>OKIM01000050.1_pt1 | contig 43814 bp, 33 predicted proteins | sample 1612191 | NCBI WGS metagenome assembly OKIM01 (sample SAMN04436781, study PRJEB24849) | human gut metagenome | biome: human gut; feature: NICU; material: stool | host: Homo sapiens | place: USA: Saint Louis, MO | collected 2011-03-31 | reverse complement strand
TGGCGGTAGCTAAGCTATCGGCAGCGGGAACCTCCAGAGACTGTCCAAAAGCGGTGAACTGGGCACTAACTTGCCCAAATCGGTCAGTGTTAATCAGCGCGGTAGTGCTAACTTGGGTGGTGGCTCCCAGGTAGAGGGCAGTTTGCAGGTCTGCCGGATGGGATACCAGATCTTGAGGGTAATCGTCCTGGATGATTTTTCCCTCGCGCAGCAAGATAATCCGGTCGGCAATCGCATAGGCTTCCGGCAGGTCGTGGGTAACATACAGGGATGCAGCCCCAATCCGTCGGTGAATCCGTAAGATTTCTCCGCGCAGTCGTAGGCGCGAATAGGGGTCGACATGGGCTAGCGGCTCATCAAAAAGAAGCCAACGAGGGCGGCGCAGCAGTGCTCGCGCTAAAGCTACCATTTGCCGCTGCCCGGTAGATAGTGAGCCTGGATATTGCCGCGCGAGAGAACTTAAACCCAGATCAGTTAGGGTTACCTGCAGGTCTTCCGCGTTACCTCCGGCTAAGGCCACATTTTCCTGTACTGTCAGATGGGGAAAAAGGCCATCCCTATCGGCTACCAGCGCGCTGGCGCGGGCGCCGGGAGAAAAGTCAGATACGTCCTCGTCCCCGCAAAAGACCTTGCCACTGCTGGGCTGTAGTCCCGCAATGGCTCGCAATAAAGTAGTTTTTCCCGCTCCCGAAGGTCCGATAATCACCACCAGTTCCCCGGGGTCAACGCTAAAGGACACCGGGCCAAGCACCCAGTGTGAAGAACGCCAAACCTGGAGATCTTTTACGGTTAGCGCGGACGGTTCCATTTTCCCTCCTCCTTCGGTACCAGGATAAATAACAAAATTGAGACAATTAATACCGCAAGCGTTAGTCCGAAAGCTGGTGCATAATTCGCTTCATCAACCATGGCAAACATTTGCGGCACTACTACCGGAGTATCGGGAGCCGCTACCCACATCAGCGGCGCCGATAAGGTGGTGGAAATCGCGACTACGGTGGCGAGAGTCAAACTAAAGTAACGTCTAACGGCAGGAAGCAGTATTTTTAGAGCTGCTTCCACCCTACCGACGCCTAAAACTTTTACCGACTCAAATTCGGCTTGGCCGATGGCTCTAAAACGCGCCGCCAAGAAATAGGTAACCGGCATGCCGATTAAGAGGAAGGAACACAGGGATAAGAACCCTCCACTGGAGAAAGGCCAGGGCAAACCCTGTTGGCGCGAAAGCATCCAGCCAGCACCAATGGCGGCTCCCGGCAGAGATAGGATCACAATAAATAAGGCTTCTACACTCAGATTTCGTCTTTTTGCTCCGGCACCTCTGGTCGCCGCTAGCACCATTAGGCACAGGCCGGCAGCAAAAGCCGAAAGCAGCCAGGTGTTTATAACCGATTCCAACTTATCTAAAGAAAACCTCGCGTGTAACAACAGGTACAGGAGCAAACAGGCTGAGGCCGCGGCATAGAGGGTTACCGCTAGGAGTGGGAGCGGGCGGGCAGGCCCTAACGAAAAACTCCGTTCCCCTAGGGAGGAGGCGGGGAAAAACCGGCGGTAGGTGGTGAAGTAGAGGCCGATTAATATCCCGGCTACGCAGAGACACAGACCGGTTAATACCAGGGAGGCGCGTCCTAAAAATGCGGTTTCGAAACTGCCGGTTGATCGCAGCCACAACGAGTGGGCGGCGTTCATAGTTTTCCCGCCCACCAGGTCAGGTACTAGCGGGTCTGAAAGCGCTAAAGAAAAAGTGACCCCCAGCGATAAAGGAATTGATACCAATAGCGGGCGGGAGATTACTAGCCGAAAAACCTGCCAGTTACTTAGCCCCAAGATTCGCGCCTGGTCTAGTTGATCTGGACGGATGGTTTGTAAAGTAGAGCGCGCCGAAAAATAGGCTAAGGGGGCGAGCGAGAAGGCAAAAACCGCGATTACCGGTAGCGGACCGACTAGGATGGCCGCGGATGAGCCCGCGAAGGAGCGCAGACAGCTGGCAACAATAAAGGGCGGAATCGCGATGGGACATAGACACAGTACGGTTGCTAGTTGCCGAAAATTATCCGGCAGAAAGCGGGTTCCTAAGGCGGCTCCACTCCCCCAGGCAGTGGCCAGAATCGCCGAACCGATAGCCTCTATTAGAGACAGACGGATGGCAGCAGTAATGGCTTCTTCGCCGGGGCTGGATTTTATGATCGCCGCGCGAACTACAAAGGCAAGTGGCCAAATAGCTGCGAGAATACAAAAGGCAATAATAATTGACCAGCATAGGGAGCGCAGTAATATCTTTTTCATTTCTGCCACCCTTGCCTGGCGAACCAAGTTAACCAGCGATCGCGGTCAGCTGCGGATTTTTGCGGACGGGCCGGCAAAATATAGGGATCCGCTTGCTGCAAACGCGAAGCTAATGACCCGGGGATATCCCGAGTAATCGCCAATTGGGGGGTGGCAGATTTAACGGCTACCTCCTGGCCAGATTTTTGCGACAGCCAATCCAGGAACATTTTTGCTTCCCCACGGTGGCGCGCGTTCTTTAAAAGGGCTGCCGAACCGATCTCATAGGAGGTGCCCTCCTGCGGATAGGAGATAGTCACGGTCTTGCGGGCGTCGCTCTTGTCGGCACAATAGGGGGTGAAGGTAATCGCGATCGCGGCTTCTCCTGCCAATACCACTTTTACTGGAGCCGTTCCCGAATTAGTTAGACGCGGCACATTGTCGTAAATCTTGCGGATGGCGGTGCTCGCCTGCTTTGCATAGATTTCGTCCAATACCCGCACTACGGTAAAGGCTGTTCCCGAAGTAAGCGGAGAAGAGGCCGCTACCAGGCCGTGATATTGAGGTTTTGCTAACTCCTCCCACGATTTAGGTACCGGCAATCCCCGGGTGGCTAGGGCTTTTTGATCAGAACAAAAACCCAGTAAAGAGCCATAAACCCCAAACCAGTAACCTTGAGGATCACGCATAGCTGCCGGAATGTTGGTGATTCCGGTCGGCTTATAGGCAGATAGGAGGCCGCGACGCTTAGCTAATACGTAGTTTTCTGCCGGGCCTCCCACCCAAACATCAAACTCGCGGGTTTTGGGGCTCGAAGCAATCCGAGTCAGGGCTTGGGCAGTGGGCAAGCGCAGGTAGGAAATATTTTTCCCGGTGGCGGTGGCATAGGCATCCCGCCAATTTTTACAGATTGATTCTTCGTTGGAACAAATAAACGCTAGTTGTTCTGTTTCGGCGGGATGACATCCGCTTAAAACTAAGCTAAAGAGCACAGTTAATAGCACTAACAAGCGGGACCGCATGTCAGTAACGATAGCAGGCTGGCGGAAACATTTTGGTTTCCGCCAGCCTGCTTTGGGAAATTGGATTAGATTCTAGCCTTAGGCGCGCTTCGCCTATGTTTATGCCATATCGTCCAGTTTTTGTTTATGGGCGCTCATAATCCGCCGTTCATCGCGTCCCACGATCGCAAAGATTAAGACTGTCAATACCGAAAAGACGATAAATACCATAAAGGTCAGGTTCCAACCGAAGTTATGAACTAGCAGCCCTACCCCAGTGGAAGCCAAAGTAGCTCCCAGCAGGTATCCAAACAAACCGGTAAAACCAGCGGCGGTGCCGGCGACGTTACGAGGAGAAAGGTCAATAGCCTGCAAACCAATCAGCATTACCGGACCGTAAATAAGTCCCCCGATGAGTGCTACTAATAGGATCAATACCCACATGGGAGTCCCTACCGGCGCTAACCAGTAGCCCAGGATCGCCAAGGCGGTGCAGATGGTAAAGAAGATTCCGGCCCCGGAGCGGTAGCCTTTAAAGACTTTGTCTGACATCCAGCCACACAGCAACGTACCGACGATGCCGGCGATTTCATAGGCGAAGATGCCCGCCAGACCGGAACCAATCTCGGCGTGATGCTTTTCGTGCATGTAGACGGTAATCCAGTTGAGTACCCCGTAACGCAAGGCATAAACGAATACGTTGGCCACTGCCAGCATTACGATCGTGCGGTTGGTGAGGACGTGTTTGAAAATCAAATCCTTGGCGGACATCTTTTCACCCTCCTCAACTTCCACTTTGGCCGGGTCGTTGCGGTATTCCTCAATCGGGGGAAGCCCGAGAGATTCGGGAGTGTCCCGGATCAACAAGAATCCAATAAACGCTACTAGCAAGGCGATTACTGCGGGCAGCCAGAAGGCTGAGCGCCAATCATTGGCGGTCCAGGCCAGGCCAATACCTACCAGAGTGGGCAGCAGGGCGCCTCCGACGTTGTGGGCAGTGTTCCAAATAGAGGTGATGGTACCGCGTTCATTGGTGGAGAACCAGTGTACTAATACCCTTCCACATGGGGGCCATCCCATACCTTGGAACCAACCGTTGAAAAACATGACGGTGGCAAAGATACCTACCGAGGCGGTTACCCAAGGCACGAACGCTACTACTAGGTTGGTACATGCCGATAGCGCGAGACCGATCACTAGGAAATAGCGGGCGTTGGAACGGTCAGAAATCATCGCGGAGAAGAACTTTGAGAGCCCGTAGGCAAACAGAACCGCGTTCGCGATAATCCCCACTCCGACTTTGTCGATGCCGGTGTCATCCATCAGCAAGGGGGCGATGGAGGAGATATTGTTTCTAATCAGATAAAAACCGGCATAGCCAATGAAGATACCGAGGAAAACCTGCAGTCGCAGGCGAGGGAACATTTGTTTGACTTTATTTTCCGGTAGTCGTGGCGCCGGTGCCGGTGCCTTGAGCCAGGAAAAGCCTTTTGGGGATGCCATAATTCACTCCGCTGTGTTCGTGGCGGCCGGAACCGCCTTATGGAAACTTACAGAGTTTAGTTTGCCTGCTTACTGGTAACAACCAGCCCGGTTAGCGGTGACACCCAGTAACGATGCTGTTACCCAGATTTAGTTTTCCCGCCCTAGATATTCCAAAATATATCCGCCTCCCCGCAGGGTATGAATCATTTCATCACTGCCGGCCGCCCGCAGTTTGGCGCGCAAGCGGTAAATAGTAGTTTTTACCATATCGCGACCCCCGGAGGTAGAAGTGGTTTCCCAAACTTGGTTTAGTAGTTCCCGAATGGTTACTACTCCCCCGTTTGCCTCGGCTAATACTCGCAGTAACTTAAATTCGGTTTCTGACAGCTTTAAATCTTTAGCTTGATAGTAGGCGCGTCCACGTGCGGTATCGAGCGAAAGGGGGCCAAGTTCCCGCCGGGGTTCTACCTGCCGCATTTTATGGGTACGCCGTAAAATCGCTTCTACCCGCAAGGATAGTTCCCGGGGAGAAAAGGGTTTAGGTAAATAGTCATCGGCACCCGCCTGCAACCCTTCGATGCGTTGCTGCGGATCTCCCAGGGCAGTAAGCATTAGAATCGGAACTTTTACCGCTGACCTAATGCGTTTTGCCAGCTCTACCCCCGATCCATCCGGCAACATTAAATCCAGTATCACCAGTGCTAAATCTGAAGATTTCACCAGTTTCCAGGCCGAGGCCGCGCCGGAGGCCTCCAGGACTTCACAACCGGTTTCCTCCAGGGTGTAACGAACAATTTCGCGCATTTGTGATTCGTCATCTACTACCAGCACCAGTGGTTTCACTTTGTTCCTCCCTTGGGCAGACTCACTACAAATGTAGTTCCTCTCTCCTCTAGAGTGTCAACCATTATTTCTCCCCCATGGCCGCGAACGATCTGGGAAACTACCCCCAACCCTAGTCCCGCCCCGGAGTTCGCCGTCGCGGCCTGGGTGGCTTGTCCCCCGTAATAGGTAAACAAATCACGGCGCTGACTCTTAGAGATTCCGGCGCCATTATCGGTGACTTCTAAAATAACTTGCGATCCGTCCTGGAAAGAACGCACCACTATTTTTACACCTTCTCGGCAGTGGCGAGCCGCATTATTGATCAGGTTCCAAATCACCTGCGAGAGTAATTGCCGATCCCCGTAGACATAAAGCGGGGCGCCGGGATCGGTTAACAAAATATCTACCGCTAAGATTTCTCGCACCTGCGAGGCTGCCTCCCGCACGAGCGCCCGCAAATCCACATCTTCTTTTTCTAGTTTTAGCCCCGAGCCACGAATCTTGGCACCGGTTAAAAAGGTTTCCGCTAGGCGAATCGCGTGCGCGGAGTTAGTGGTAACGGTGTACAACAGACGGCTTTGTCGCTCATCCAAAGGAGTAGATTCTAATAGTTCCGCCGCCCCAGAAATCAGCGCCAAAGGGGTACGAATTTCATGGGACAAAATATCGGTATTGGTAGCCTCACTCGGCAGGTTCGCTCTGCGCCGAGGCAGATGCCAAATCCATTTATGTAGACCGTAGCCGCCTAAGATTCCCGCGGCTAAACCAATTAGGAAAACTAGGACTTCCACCGCTATCCGGCATTTCGCCGCGCCCGGGCAGCCGCAAGCTCATCGGGAACTTTCAGTTCTTGCTTGGCCGACTCTACCGGCAGTTCCGCTAAGGTGCCTTCAATCTCTCGCCAAACCCGGCCTACCGCGATACCGAATACGCCTTGTCCCCCTTGCACCAGGTCGATTACCTCGTCGGTGGAGGTGCATTCGTAAACAGAGGCTCCATCGGACATTAGGGTGATGGAGGAAAGAGACTCTACTCCCCGCTTAGATAGGGCGTCGACCGCTATTCGGATCTGTTGCAAGGAAACACCCGTATCTAGCAGGCGTTTCACAATTTTTAGTACCAGAATATCGCGGAAAGAATAGAGGCGATGGGAACCGGAACCTTTGGCCGAGCGAATCGTAGGCTCTACCAGTCCAGTGCGTGCCCAATAGTCCAGTTGCCGGTAGGTTATCCCTGCCGCTTTACAAGCAATAGGGCCGCGATAGCCGGTCTCGGTATCCAGATCCGCTAAGGTATCTCCAAATAACATGCCTTGCGAACGCTGCGGGCGCGGCTGCCTATCCATGGACAACTCCCTGACGATTGGTTTAACTACAGTCTTAACGGTATTTTCTTTGCCCTGGTCGGTCAAGAACCTTTTGCGGAAAGTCTCAAGCTTTACTTGAGGTTTAATTCAGCTTTTCCGCAGAAACTCGTACCATCTGCAAAAACATTTGGGCAGCGGCTTCGGAAAGTTCTTGCGTTTCCGACAAGTGGCGTGCCTTCGCCACGCCGTTAGCGCGGTAACCCACCGGAGTAGCCGCCCGCTCTACCAGGTCTAGTAAACGCAAAGCCGCAGTTTTTAAAAACCGTAACTGACGCGGAGGGATCCCCTGTTCCACCAGCAGGCTAGCCAGCTTAACTATTTGGTGACTGCGAGGAGGAAACCGCCCCGCCAAATCCGGCGAAACCAGTCCCGCCTGTACAAAAGAATCTAATTCGGCAGTGGAAACCCCACTTAGATCCAACAGTTCCCGGGTCGTAAGCGCCCCATCCGGCGCCGCAGAAGTAACCAATTGTCCTTCGGAAGCAATCAGACGCGCCGCCTGCTGGGGAGAGGGAACCTCACTGAGAGTATGCCCCGCATCGAGTTGTGCTAGTTGCTCGCGAATAACTCGCAGCGGCAAGAAAGAGTCGCGTTGGCGAGAAAGACAAAAGCGCACCCTCTCGATATCAGCAGCCGAATATTTGCGGTATCCCGAGGCCGTGCGCGCCGGGGTAACTATTCCTTGTTCTTCTAAAAAACGCAGTTTGGAGACCGAAATAGTCGGGTACTCTCCTTTTACGCGTTCGACTACTTTCCCGATGGAAAAAACCGGTTTAGTGGATACCCCCGCCGGCCAGGACGCAGTTTTTTCCTCTGGCTGCGCATTCCGCCTCGCCGATGCCGCCCGCAACTCTAGGAATCCCTCCGCGAAGCATAGTAAACCATCCGGTATTTACCGATTTGTACGCTATCGCCAGTTTTCAACTGGATGGAATCTACCCGTTCGCGGTTTACATAGGTGCCGTTAAGGGAACCGGCATCCCGAACCACGTAACCGCCCTCTTCACGCACAAAGTTAGCGTGTTTACGAGAAACGGTAACGTCATCAAGAAAAATATCGCATTTGGGTTTGCGCCCTACCGTGACTTTTTCCGCGTTTAGTAAGAAGCGAGCCCCTACGTTGGGCCCGCGCACGACTACCAGCAAAGCTGACCCCTCCGGAAGTTGCGCAATGGTAGCGCGAGCATCTTCCGAAAGCGCACTGCCCGCGGCCAGATCATCGTCCCTAATAGCACCAATAACTGCGGTAGTTATGGGATCTGCCAAGCCGTTATCGCTCATGGAGTCCTCCTCTTGCTAGTTCCTGGTCCACCTATGCTGGCGGGCTTTTCAATGTTAGCGCAAAACTTTTTCCGACTCACCAGTTTGTCACATATTGGTAACAAAAATTTTGGGAGTCGAGAATATAGGGCGGGCGCTGACGCTGGTATAGTTTGCGCCATGACCGAACCCGTATCGCATCTTGTTTTGACCTTGTCTTGTCCTGACCGTCCTGGCATTGTCCATGACGTCACTAAAGTGATTGTCGAGGTAGACGGCAATATTGTCGATTCTCAACAGTTTGATGACCCGGAAACTAAAAGTTTCTTTATGCGGGTAGAGATTCACACCCGGCGCAATGTAGAGGAAGTCAGGAAGGCTTTTGCCCCTTTGGCGCAACAGTATGCGATGCGTTGGAGCGTTAATGAGGTCGGCAAAAAGGTGCGCACCATCATTATGGTTTCCAAAGAGGGACATTGCTTGTCTGACCTGCTATATCGCCGCCGCAATTTGAATCTACCGCTGGAAGTAGTGGCGGTAATTGGTAACCATCCGGATTTAGCTCCCCTCGCCCAGTTCTATGATGTGCCCTTCCTATGTATCCCGGTGACCAAAGACACCAAAGCCAAGGCCGAGGCAGAGCTGCTCGCCCTCATCGATGCGGAAAATGTGGAATTGGTGGTGCTGGCGCGCTATATGCAAATCTTGTCCGATAAGGTTTGCGAGCGCCTTCACGGCCAAGTGATCAATATTCACCACTCGTTCTTACCTTCTTTCAAAGGCGCGCGCCCCTATCATCAGGCGCATCAGCGGGGAGTAAAACTAATCGGGGCAACTGCCCATTTCGTAACTCCCGACCTAGATGAAGGCCCGATTATTGCTCAAGAGGTGATTCCGGTCTCTCACCGCGACTCTACTTCTTCCATGGTGCAAAAGGGACAGGACGTGGAACGACGGGTGCTGGCACAGGCCGTCACCTGGTATTCCCAGCGGCGAATTCTGCTAAACGGTAACCGCACCGTGGTTTTCGAATAGGACACGGAAAATAGCGTTGCAACTTTCCGTGCGAGGCACTTACACTAACGGAAAATATATCAAACAATCTCCATACAAAACAACAAATTGTTCTAATTGTGTAAATGATTTCTGCATTTAGGAAAGAAATTTACTCCTTGATATCCACATAAAAATGAAATTTAAATTTGTTTAACAGCTGTAAATATTATTCGCGAAATACGTATCAAAATTGTGAATTTTGGGTAAATACCTGAATTGTCTAGCAACTAAGTTGATATAAGGATAAACTTTTTTATGCTAGATATAAGGTATCAAACTATCCGCACGTGAAAGTTGCAATGAAAATAAAAGACATCGCTAGGATCGCCGGTGTTTCCACATCAACGGTGTCCAAAATAATAAACAACAAGGATGCTGCAATAAGCACAGAAACTCGGGAAAAAGTGCTTGCTATAGTGCGCCGTTACCACTACACCCCGTACGCCCACGTTTCTAGCAGTTCAAAAACATGGCGTATCGGGGTTGTACTACGCTCATCAATATCTTTCGACACCACCCTTGATGGAATAATACAAACTGCACAGTCAGAGGGCTATAGTGTACTGGTCTTTAACAGCTATTCAGATCCGCAGCAAGAGATTAAGAACCTGAGTGGTTTGTCCCGACAAAGCATTGACGGTCTAATATGGGAACCTACATCCCCCGATAGTCTGAACCTTGACACAAGTGTCTTAAAGAACGAAATCCCCCGCATAACAATTGGCCCCAATGGAGGAGACTCAGCCTTTTTACTCCCTTACCGAGAAGCAGCCTACAAACTAACCCAGGAATTAATTAATTTAGGGCACACGACCATTGGATGTCTCTTAGCCGAAGGGCGAAGAACCGAAGAATTTATTAAAGGATTTAAATCCTGCTTATTTGACAATAATATTTCTTATGATGCCGGAAATATTTTTTTTGATCTTAACGAAAAATTACTTAACGATATAAATCAAAACAGAATAACTGGTTTAATTTCTTCCCACTATCGAAGGGCTCTTGAGTTCTATCAGCTCATGTCTTCGTTACACAGAAAATTACCTTACAGCACTTCGCTCGTTTCAATTAAAAATGACACGACCGAACAGCTTATCTATCCGGGAAGCACGGAAATCAGTACCTACACCATTAGAAATGCAGATTTTGGTTCAGAAATATGCAAGAAACTTATCTCTGTAATTGAAAAACGAAACGATATAGATTCATCATTTACCCAAAAATTTCATCTAGATAATAAAGGCACAATTGGCAAACCGTCTCAGCATTTCCCCCCCAAAATCACAGTTGTAGGTTCAATAAATGTTGATAAATATTTGGCTGTTTCGAATCTACCAGAAAAAGGTACGGTAACTAAGACAGATATTTCATCAGCAACCTACCCCGGCGGAAAAGGACTTAACCAAGCAGTTGGAGTATCTAGATTGGGGCAAAGAGTTACTCTTATTGGGAATGTTGGCTCAGATGCAAACGCAGATTATATCTATCAGTCGTTAAATCGATGGGGAATAGACACAAGCGGAATCGTGCGGTGTCCTGATAAGGAAACAGGGCAAGCATTCATCTTTGTTGCGCCTGATGGAGAATCGATTATCTCAATTCTTTCAGGTGCTAATGAGCTTCTCTCCCCCTCCGATATATACAATCGGAGTCCACAATTTGCGAATTCTGCATATTGCTTAATTCAATCTGAAGTGCCACTCGACACTGTGGAGGCAGCCTGCGACGTAGCTAAGAAACATGGAGCTAAGACAATACTTAAACCCTCGTCTTGTGATTATTTACCGGCTAGATTAGCTAAAAAAGTGGATATTTTAGTCCCAAATGAGAAAGAGCTTCATACTTTAGTTCCAGGTGAAGTATCCCTGCAGAACAAAGCAAAAATACTACTGCAGTCAGGAATAAAGACGATAATAGTTACACGAGGAGAGCAAGGTTGTTTGTTGATCGAACCAGATTTTTACCAATCGTTCAGCGCCTCGAAACAGTTTATTAGTATTGATAATACCGGTGCGTGTGACGCATTCATATCAGCATTGGCTTCGTATCTGCTCGCTGGTCTTGAGCTTAGAGAAGCTATTGAATACGCGAACTATGCTGCTGCCTTTTCCACATCCAGAGAAGGTGTTACACCATCCTTGATTGACAAATTTGCGTTAGAAAGTCGAATGAAATCAAATTGAAGAAGTAGCCTGTCGCCTTATTGTGGTTTCAACTGATGGGTGGGTTAGAGACTACTTCTCTAACCCACCCATCGCTATTGCAGTTGCCTTCTAAAATGTGGCCAGCTTTTTAATATCCCTTTTACGATTCTTCTTCAGCAACTCTTGAGCGACTGTAAATCATGCGCATTGAGGCAATGAACATAACCAACGCTCCTAGAACTACAACTCCGCCTATCGTAAACACGTTTGCATAGGTAGAAGCTAACCCCGACTCGGTGCCAAACAAAGAAGCTCCCCCCATAGAGCCATTCGCCATTAATTGCCCAAACAATGCTACGCCAACTGAACCTGTTATTGCCTGGATTAGATCATTAAACCCGAGGGCACGCCCTGATTCCTCAGGTGCAACTGTCAGAGTCGCAGTATCTACAATCGGCTGGTAAAAGAAAGAAGTACCAAAGTAGTATATACAAGGTGCAACAGCTAATGCCCATACTTTCCCTGCGGGGATTAGAGCAGCAATCGCGATAAGTCCACCACCCATACAAGATAACGCGAGAATTACAGATGCTTTTCTACCTATTTTTTGAATAATTGGACCCGCAACAAATCCCATAATTGCGGCAAGAATAATAGACCACACCAAAAGATTAGAAACTTTAGCCGAATCTATTTTATAAACATTCAAGCCAATAGCATTAACTCCGGCATTCAGAGTATAGCTAAAGAAATATCCTACAAAAATTATCGTCATCGTCATAGCAAAAGCCGGATTTGTTAGCATCTTAGTCGTAATAAATGGATTTTTAGCCTTATTTATATAAATAATGAACGCAACCAAGGAGACGATACAAGCAGCAAACCAGAACCAATTCATGTCAGTGAAAAACATCGTAACCGAACCGGCAAATAACCCGATTAAAGCAAACCCTGATAAATCAATCTTTACTCCACTTGAATGTGAATCTGGTAGATTTTTTCTTAAAACTGGCAACAAGAATATCGCCAATGCACCTACTCCGAATAAAATACGCCAATCAACTAGAGTCATATATCCCGCTAAGAAAACACCTAATGCCGCGGCTCCCCTAAATACTGCAACGAAAATGCCATACCATATGACTCGCTTGTGTTTTTCTACATATTTTGAAACAAGCACCAAAAAAATGGAACCAGATACTTGCCAACCTGCAGACTGAAAAATACGTGCAGTGATCACAATCCAAATGCTTAGGTGCCCAAAACACCCGAGTATAGAGGCTATTACAAAGACAATAGTTCCTAGAGTCATCATCTTTCTTAAGGATACAAAATCCCCCAGGGAACCATACATAACACAGACAATACCTAATACAATGCCAGGTAAAGATGTTATAAGCGGAGCCAAGTTAGGTTGCCCAAGTTGATCCCCAATATTGACATAGATCATTCCAAACGCTTGCATTTGCAAAACTCCTAATGTAAAAATTGCAAGCACGATTGGAATGGCTATCTTTGCCATCTTGTTCATTCGAGCAAATTCAGCTGTCCCTTCTTCAGGTACTGGAATACCGTTTACCGGTGTGAAAACTTCATTTTTATTCACTTCTAGCCCTCTCAAATTTTAGATTTTCATTTTCCTTCAAATAACATTTTTTTATTTTATTGCGTTATTTTTAACTCGTAAATCTCCTTATTCTAATAAAAAATCCCCTCGTAAATTGACCTTTAGTACTTCATCGATAGTTGGGATAGAAGGTGCCGCTCCTTTTCGTGAAACTGCTAACGCGGCGGCTATTGAAGCATTTTTTAAAGTTTCATTTATGTCTTTTTTCGCCACTAAACCTGACATTAAGTAACCAGTAAAGGTATCGCCTGCAGCAGTAGTATCAACTGTTTTCACTCGATAAGCCGGTTGGTAAAATAGGCTGCCCTCACTCGTCATCATGGCTCCATGAGATCCTAACGTTAATACAACATCTGATTTAGGAAACATTTTGTTAATTGTTTTAATCAACTTTTTTGGCATATATTCTGAATCGCACAAAAATTTTGCTTCATGCTCGTTGAGAATAAAAAGATCAACTTTATCTAGGTCTATGTCGAACAAGCTTGAATCTGCAGGTGACGGGTTAAGCGCGATTTTCATTCCCTTCGCTGCCGCCACCTCGATGATATACGGCATGCAACTGATTTCATTCTGCAGCAAAAGCCAGTCGTTCTTCTGGTATTTACAAAGAACTTCATCGACAAGGGATCTGTCAATGAGCCTATTAGTCCCGCCATGCACTATAATGCAATTTTCTTTATTTGAGTTAAGTTGAATAACTGCGGTGCCAGTGTGTTTCTTTTCATTAATATGTATATTTTCAATATCGACCTTATTTTTGGATAAAAGGCGAAGTAAGAATTCGCCATCGGCACCTATCAACCCAGCATGTGCAACTTTGCCCCCTGCTCGACTAATCGCAATAGACTGATTGAGCCCTTTCCCTCCTGGAAAAACTTCCAATGAGTGAGAAGATATTGTTTCTCCGCTTGTCACAAACTTAGGTACTTCATATACAGAATCAATATTAATTGAACCAAAATTAAGAATATTTTTCATAAGGTACTCCTATTTATGTGAAGCAAGTTTGAAAATATTGAAACAATCACTTCGACTCAGCTTTGCAACTGAGCCAATAGTTCTATTCTCACCGTAAAAGGTAATCCGATTAAGCATTTTTTCTATTCCATCCACGGGTAGCCGCGCTTCAGAAAAACTCGTTGGCATACCGAGAGACTTAAAAAAGGCTTCCGTTGCCAAAATTCCTTTTTGAGCAATCTCAAATTCTTCCTTCTCAGTCTTTGGAATTACCCCAGGTTCGATATCAAAAACCTTTTGAGCATATCGAACAAATCTACGAGGGTTCTTCCCCGCAGCAACTCGCATCCAAGACCCCATGATTATGGATAGGGTTGCTCCGTGGGGAGTATCATATAGAGCACTAATTTCATTCGCTAAGATATGGGTCACCCAATCTTCATCTCTACCGATACTTAGCGTATTATTCTGGGCGAGACTAGATATCCACATCAATTCAGCACGTAAATTGTAGTCCTCTGGCGCATGAACACAACGCGCACCTACATCGACCAAAGTCCTTAAAACACCCTCACACATCCGATCTGCCACGCCCCAGTTATAGTCATCATTAAAATAACGTTCACAAACATGTGAAAACATGTCTACAATCCCGCAGGCAGTGGGAAAGGTAGGGACAGTAGTGGTGAGAGCCGGATTCATAAAGGCAAACCTAGGTCTTACTATCGGATCCGATAGAAGGAGCTTTTGATGCGTTTCACCATTATTAATAACAACTACTTTGCTGGATTCGCTCCCTGACGCAGGAAGTGTGACTATCGCGCCTACGGGCAAAGAGTTTTTCGGCTTGGCATTGTTTAAGAAAAAATTCCAAACATCTGTTTCACTCGCTGCGCCTAGTGCAATGGCTTTTGCAGAGTCAATAACAGAACCTCCCCCAATAGCAATCACGCCTTCAATATTTTTTGTCTTTGCGAGGACTATGCCTTCTCTCACCAGAGACAGTCTTGGGTTAGGCTGAACACCTCCAAGCTCAATGTACTCAACACCGGCCTCGGTCAGGCTACTGCGTACACGCTTAAGCAGGCCCGAAGTCTCGAGATAATCTCCAGAATCATGGTGTATTAGAACCTTAGTGATTCCACTCAAAGCCATCTCGCTACCGACGCGATCCTCTGCATTATGCGCAAAAATAAACTTAGTATTTAGAAAAAAATCAAAATCATTTATCATATATTTTTATACCTATTCTTACCCTAACTAAACCTTATTTTTATCGGCGAAAAGAATTGCTCGGATCCCCTCAACCGAATCCACGCAGTATGTTGGCTTTGCCAATGGCAAAACATACGGATCCCCATCTCCATATGTGACGCCTATGCAGTCAATTCCATTGCTCCGAGCAGCAATAATATCGCTGTAAGAATCACCAATTAAAACATATTTTTCACGTTCTACAGTATTCGTGTAAAGTAACGATCCAATCATATTTTCCTTATTTCCCAGTTCCTGCCCGCAGGCATCTAAAGAGTCTGGGCAAATCCAATTATCAAAAAATCGAAACCAGCCTTTACGATACAAGATTTGTTCGAGAGCAACACGGGGCTTATTTGTAACTATTATATTTTCTACTGAATTTTGTAGCAGTTCTTTTAATAACTCCTTGATGCCCTTATAAAGTCGTGTATTTGAAAAACTATTTAAGCTTCTATAATGACAATTAACATATGCTTCATATTTCGGAAACTTTTCTTTACCTGGAAACGGTCTTAACATTTGGAAAATTTCATCTAAACTTTTAGAAAGATTAGCGTTATCTGCTGTGAAAAAATCTCCTATACGTGCACCAAATTTGTCACCTGCCCATAAAATTGATTCCCATACATCTCCGCTGGAATCCGCTAGAGTTCCATCAAAATCCCACAAAATGTTTTTGAATTTTAAACTCATTTTGCCTAAAATAAGCTCGCTTGTTTTACAGCTACGCGGAGACCTTCAAAGTTTCATAGAACATTTCAACAAATCCATTGAAATCAAGTTCAAGTGCTGCTTCAGCATTTGGTTTTTCACCTCTAAAATGCATAAGCGGTTTACGCTCTAGGTCTACGGCAGGATCTTCACCGCGCAAATGACGATAATCGCAAACAGTCATGCCACGGGTTAAATTACCATTAAGCTCAACATCAATATGCATAGGAGCACTTTTAATAAGTTCCGGAAAGGCTATCCATGCGACTGCACATGCATCGTGCATCGTGGCGCCAGTCAACTCTGATTCGTCCTCACATGCTTCGATGAAGAAGTCGGTGAGGTCAGCTGCAAGTAATGCAGTTTTCGTCCCTATTTTTCGAAATTCACGAACATGCGATGATTTAAAGTTGCACTGCCTAGTAAGATTAATGCCTGTCATCTTAATATGAATACCAGAATTAAATACTCGTGAAGCAGCCTCAGGGTCTACAAAAATATTAAATTCAGCAGTTGGCGTCCAATTTCCAAAAGTGACAGACCCACCCATAATGCATATTTCTTTAATGCGGTCAACTATTCGAGGTTCCCTATTAATAGCAGATGCAATATTAGTCAATGGACCAGTCGCAATAATAACTACATCTTCTTCTTTCATCACAGTGTCAACAATAAAATCAACAGCATGTTTAGACTTAGGCCTGTGGACTGGATCCGCTAAAACAGGTCCATCTAAGCCCGTTTCACCATGAAATTGAGGTGCCGTCGTAAGCGGCGCAACCATCGGACAATTGTGCCCAGGATAGACTCCAATTTTATCGGCAGCTCCTAAAACTTCTAAAACCTTAATTGCATTCGTGGTCACATTTTCTAAGGGACTGTTACCTCCGATGGTGGTAATGCCAAGAACATTGAGATGCTGCACTCCGATAATAAGTCCAATGGCGTCATCGTGACCCGGATCGCAGTCAATGATAACTTTTTGTTTAGTAGACATCATTTATATCTCCATTTTAAATTTCTTTGATTTATTTGTATTTATAATTATTTATTAAGTATTAAAAAAGCAGAAAGTTCACTGAGTGTTGGAGCACCTCTACCGCCGGTTTTAGTAACGTTTATTGCGGCTACGGCATTGCCATATCTCAAAGACTCTTTAAGAGATTTTCCTTTTAGTTTTGCAAGAATATAACCTGCGTTAAAAGCATCACCTGCACCAATTGTATCGACAACTTCTACAACAAATCCAGGGGAAAAAACCTCATGGTTATCAATGAATCCTATTGAGCCTTTTTCTCCATCTCGAGCAATTACAGTTCGTTTTTTTTGAGCCAATAATCGAGCGTTGTCTATCCAATCTTTTCCGCCGAGATATATGTACTCCTCGGGCCCAGAGCCGAGTACATGATCGACATACGGTAGTATTTCGTTAATAGCTTGTCGGTGTTTGGGAGCGAAAATGCCATTATCTATTCTTAGATTTAAATCTAATGAAGTCGGAATACCTCGCTTATGTGCCGTCTTGAAAATATCAGTAATCGTTCTGCAGGCCGACGCATCTTCAATTAGGCACATCCCTGTAGAATGTATCCAATCAGCTGAGCATATACTTTCGAAAGAAATTTTATTAGGATCCAGAACTTTAAATGATCGATGATCCCGGGGCCACCCCCAAAGAAATCGCTCTCCTTGGGCATCTACAAACGCAAAGACGTTTACTGTGTTGAGATTTTTATCAACCACAATACCCGATGTATCTATGCCCTCTGTTTTCAGCGATTTTAGAACTAATCTTCCACTATAGTCATCGCCGATTGTTCCAATAAAACCTGTGGCAATTCCTAATCTTGCCAAAGCAACTGCTGTATTGCCAGCAGTTCCTCCGCCAGCTGTTGATGGTTGCGAAAAGTCAACAAGACCACGGTTAACATCAATATATTTTGGAAAGTTAATTACTATGTCGACATTGACATCACCGATGACAATCACTTTAGGCATTTCTTGAGGCCTCAATAAATGCTTGAACCTTATCCGGATCCTTACAGCGTAGGGTATTCGCTCGCTCGTCACTGTAATTTGTGGAAGTGAAAGAATCTACCCCGTAAGGCTTTGCAATTTTTATTGCATCAGATACATTTATTTCATCTAGTCCACCAGCAATTATACATTTAACATTGGTTGATTCAACGATTGCTCTATCTATTTTCCTATCGTGCACAAGACCTGTAGCACCGATGTCATCAGCGTTGGGATCCTTGGTATCAACCAAGAAGAAATCCGCTACATCCTCATATTGTTTAACGTAAGTCAAAGCTTTTTGTTCGGACAATGAAGTATCTGCTAGTACTGGAATAGCTTGCATAATCTTAAGATTTGGAAACCTTGATTTAAGCTCCTTCACCTGCTCGGGGGTTATTTTTTCAATATCTCCAGATAAATGTAAAACATCTGGCAGAGCCTTCCTCAAGTCCTCTGTGATCTCCTCTATGTCTTCAGCACAAGTCAATCCAACTCGAACAGCATGCGGTTGTACATTCTCAAATATTTCCTTGGCCTGTTCACAACTAAGCTGTCCGGGGGTATGAAAAATGTGTCCATAGCTCACCCCAATATGCTTTGCCCCAAAATCAATAACCATACGCGCATCATCAACGTTTCTAATTCCGTAAATCTGCACAATAACATCACTCATGTTTTTCCCTTTCTTCTTTAAATATTTTTAAAAAACTCTCAAGTGTTAGTGGTGTCTGGCGCATACCTGCACGCTGTGCCACCCGTGTTATCGGTGGTGGCGTAATAAAAGATTGTTTCAAAATATCAGGCTGCCCGAAAACATCTGTGGTTTTACCATCTAGTAGAACCTGGCCAGAGCGCATTACGATAAGCCTCCCAAAGTTCTGAGCAACAAATTTCATATCGTGTGAAACAGTAAGACATAATTTTTCGCTCTCACTCAGCATCCTGATAATTTCGGATAAGCGTCCCATACCGTATTTATCCTGACCACACGTTGGTTCATCAAAAATCAAAATTTGTGGATCCATCATCAGCACCGAACCAATCGCACAAAATCTTTTTTCGGTTGGCGACAGATCAAACGGGTGTGAGTCGAGCCTATTTTCTAGCCCTACAAGTTTTGCTATTGTAATAATTCTTTCTTCTATAACTGAGTCAGGAATTCCGATCTGCCTGGGACCAAAGGCAAATTCTTTTCGCACAGTCTCCAAGAAAATCTGATCATCTGGATTTTGGAATACATACCCAACTACTTCAGCCCATTCAGATGTTTCTCTCAGAGATACATCTTTCCCGTTTATTAGTACCTGTCCCGAAGTTGGTTGGAGCAACCCATTAAAATGTTTAACAAGAGTAGTTTTACCTGCACCGTTCTGGCCTACAATCGCAACTGGGGTACAACCAGCTATCGTCAGATTAACTCCATTTATCGCAGTGTTATCTGGTTGATATTTGTATACAAGATCCTTGGTCTCTATCTTTATCACAAAGCTTCCCCTCCCCTTGCTAGCGCATGCTTAACCGCATTTACAGTGGGTGTTTCCGTAATCTCAATCCGAGAAATATTGACCCCAGAGTCAATTAGCCCCGTGCAGATATCGACATAATCAGGAGGATCAACTCCATAGGTTTTCAATCTTGGATCAGTGAAAACCTTTACTGGGCTCCCCTCCATTGCGATTTTTCCTTGATGGAGAACTAGCACCCTATCTGCACACCGCGCAACTTCTGTCATATCATTATCGACCATTACGATGGTGATGCCTGTGCTATTTAACTGCTTTACGATGTCAAATATCTGAGCGCTGCCCAAAGGATCGAGCTGACTCGTGCATTCGTCAAGAACCAAGATTTTCGGTTCTAAAATAAAGGTTGATCCAAAAGCTACACGCTGCACTTGGCCTCCGGAAAGCATTAATGGATTCTGCTCGAGAAGATCTTCAATATGCATAATATGTGCAACTTTTTGAACCCGTTCCTTCATTTCTAACCGCGGAATTCCATGATTTCCAAGACCGTAAGCCAATTCCTCGGCGACTGTCCCAGCTGTGTAGCTAAGCTGATTAAACGGATTTTGAAAAACTAGACCAATGTTTTGCGATAATTCGGCAATAGATGAATCAGCAGCATTGTCTCCGAATACTTCCACCGAACCATTAACTGATCCAGTAAAATAATGAGGAATCAAGCCTACTAGAGCGTGACATAGCGTAGATTTTCCAGCCCCACTTTCTCCCACAAGGCATACAAATGATCCTTGAGCTACTGAAAAATTTAAATTATTAAGAGCTGGGTGATCGTTACCGCGGTAATAAAATGAAAAATCTTTTACTTCAATTACAGGTTTCACAGAAGCTCACCCCAATAAGGTAAAAATCCTATGTAAATAAAAACCGCAAATAAAACCGTCAGCAAAGTTAAAAACCCCATCCCCCAAATCAAGGTTTTATCATAAAAACTCCATTTGACTTCAATAAAATTAGTTCTCTTAACACCCCTAATTCCAAAGCCACGAGTTTCTAAAGTCATTCCGCGTTCTTGCGCATCAGTTAGAGAACTTAAAATAACAGGACCAATCAACGGAGTTAGTGCCTTGACACGACTTAGCAATCCTCCCCCAGTACTTAAACCACGAGAATTTTGAGCATCACGAATTAAAGCCATCCTCCGTTGCATTTGCGGAACTACATTTAGGCTTGCTAAAACGAGATATCCAATTTTTGATGGCAACCCAATACTTGTTAATGACGCAACAAGTAATCCAATATAGGACGTCTTATTCATAATATAGAAACTTCCAACGAACACTAGAACTGTCACGATAATCTTGGCGGCATACAGCACGCCTTCAAGTCCAAGTGCGCCAAATCCAAAATCTAACAATATCCGCTTATTTCTTGGGCTGAAAAAACCTTGAATAAAGAAAAGCATTATCGAAACGGGAATGCCAAACCCAAACATTATCTTAGTGAAAGATCTTAAAATTCTTGCAATTGCGGAAATAATAAATAATAAGATAATAATTAACAGTCCCATAGTGAAATCAGGCCAAACTAGGGCAGAGATACCAAAACATAGAATAGCCAAGATTTTTGTAATCGGATTCAGATTTGCTACAGGGGAATCAGTCATCTAAATCCGCCTTATGTTTGCTATTCAAATTATCTAAATTATTTTTAGAGGAGTGAGAAATAGTTGAATATTGATATTGACTAAGAAACCGCTTGGGAATTTTTTGAATAATCAAATAAGCTACTAGTACTGCGATTCCTTTGTCAATAAAATTTTCGATAATTGCAGATGAAAAAACTGATGCAAAAATATCTTTCATAATTACAGCAAAAGCAGCCGTAAGCACCGATGTTCCATTAATCCCGGTTGCTCCGCCAAATACAAAGGTGGTTATCAAAGAAGCCGATACAGCATTAACTAAGGTCAATACTAACCAGACTAAAACTGCACCCCACCATTTTTTAAAGAGCCCGGCCTTAACCATATATCCAACTACTAGACCACACAATACGCTCACAACTGCATAGGGAAGGTTGACTGGATTTGCGACCATCGCTAAGAAAACGTTTGTCAACAAACCGGTCAAGGCGGCAACCCAAGGACCCGACAGGCAAGCGATTACAATAGTTCCAATCATATCGAGAAAAAGGGGAAGCTTGAGAGTCGAGCACAAGGTTCCGCCGACAAGATTAATTCCCACTGCTATGGGAATTAACACCAGTGCCTTTGTTTCAAACTGCGCCTTTATACCATCTATAAATGATAGCTTTTTCACCATATTGCACCGCCTAGATCTCTTTTAAATATGTGCATCTCTAGCGGGTCGACATCGGCCTCAGAGACTACGCGAAACTCGTTCCCTAAACTTGTTTCTCAAACTGTAGGTTAGCTTACAATCCATGAAAAGGTCAACCCTTTTTTGTAATTTGAGAAAATCACCTGGGCATCAAGCCTTCGCTTTTCATAGGCTTCAAAAAGACAGAGACAATAGGATCGAGAACTTAAATCACTTTGTTAACACACAAGCGTTAAATCCACCTTCATCTTCATAACCCTTTTCCACTTCCCATAGAGAGCGCATGAAAGAACTGTTTTTCTAAAGAAAGCTATCCGGTCTAGTAGATCGGTACAAGTAGTCAGCCATCCTCGAAAACATGCAGTATATTGGAAAATATTGAAAGCAGTATTTGAAGATTTTACTTTTGACACTTAGGACACCAGTAGCTGCGCCTGCCGGCCACAATCTGATCGCGAACAATCGCTCCGCAGCGCCGACAGGACTCCCCAGAGCGCTGGTAAACCCAAAAACGCCCCTGGGAAGGATCATCAGTGGTGCAGATAAGGCCTTCTTTAAGGCCGCGCCGCATCTGGGAACGCAAGTCTTCCCATAGTGCCTGCAGGCGCTTTACCGAGACTTTAGCTGCCTGCCGGTTAGGGTTGATCCCGCAACGGAACAGGCATTCGGCGCGGTAAATATTACCGGGGCCCGCAATAAAGGATTGATCCATTACCGCTTCCCCGATTCGGCGACTGGTTTTGCGAGCGCGGGCAATAAAATCCTCAGCCGTGCAAGAATCCACCAGCGGATCAGGGCCAAGGCGAGCCAAAATTTTCTCTACCCCCTCATTACCTAGCAGTTCGCATTGGTTCGGACCAGAAAGGTCGGCTACTGCCCGCGAAAATTCTAGCCGCAGCCGCACGTTTTCTCCGGGAGGAGTCGGCTGGAACTGGCCAGAAAAATTCTTATAGGTGTCGCCGGGGTGTTCGCCCGGCATCCGGGGAGCGCCGATATGGCCGGGCAAGGCTATGCCCTCCCCGGCTTGGAACTTCCAGGAACCGTATAGCCCCAAATGAACATGCAAAGTGGCTGGCTGGGGAACAGCAAAATCTAGGAACAGGTGTTTACCCCACGCCCAGGGGCGAGTAATTTTTGCGTTATCGAGGGCGGCCGCGCCCTCAGCAAAACGTCCCTGCGGGGAGGAGGCACGCGCAATCCCAAGTTTTGCTAACTCGGTAAAAGCGATGGCTAAACGGTGAATAGAATGTCCCTCTGGCATAGGACAATTCTTGCCTAGGGGGGTACGTTTGCCAAACCGCCGGGAATATCTAGGCTTGAAGTATGAGCGAAAATTCCGGCGGGCAGACCCCGCGTATTCAAGATGACCTTTACCGCCATATCAATGGCGCTTGGCTAGATAGCTATGAAATCCCAGCTGACCGCGCGGTTGATGGGGCTTTCCGCGACCTGGTAGAGGACGCACTGGCTCACTGCCGCACCCTTTGCGAAAATGCGGCAGCCGGGAAACTGGAACGCCCGCAGGAAAGTGAAACCAGCAGTGAGCGTTGGGATTTTGATGCTAGCCGGATTGGACAGCTCTTTCAGGCTTATCTGGATCAAGAAGCGCTCACCGCGCAGGGAACCGCCCCGATTGCTCCCCTGCTAGAAAAAGTGGACTCCTGCGCAAGCCGGGAGGAGTTAGCCCAGGTACTGGGACAGCTAGAGCGCGAAGGCATAGATTCCCCAGTTGCTTTCCTGGTCAGTATCGATGCCGAAAATCCAGAGCGCTATATCGGACAGTTCTATCAGGCGGGGCTGGGGCTGCCCGATGAATCCTATTACCATCAGGATGAACACCGCGAAATTCGGGAAAAATACCGGGAATTCTTGGCGCAAATGGCCTTAGAAAGCGGGATTGCTGCCGCAGGAACGGAAACCGAGTTCGCCCAGCAGATTTTCGATTTTGAAACTGCACTGGCGAGCCACCACTGGGATGCGGTGCGTAGCCGCGATGCGCAAGCCACCAATAACCCCACCACTTTTGAGGAGTTTACCCGTAAAAATACCGGGTTTGCCTACGCTGCTTGGGCAGACGGTTTGGGAGTAAAACTTGCGGCCGGTGCGGATCCGATTAACGTGTATATGCCTTCCTACCAGGAAGGCTTTGCCCAGCTGTGGCAGAGCACCGATCTAGCGATCTTAAAACACTATCTGCAGATGAAAGTGGTCCTGGCCTTCGCCCCCTACCTGGCTCCGCAGCTGCAAGAACTCCGCTTTTCTTTTTACGGCACTACTTTGTCGGGGACTCCCCAGCGCCCCAAGCTATGGAAACGGGCAGTAGGAACCGTGGAATCGGTTTTAGATGAGGCACTGGGGCGCGCCTATGTGGCCTACCATTTCCCGCCGGAGCGCCGCGATGAGATGGAGAAACTCGTGGGAGCGCTTTTGGAGGCCTATCGGGAGGGAATCGAAAAACTTGATTGGATGGGGGAAGAAACCCGCACGCGCGCCCTCGAAAAACTGTCCAAATTTACTTACAAAATCGGGTATCCGCGCCGTTGGAGGGACGATAGCGGTCTGCGCTTTAACGAAGGCGACACCCTGGTAGATATGATTCGCGCTTCCAGTGCTTTTGAAACTGACTTCCAGCTGGCGCGGATTTTAAAACCGGTAGATAAGGAAGAATGGCATATGAGCCCGCAAACGGTGAACGCCTATTATTCTCCGCTCACTAACGAAATCGTCTTTCCGGCCGCCATTCTGCAGCCCCCATTTTTTGATCCTGAGGCTTCCTATGCCGCTAACTTTGGCGGTATCGGTGCGGTGATCGGCCACGAAATCGGGCATGGTTTCGATGATCAAGGCTCCCACTATGACGGTGACGGCAAGCTTACCGAATGGTGGACCGAGGACGACCGGGAAGAGTTTACTAAACGCACCGCAGCCTTAATCGCGCAATACGATAGCTACCGCCCCAGCGAACTTCCGGGCGAGGAAGTACACGTCAACGGCGCCCTCACTATTGGAGAAAACATCGGGGATCTGGGCGGATTAGCGATTGCTTTTAAAGCTTGGAAGAGAGCGCATCCGGAAGAAAGCGACTTGGCACCAGAGTTCTTTTATTCTTGGGCGCGAGTTTGGCGCACCGCGATCCGCCCCGAAGCCGCCCGCCAACGCCTGGTGATTGACCCCCACTCCCCTGCCGAGTTCCGCTGTAACGGGGTAGTACGTAACTTGGATGCTTTCCACGATACTTTCCAGACCACGCCCTCGGATCAGCTGTGGATGGAGCCGGAGGAACGGGTAAGAATCTGGGAATAGGAACACTTCAAAAGTAAGCATTAGGATAGGTCTAAAAACAGGAGAGGACATGCCGGGTACTAATCTGACGAAGATTGAGGCAGAAGAACGCAAGAACGTTATCGGGAAAGTCGATTACACCGTTGAGGTGGAGCTATCGGAACGCGGAGAAACTTTTTCTTCCCGCACGGTCATTGATTTTGCAGCCCAAGCGGGCGCAAGTACTTTCGTGGATTTAATCGCCCCCGAGGTGCTGTCTATTCAGCTAAATGGGCAAGATCTGGGCACTGATTGTTACCGCGATAACCGGATTGAGCTTAGCGACTTGCAGTCGGAAAATCACCTGGAAGTGGTGGCTAACTGCGCCTATATGCATACTGGCGAGGGTGCGCATCGCTTTACTGATCCTGCCGATGGCCTCACCTATGTTTACACCCAGTTTGAGGTACCGGACGCGCGGCGCGTGTTTGCCTGTTTTGAACAGCCTGATCTGAAAGCGACCTACCAGTTCTCGGTGACCGTTCCGGAAAGCTGGACGGTGCTATCGAATATGGATACCCCACGTCCGCAATCTTTAAAGGTGGAGCGTGCCGGGGATACTAAGCAACATGTTTTCCATTTTGAACGCACGCCTTTACTATCCAGCTATATCACTGCCCTGGTCGCCGGCCCCTACCACAGTGTTAAATCCGTACTCACCAGTATCGATGGGCGCTCTATTCCCTTGGGGGTCTACTGCCGGCAATCGCTAGCCAAATATCTGGACGCGGATTTTGTAATAGAACAAACCATCGCGGGATTCCGTTTTTACGAGTCTCACTACGGTCGCTCCTACCCCTTCACCAAGTATGACCAGATTTTTGTTCCCGAATATAACGCGGGAGCAATGGAAAACGCGGGCTGTATTACTTTCCGGGATGAATATATTTTCCGCACTAAGCCGTCTGGAGCGCAGCTGGAACAGCTAACTAACACGATTCTGCACGAGCTGGCTCATATGTGGTTCGGGGATCTGGTCACCATGAAATGGTGGGATGACCTGTGGCTAAATGAGTCTTTTGCCGAGTTTATGTCCTATTGGTGCATGGCAGAAGGCACTCGCTTCCAGGATGCCTGGACCGGGTTTACGATGCGCAAAGTGTGGGGGGTTAACTGCGATCAGCTGCCTACTACCCATTCGATTGTGGCGCCTATATCCGACCTGGCAGATGTGGAAGTTAACTTCGATGGGATCACCTATTCCAAGGGCGCTTGCGTGCTGCGGCAACTAGTGGCTTATGTGGGGGAAGGTAACTTCTTAGCGGCTTTGCGTAGCTATTTCGCCAGCCACGAATATTCCAATGCCACTTTGGCAGATTTCCTGGGGGAACTGGAGAACGCCAGTGGACGCAATCTGAAGCAGTGGAGTCAGGTTTGGCTGCTTGAGGCCGGGATTACCCAGTTAGAGTCGCAAATCGAACGCGACTCCAGCGGTAAAGTCACCAGCTTCAACATTATCCAGTCTTTGCCGCAAGACGGCACCAGTTTACGCCCCCACGCCACTAGCGTCGGCGCCTATGATTTTGATTCCCGCGGGAAACTAGTTTTGGTGCGCCGCGCCGACGTAGATATTAAAGGCGAGGTCACCGCGGTTCCCGGTTTGGTGGGTACCAACCATGACGTCTACGTGTTGAACTATGAGGATTTAGCGTATGCGAAGATCCGTTTTGATGCTGACTCCTGGGAGGTGCTACGTAATCGCGTTGGCGATTTCGCAGATTCTTTACCACGAGCAGTGATTATGTGTGCCGCCTGGGATATGGTGCGTGACGGCGATCTAAGCGCTTCGAAATACTTAGAGATGGCTTTGGGGGCGCTCAAACACGAAACTAATTCTTCAGTGTTGAACGGGATTCTACGGCATATCCAAGGCGCCTTGGTCTACTATGCTGCCGACCCCGCTAGCGCTCATCGCCTGCTAGCTCCGGCACTATTGGCTCTGGCAGAGGATGCGGAAGCGGGCTCGGATCGGCAACGCCAATTGGTGCGGGCATTCTTGCAGGTTGCGGGAGGAAAGGAAGCCCCGGAAATCAAGCGTTGGTTTGCGGAAGGCAAAGTGCTTGAAGGCGTCAGCGTAGATACGGATTTGCGTTGGGATATGATCTTCGCCCTGGCGGCTAATGGGCAGGCCAGCGCGGATATGATCCGCAAAATGGAGGAAAGCGACGATACGATTACCGGCCGCGAGAACGCGTTCTTGGCGCGCGCCGCGGTGCCGGGTCGAGAAAACAAGACGCAGTGGGCGCAGCGGGTTCTGGAAGACACTAGTCTCACCAATGGGCAGATTGATGCTTTAACTGCCGGGATTGCGCGTTCTTTGTGGCTGCAACCAGCCGATGCCGCCGATATGATTGAGCCCTATTTTGCGGCGCTGAACGATATTTGGGCGGGTCGCACTATGCATATGGCAGAATCGCTGGTGGGCGGGCTTTACCCCTTAGCCGTGCAAAGCCGGGAAGGCTTTGACCTGGTAGAGCGGACGGAGCGTTGGTTGGCGGAGAATCCGGATGCCGATAAAACGCTGCGCCGCCTGGTACTAGAAGAACTAGATGGGGCGCGGCGTTCTAGGCGGGCTCGCACCGGTAAATAGCAGTACCGTTTTTGCCTTTTCCACTAGCCAAGTAGCTACTTTTCTCTACCACAAGGGCGCGGGTAACAGCTTTTGGGGTAGCAAAGTAACTAAATGTTGGGCGGGTATCTAGGGGTGGGGGCTTACTTTGCTGCCGCCTCCGCTAACGAAAGTCCCGGGATTTGCTTTCTACCGGCAGGTTTAACGGCTCAATTTTATCTGCCAGTAGCGCTAGGGCTCCGTCTTTGGCTTGCAGCACTCCCCGTACGATGAGGGCGTTTTGACTGAGGGCGAGGCGGCGGTAACGCTGCCAGCAGCCAACTTGGCAGATCACGTTGACTAGCCCGGTTTCGTCCTCTAAAGATAAAAACACTACGCCTTTGGCGGTGTGGGGGCGTTGGCGGTGCGTAACTAGCCCCGCGCACCTGATACGTTTGCCGGCTAAAGCTGGACGAAGTTGCTCGGCTGGAAGGATTCCGCGGCGGGTAAGCTCTGGTCGCACTAGTTTTGTGGGGTATCCCCACAGGCTAATTCCCAGGGTAGAACTGTCCCATTTTACTTGCTCCCCGGTGGTTAAGGGCGCGAAAGACGGGGTGGTTTCCGCGAAGGCGAGCCCCGGCAGTTCTGGCTGGTAAAAGCAGTTTTGCGAGGCAGATAGCAGGGGCGCGCGCCAGAGGCCTTCGCGGCGGGTGATCCCCAAGGAAGATAGCGCGCCGGACCCGGCTAGCAGTTCTAGCGCCGAAGTGGGCAGGCGGACGCGAGAAGTAAAGTCCTCCAGGGTTTTAAAAGGGCCGGCGGTGCGGGAGGCTAAGATTTTTTCTGTCCATGCCGGGCGCATACCGCGGATCTCCGCTAACCCCAGGTTTAGGGAAGTCATACCCTCCCCAGGAACGGAATGTTTCTGGGAGGAGTTCACGTCTGGGCGTAAAATTTTCAAGCCGTGGCGACGGGCATCAGAGATTAGCGATTGCGGGGAATAAAATCCCATCGGCTGGTTAGTGAGGATAGCGGCGTAAAAAACCGCGGGATAATAGGCTTTTAGCCAGGCGGAGGCATAGACCAGGTAGGCGAAGGAAAAAGCGTGGGATTCTGGGAAACCGAATTCGGCGAAGCCGGACATTTGGGCCCAGATTTTTTCTTGTACCAGCGGCGGGATCTGATTCTTTTCCATGCCCCGAAAAAACTCGGCGCGCAAATCGGCCAGGTACTCCCCCGGATTTTTGCGTCCCATCGCCCGGCGCAGGTTATCTGATTGGGAACCGTTAAACCCGGCCGCATCTTTGGCTATCCGCATTAGTTGTTCTTGAAAAAGTGGCACCCCTAAGGTGCGTTCCAGGGCGGGTTTTAATAGCGGGTGCAGGTAGGTGACTTTTTCGCGCCCGGAGCGGCGCGCCAGATAAGGGTTTACTGCTTGCCCTTGAATAGGTCCCGGGCGAATCAAAGCCACTTCGACTACCAGGTCATAGAAGCATTTAGGTTTCAGGCGCGGCAAGGTGGACATTTGGGCGCGGGACTCTACCTGGAAAACCCCGACCGTGTCGGCTGCCTGTAATAGCTGGTATACGCGCAGGTCTTCCGGAGGTAAGTTATGCAGGCGCCAAGGCTCGCCGGAGGGTGATTTTTCGCCCCGCGCCTCTAACGTTTCAAAAGCAGTACGCAGCGCCCCCATCATCCCCAGGGAGAGTAAATCGATTTTCACTAACCCAGCTTCGGCGCAGCTATCTTTATCCCATTGCACCACGGTTCGTCCCGGCATATTCGCCCAGTTAATCGCGGCCACTTCGGTAAGCGGCTTATCGGAAAGCACCATCCCACCACAGTGAATCCCCAGGTGACGTGGAAGTTTTTGTAACTGTCCCGCTATATTTCGCACGTTTTCCGGTAAAGAGTTCCGGTCTAGCCGCGCCCATTTCGCGGCGGTTTTAGCATCATAGCCGAGGGCGCTGGAGGCGTCTTTTAGCGCGGCTCGCGGGCGATAAGTAATTACATTAGCCACTTGAGCGGCATTTTCTCGTCCATATTTTTCATAGACGTGCTGAAGTACTTTTTCGCGTTGATTAGATTCAATATCCAGATCTATATCGGGCAGATCTTTGCGGTCTGGGGTTAGGAAACGGTCGAATAGCATCTGGTGGCGCACTGCATCTACCGCGGTGATTCCCAGGCAGTAACAAACCGCCGAATTAGCGGCAGAGCCGCGTCCTTGCACATAGATACCGGAAGAAAAACAGTAGTCAACTATTTCTTTCACGATTAGGAAGTACCCGGAGAATCCTTTTTGGAAAATCACTTTCAATTCTTGCCGAATTGTGTCTGCAGCTTTTTCCGGCACTGGATCCCCGTAGCGGCTGCGCGCTCCCTGCCAGGAAAGCTGCTCCAGGTAGGAGTCGGCGCTATAGCCGGGCGGCACCCGAGCTAAAGGTAGGTGCGGCATCGGGGTAGAAAAATCAAAAATTAGGTCTTTTCCGATTGCGGCCGCATTTTCGAGGGCGTGGGGAATCTGCTGGTAGATGCGACGCAGTTGCGCCGGGGTGCGCAACATGGCGTGCGAGGCGGGGAGGAAGTCTTGGACTTTATCTAGAGGCAGGCGGTGGCGGGTGGCGGTCATAACGTCTGCCAGGCGCTGACTGGCGGGGTCAGCACAGCGGGCAGCACTGGTAGCCACTAACGGTAGGTTAGTTTTGCGTGCCAAGTGATCTAGCTGCGCCGCTAGGCGATCTTCCCCATCGAAACCGGCTAAGGCGGCCTCTACCGCTACGTTTTCTGCCCCAAACATCTCTTTTAGCTGTTCTAGGAAGCGCGCAGCGGCCGCGATTCCGGAATGATTTAATACACGCCGCAGCGGCCCAGCGCGGGTGCCGGTTAATACTAGCCACTGCCCTTTTGCCCAGGAGGCTAGTGCATCTAGGTTTTGCCGGTCTGCTTCCCGCCTACCGGCAGCTAGATGATGGGCGCTAATCGCCCCAGTTAAAGCAGAATATCCCTGGTCAGAGCGGCAGATAACTGGCAGATGAGTTTCGTCCTCTAAAGTAAATTCGCACCCCGGCAAGAAAGCGAGGCCGGCTTGCCGAGCAGCGGCGCGTGCCTCCATCAACCCGTAAACTCCGTCATAATCTAGCAGCGCTAGACCAGATAGCCCCAGTTTTTTCGCCCCGCGTACCATTTCGCGCGGCGAACACGCCCCCACTGCGAAGGAGTAGGCAGAATGGGCGTGCAACTCGATATAGCCGCTCATTTTTGTCCCTCCCAGGCATCTAACCACCAGGTGGATTTGCGGTACACCAGCAGTAAGGTTTCTTCTTCGCCGTAAACTCGCAGGAAAATCCGGGGCCCTAGGTGATTAGGAACTCCAGGACGCCACCACTGTCCGTTTATGGGCCAGGGCCCTTCGGTTTTTTTCACCGCTATTTTGCGTCCGGCTACCTGCACCCATTTGACCGGGGCTTTTAGCTGTCCGTCTCGTCCGGGCAGGATTCTCCGGCCGCGACTATCGATAATTCCCGCCGGTTTAGGGTGCATGAAAACAATTTCTGGTGCTACCCCACTTAGCGCCCCAACTCTAGGACGGGGTCGCTTTTGGCTCCCCCGCTCTTGCCAAGTTTTCAGTTCAACCACCGAACGCGGATCATATCCGCTGGTTAAATGAGGTACCCGCACCCCGCGTTTACCTAATAAGCTGCTGGCACTGCGGGCTGCCTCATCTAGTTCCTGGGGAGGATCGGAGTTTCGTCCCCAAAGCGGCGTCATCGCCTGGCGGGCATCCACCACCCGCAAAGGATGTAGCTCTATCTGGGAGACCGCCCCTAGGGCTTCGTTGCCGCTGCCTCCGACCGTAACCGTTTCTAACTGGTGTTTTATCCTCTCTACTAGGTCTTTGCTGCTAAGGTCTACCCCCAGGTTCCAGCTACGGCTAAGCATCTTTCCGTTTTCGCAGCGGCAAATAAACTGCACCTGGGTACACACCTGCCCGCTTGCGCGCAGGCGGGCATACATTTCCACCACTAATGCCCGGGCGGGCAGTAACAGCTGGGTAAGGGAGCTGGCAGGTGGGGTGAAGAATTGGTAGAGGCCGGGTGAGGCGGGCGCGGTTTTCACCCTGGCAGCGTCCTCTAGGTTTTCCCCACTCGCTAAGTCGTAGCTAATCGCCCCCAGAGTGCCAAAACGCCGGATCAGCGCCGGGCGTCCCAGGGCGCACATTTGCCCCAAGCTGGTGATTCCCAGATGAGTTAGGCTGTCTGTCATTTTTATTAGGTACTGGTCGGAGAAATCGAATCCGCTTATTTTTACCCCCGGACGCAAGAAAAACCCCAGGCTACTTAGGGGCTCTGCGCTAAGAAACGGCATTACTTGGGAGTCGGCAATCAGCAGCTGTTCGCGGGCAGCTAGACACGCCGCTAAAGTACCCCGAGCGATCCCGATCTGCACCGCGAACCCTACCTGCGCTAACTCTTCGGTTAGTTCTGCGGCGAGGGCGGATTCTGCGCGGCGCTGACTGCGACTGAGTGCGGCGGTCACCAGCCCGGGAAACCAACATTTGGGGGAATAGAGTTGCTGGGCTGCGGCCTCGATAACCGGTTGAAACGCTAGTTCCGCATCTGCCAGTGAATAGGGTTTTTCTTTCAGGGAGGGACAGAGGATGCGCGCTTGTTTTAACCGCATTTGCGGCCTTATTCCGGCGGCTCTCGCGGGAGCAGTAACTGCCTGCACCCGCCCGCCACTACATAGCGCCACCGCTTCATCTAGGGGGAGCTTCGCTGCTTGGGCTGGCCACTCGGGGATATAGAGGGCTAGTAATCTATCGTTCATCGCGCCCTCCTCGCCTTAATCGGGACAGCTAGGAGAAAACGAAACGCCAGACATAAACCCAATAACGCCGGTAGCGGGGTTGCAGAGCATAGAGTGTCCATCACGCACTCACCTTTATGGCGGTTGCTGCCCCAAGGGAACTCGTAGCAGGCAGGGCGTTAGCTTCTAGGGAGATAGCGCCTGCCCAGGCCGGCGCAGACAAGATTACGCAGCCGGAGCGGCGTGCTTTCGCGGTTAGAATCCGTTGTTGCTGCGGGCCATAATCTACCATTCCGATAGCCAGCACTGCCGCGCAGGGTACGAAAAGTTGCGCGCAGGCCAGGGCGCTGCCCCCGGTATAGGGAATGGTGATTACCCGCCTTAAGTCCACCCCGATTTGCCAGGCGCGCTGCCAGCCTAGATCGGGGAAATCTAGGAATACTGCCCAGCCGCTCTCCCCCATTTTTTCGGCGGCTATCTCTAGCAGCTGCGCCCCGCCCGCTACCTTTTGATAAGCGCTGGCCAGTGGCTTTGGGGTGCGAGACTGCATCGCCAAAACCTGGCGCGCCTTTTCCAGGCGCTGCAACTGAGCCAACTTATCGAACATACGTTCGATTATAGGGAGCCTCCCCCGATTTGTCACCCCTTTTCCCGGGAGCGCTTTTGGGGTAGAAAATCTACCTTTGAGGGGTGCAGATTAGTAGTTCAGCCCCTAAAAGAGATCTGAGTGACTTCCGGTTGCAACTAGGGACAGCACCAGCACGTCGTCTTGCTTGTAGTAAATCAGCAACCAGTCTGGTTCTATATGACACTCTCGATGTTTTACCCAGTTGCCAGTTAGCGCATGGTCTCGACATTTTTCCGGTAAAGGAGTATCGCTCGCCAGAAGGTCAACGATCCTCGCTAGTTTTCCGAGGTCTTTTCCCCGCTTTTTTGCAGCTTTGAGTTGTTTGCGAAACTGCGAGGAGTATTTAATGGCATAGCGCGCCATTAGTCATCCTCACTTAGAGCCGCAGCAAATGCTTCACGGGCACTTGCGTAGCCGGGAACGCGGGGATCTTTGGCAATCTGCTCCGCCTCTAGCATGGCGGCGATCGTCTCCCTATTGGGGTTGCCTAGTTGAATCTGAAAAGGAATGGCACGCTCGCGGATAGCTTGCCGCACGAAAACGTTAAACGCGGTAGAAATATTCATTCCCATCTCGTTAAACAGCTGATCCGCCTCTTTTTTCAAGGTCGCGTCCATACGAATACTGATATTTGTTGTAGCCATAATATATCCCCTTTTAGGTGCATAGTATGCTATTTGCACGAATAAATCAATGCTTTTCATGACAGAAGTAGTATTTAGAAATTACAGATAGGTTCGGTAGCGTCTTCGTCACAACGACTGCACGCAAGATCCCAGGGCAGAAGTAACCACGGGCATTTTCTGGGGATACTTTTAACGCAGAAAATCTGCCTTTGAGGGCGTGCGGGAGGCTCGATACCCTCCCGCTTGGCACGGGTTTTATGCCGCTTAGTTCAGATTACTTGTACTACCGACAATGAGGCTTTTAACTGTAAGTACCAGATACGCAAGCACTCGCGTTTTGCGGATTATCGCCGGTAAGTGCGAGAAGAAAGGAGTCGGAACGGAATGAAATTCACGCTCACGATTGATCCCACCGTAACCGAAACTATCGTGACGGTAACGGCGCGGGAGGTCGACGCTGAGGTGCAAGCGATTCAAAGGCTTGCTTCCGGTAGCCTAGATAGTTCCTCCTCCCCCACAGTCGAGCGCCCGCTTCGCCGTCTCATCGGAACAAGTGGGAATGACGCCACAGTGTTGGAAGTGCGCTCGGTACTCGCGTTTTTTACTAAAAAGAAGGCGGTGTATGCCCACACCAGTAAGGGTGATTGGCGAATTAAAGCCCGAATGTATGAACTCGAAGAATCTCTACCCACAGGCGATTTCGTTCGCATTTCGCAATCAGAAATCGTCAATATTGCCGCGATCAAGAAACTTGATCTTTCTTTCTCGGGAACGATCAGTGTGCAGCTAAAAGATGGCTCTCGCTATTACGTATCCCGCCGGCAACTTCCAGCTTTCAAATCCAAACTCGGGATTTAACCCCCGCAGAAAACCTCTAACTCATATGAAAGGATAAAACCCATGAAAACTAAAAAAATAGTTGGTCTCACCCTGGTAGGGGCTTGCATTGGGATCATTATCGGCACCAGTATTGAACTTATTTTCTCTTCTCTTTCCTCCTCTAGCTATTACCCTGGAGCTCCAGAATTCTTAAATACTTTTGGTAACGAAAACGTGGCAGTACTAATTGAGCGGCTTATTTATGCAGCCTACGGCATCATTGGTAGCTTCGCGGGGTTGCTTTACCGTAACGAAACCCGACCGCTTATCCTCAATACCGCCATGCATTTCGGGATCATACTTATCTGCGGGATTGCTGCTGGCAGCTACCTTAAATGGTGGGGCTCTAGCTTCGATATGATCGGAGTAATCATCACCATAGCGCTTATCTATCTGCTGATTTGGCTGTTTAATTGGCTAATGGCTCGCGCCGAAGTCAAAAAGATGAACCAAAAACTGCAATAAAGCCTCCCCCAGGATTCCCGTTTACTCAAATGAGTAAACGGGAAAAGCAGAAAATATGGTTTCTGAGCGCTGCTAGAGCGAGCGGTTAGGCATGGCCACAGGCAGCGCACTTATCGGTCTACACGGGATAGGAGCTGTGATCTATTTGCTGGAAGCGTTCGGCTACTTTTTCGAGGTAGTCGCGGCGTTTCAGCTTGGCTAACCATTCAGCAGGGATCTCCTTTTCTCCGTAGGCAGCACCCGCAACTGTCCCGGTTAGGCCGGCGTAGGCGGCGCTGTCCCCTCCGAAACTGACAGCGGTTTCGATGGCTTCGCTAAAAGAAGTGGTGCGCAAAAGTGAATAGAGGACGATTTCTAGGGTGTCCACCACGTTGCTGGAAGGATGCATGTCCGCTGGCGTTAGCGCTAAGAAGTTGGGGCTCAAAATTCGTTTATGTATAGAAATGGCTTTTTGCCACTGCGAGTCATCAAGCCGGTAATTATGGAAAAGGATTTGTGAAGTTTTTCTATAGGCCTGCTCAATACTTTCACCAGCAAGAATAAACCGGAGGAATTCACAAAAGTACAGGCAAGATAACTGGGAGACATCGTTGGCGTGAGTTAATGCCGCAGCCTCACAGACTAAATCGGAGAACCCATCACAGATTATGCGCCGATCAAGCCACAGACTAAGCGCATGGAGCAGTAGGGGAAAAGTTCGCCGCAGCGCCTCGTTGTCACGTACTCGAGTGTCTGCTGATTCCAGATCTGTCTGCCCGCTCTGGAAACTCTCTGAGGCGGCTAATAATTTTTTTGCCACGTCTCTTGGGCGATATAACTCGGAATATTCGCTGCTATTTCGGATAAAAGATTCCATCATGGCTACTGCCCTGGCAGTATCTGCGCCCCAAGAACCGGTAGAAATACCTGCTGCTGACGCCCCGTAGGCCTCCCCTACTGCTGCCCCGAGCAGTATCGACCGCGTCTGCTCTAGGGTGGGCGGAGGTGTTGTCGTCCAATCGGGATGGGCTAGGCTGTCGTACCAATCTCTGGCTTTATCGACCTCGATTGTCTTTAACGCCTTGGCCAGTGACCCGGGATCGTAAGGTCCCCAAAAATAGGGCGTGCAGGTTCTACTATCCGGAGACCGATAACAAAGACTCCATTTGTCCAGATCGGGATGGTAATGAAGGTTGCAATCTGCACGCTCAATAATTTCGACCTGGCTAGCGCCACTTTTTGCTTTTTCGGCAACCCAAACATCAACTAGGGTTTGCGATCCCTGCAGCTTTATCTTTCGCTGCGGAAAACGGGGACGATACTCCACTACCTCCACGTGCTGATTCAAAACTTCAATATCGATACAGTAGCGGTCTTGTTTTTCCAGAGGAATTCGGGTTTGCGCCCACCGTTTAATCTCCCTGAGGTCTGCAATCGGGATCCTGGTTGGGCGAAACCCGGTTCTATACCCCAAATCTTTCCAAAGTTTTCGCCACCAAGATGGATACATACTCAAAATCCTAAGACACGTCCTACCCGAAGCGGCGGGAAGTTTCAGGAATAGCTAAGTTTTCTACGTCCTTACAGGTTAGGAACTATCCGAGGGTGTGGAAGCGATCAAAGAAGGTTTTCAGCTTTTCTATAACCCGCTTCTTGCGTTCAACCCGACTAGCAGTAACAGGGGTACCGGTAGGGGAATTTCCTTGATACACTCGTTAAGAACATCTCACCATATTGAGGGAGGAATAATGAAGAATTGGTTGCGAACCACGGCTGCTTTTGCAGGCGTGGCGGCTCTGACACTGGGGAGCGCTGTTACCGCTACCGCAGCAAATAGCGTAGATGACGGGAGTAACGTTAAGAGCTTCAAGGTTACTTGGAGCGACAAAGTCGATCGGTACGCCCCGGCGCTTAAAGGATCCAAAGTAGACATGCTCCTTTATTGCGAGGTCTACGAATTTAAAAATGGTAAGAAAACGGGTTCCCGGCTTGGTTACGAGTGGCCAATGCTCCAACTCACTGTTGGCAAAGATGAAATAATTCCCCTTAAAATAAAACTCGACAAGCCCGAGTACCAGGGTGTTGACAAGATCGGCATTGAGGACTGCTACCAGTATCGCGACGGGAAGTGGGGACCTAGTAAGTTCTCTTTTTCAACTGGTTATAGCGATGGTGTTAAACAGCTCGCCATGGATCAGCAGGCCAACACCGATTTCAAGTTTAAGTTGACCGAAGGCGAGTGGGATGGAGAAACCTACCTTGGGGTAATCCCTGAGGGAAAGGCTCCGAAAGTGAGCATTGGTCTAAAGCTGACTAAGGAAGGTAAGACCACCACTCTTGAAAATAAGGACAGCAAACCTGCGGTAAACAGCTATGTTTTCGCTGATGGAGCCAGCCATAGACCTTCCGCTGAAGTAGATAGAGCGAAGCGCGAAGATACTCGCATCACTCGGGCCTCCATCGGCAACGACTTGAATCTCTTCTCTGGTTACGTAGGTCGTTATAAGAAGTACACACTGACTGCTTCCATTGACGATCCGGAACAAGCTAAGCTCTTCCGTATTGAAAGCGTTGAGGGAAACGAATCCGATGGTTGGATAGTTAACCTAAGTTCTGTTATCCGGAAGATTACCCCCGAGGCACCCACTCTAGTAGAGGCTAATAAGTGCGGCGTTGAGGGTACAGTTCAGCTTCCCGAGTCCAAGTACTTTGACTACGAAACTGTTACCGAGGGAACCAAAGTTTCGGTAGCAGCCCTATTGAAGCAGGATTTCAAGGACAAGTTCGTGGTTGAGGGCAAAACCGCGTGGGAGTTCAATGTTGCTCCTAAGCAGTGCAAACTAGCAACTCCGGTTGCTCCGAAGCTGATCAATCCTTCCGCGGATGATCCTGCTTCTTGCACCGTCGAACCTTACGTGACAATCAAGCAGACCGAGGGCGTTGCCTACACCGTTACTTCTAATGGCGTTAAGCTGAAGGCTAACAAGGATGGCAAGTACATCTACCCGTACAACTCGAAGGTAGAAGTTAAGGCCTCCGCGCTGGACGGTTACGCCCTAGCTGAAAACGCCCAAACTAAGTGGACCTGGGACAGCCACAATACTGCATTGTCCCCAGCATGCAAGCCGGCTCAGCCTATGAAGAAATTGCCTTCAACTGGCGCTGAGGTCACTGCCCTAATCGGCATCTCCGCTCTACTGCTCCTTGCAGGCGGTGTGCTAACCGCCCGCAGGTTCAAGTAACCAACTAGCAACCTACATTTCGCCTCCCGGTTAATGCCGGGAGGCGAAATCTTTTTATCCGACCTTATGCTCCTCATCCGAAGATTAACGAGCATCGCAGCAACCGGGTTATAAGCTCAGATACCTCTTGCGGGCTGGACGTTAGCTACTAACGCCTAGCGAGGCGGGCGCGCATCCCAGCTACCACCGCCCGGAGGATGCGCTTTATTTATTGCAAGCCACTCAACGCTTCTCTGCATAGAATCTGGTCGAAACTACCCGAGAGTGTGGAAGCGATCAAAAAAGTCTTTCTTACTACCAGGGGCAAATTAACTATTGACAACAAAACCGAAACTACCCAGCGAGGCTTAAAGTGTAAGCGCTCGCAAAGAGATATCTTATTTATAGACAGGCGGCTATGCATCCGCAAAAAGCTGCAATAACGCGAGGATGCCGTTCCTGACAAACAGTCTCGGCGAACTAAATTCAACGAAGGAGAAATACCTTGAACACCGATATTTTTTCAGAGCAAGTCGCTCTAAAAGGTGAAGGTAATTCCGCCTCGGATTCCTTGAATGCGGTTGATACCCAGCAAGAAGCAGCCCGTAGCGTTGCCGCCTTTGACGCGCTGTTGACTGAATATCGCGAAATCGCTGATTCGGAACGCAATAAAGGTAACTTGTTCGAGCAGCTAATTCGTTCGTATCTACTCAATGATTCGCAGATGGGGTCGCAGTTCGGTGCAGTATATCTGTGGAGGGACTGGCCTGGTGGCGGTTTAGCTGGGAAACCAGATACCGGGATTGATCTGGTAGCGATTGAGACCGAAGATATGCCTGCCGATGGCTCAGAACCGACAGCTGACACCCCTGCGGTGGCGATTCAATGCAAGTTTTACCGCCAGGGGCACACGATCCAAAAAGGGAATCTCGATTCGTTTCTTTCCGATTCTGGTAAGGAACCGTTCAAGCGTCGCATTTTTGTAGAAACCACTGGCGTGCCTTGGAGCGATAACGCCGAAACAGCTATCGAAGGGCAAAGTAAGCCAGTTACTCGAATCGGGCTTACTGATTTGCGCAATTCGAATATTGATTGGACTACCTATTCTTTTAACTCCCCTGATGATGCTCCTCAGCATCGGCAACCTAAAATTTTGCGCGACCACCAGGTAAATGCAATAAATGATGTGTTCGAGGGGTTCAAGTCTCACGATAGAGGAACCTTGGTGATGGCCTGCGGTACCGGGAAAACCTTCACCTCGCTAAAAATCGCTGAACAGATCACCGATGATCTTGGCGGAAATGCTCGCATCATGTTTATGGTTCCGTCTTTGTCACTAATGAGTCAGACTCTCAGCGAATGGGCATCTGAGGTGCAAGTTCCTTTTTCCGCTTGGAGTGTTTGCTCGGATACCAAAGTTAACCGCAAACGTAGGAAACGCGAAGACCTGGTGGATATCGCCACCGTTGATTTGAAAACACCCCCCACTACCGATGCCAAGAAACTTGCAGATTCTCTTTTAAAACACCAAGGTGATGAAGGACTACAAGTAGTGTTCTGCACCTATCAATCGATTGATATCGTGCATCAGGCGCAAGAACTCGCGGGAAAGCAATGGCGCGACTTCGATCTGATTATTTGCGATGAAGCGCATAGAACCACGGGCGTTACGCTTTCGGGCGAGGACGAGTCTGCTTTTACTCGGGTACACGACAATACTTATTTACGCGCGGAAAAACGGCTTTATATGACTGCTACTCCGCGTATTTTCCAGCCTCGAGTCAAGAATGTAGCGAAAGAAAACGATGCCATTCTTGCTTCGATGGATGATGAATCTCTTTACGGCAAGGTTTTTCATCGACTCGGATTTGGTCAAGCTGTAAGTTTGGGATTGCTCACCGATTATAAAGTGGTAGTCCTGGCAGTACCGGAAGATCAGATAACCGAGTTTTTCCAACAGGATCTCCCCGAAGGCGAACTAACGATCCCCGAAGCCGCGAAACTCGTGGGATGTTGGAATGCCCTTTCCAAACGTAAAAGTGACCTATTTGATGTGCAATACGGCGAAGATAAATCACCGATGCGTCGAGCTGTGGCTTTTGCCAAAGATATCAAGACCTCAAAACAGATAACTGCCGAGTTCCCAGAGTTAGTACGCGCTCACCTGCAAGACCTCAGTAACACCGATGAGAGCGATAACCTCGAAGTGCAGTGTAAGCACGTTGATGGTTCCATGAATGCTATCGAGCGTGGCGAAGCACTCGATTGGTTAAAGTCAGAGACCTCGGATGATCATCCGGTTTGCCGCATTCTTACCAATGCTCGCTGTCTTTCTGAGGGAGTAGATGTTCCAACCCTGGATGCGGTACTTTTCCTCAATCCTCGCAGGTCGCAGGTGGATGTTATCCAGGCAGTCGGTAGGGTTATGCGCAAAGCCGAGGGCAAAGAGTTTGGCTATATTATTTTGCCGGTTGCGGTACCGGTTGGCACTGAACCGGAAAAGGCAATGGATGACAATAAGCGTTTTGCGGTTGTCTGGCAGGTACTACAAGCTATTCGTGCTCATGACGAGCGCTTTGATTCCACGATAAACGCCATCGAGTACAACGAAAATCCTCCCGAAAACATCTTGGTGGAGGTAGTAAATCTCGCTAAATCAAAAGAGCAAGGCCCTGGTTCTCCTACCGACATCGAAGGAACTGAAGTTGGCGCTGATGGCGAGATCCCTGCGGATAACGCAGTCGGCGGAGTTCAAGCTATGCTAAATATTCCCAGTTCCGAATGGAAAGATGCGGTTTATTCCAAAATTGTGAAGAAAGTTGGTAACCGGCTTTACTGGGATGATTGGAGCCAGGACATTGCCGATATTGCCAGCCGCTATATTAACCTGATTGATCACCTTCTGGAAGATCCGCTAAATCAGGATTACTTCGCTAAGTTTGTGGAATCTTTGCAAACTACTTTGAATCCGGCAATTGACAATGCAGAGGCGGTGGAGATGCTGGCACAGCATCTGATTACTAAACCGCTATTTGATGCCATGTTCCCAAATCAGGACTTCACCGCCCAAAACCCGGTTAGCCAGGCAATGCAAGCCATTTTAGATCGCCTAGCTACCAATCAGGTTTTTGAAAATGAGCGGAAACCGCTGGCAAAATTCTATGCCACTATGGCCGAGAAGATTACTACCATCGATAACCTTGCGGGCAAACAAGAAATCATGCGCACTCTTTACGATCGCTTCTTCACCAAGGCTTTCCCCGCTATTAAAGATCGTCTCGGGATAGTGTTTACCCCGGTGCCGGTGGTGGACTACATCCTAAAATCAGCGGAATATGCCATGCAAAAGTATTTTGGCAAGAGCCTGGGTGATAGTGGGGTATCGATTATTGATCCCTTCCTGGGAACCGGAACCTTCGTGAGTCGCTTGCTGCAATCCGAGATTATTCCTCCCGAACAGCTCGAACACAAATATCTACACGAAATTTTCGCTAATGAAATCGTACTGCTCAGCTACTATATCGCCAGTATCAATATCGAGCAGGTTTACCACCAGATACAAGCGGAAAACGGACAAGACCAAGGTTATCTAGAATTCCCCGGCATAACTTTGACCGATACTTTCCAACTGCGCGAAGGTGAAGGACAACTTGCTGGTATTGGTGATTTTCAGGCCAATCTGGAGCGCGTGAAGCGGCAGCGAGAAGCCCCCATCCGGGTGGTGGTGATGAATCCGCCCTATTCTGCCGGGCAAAAGAGTGCCAACGATAATAATCAGAATTTGAAGTATCCCCAATTGGATGCGCGAATAGAAAAGACTTATGTGGCTCGTTCCAGCGCCACTAATAAGAACAGCCTCTACGATTCCTACTTCCGGGCGCTGCGCTGGGCAAGTGACCGCGTTGGTGAAGAAGGAATTATCGCCTTTGTATCCAATAGTTCCTTTATCGACGGCAATACCGATGATGGGGTTCGGCTCAGTTGGGCGCAGGAATTTAGCGATATTTATATCTATAACCTGCGTGGTAGCATTCGGGGCAAAATGGGCGAAGCAGCTGCTCAAGAAGGGGGCAACGTATTTCCGATTATGACCGGAGTTGCGATTACGATTCTGGTTAAGGAGAAAGACGCTTCTTCTCGTCCCTGCCGTATTCATTACGCCGAGGTGGATGACTATTTGGCGCGACAGGAAAAATTAGACTTGCTAACGCGGGAAACCTCTATAGCCGGAACCGAGTTTGAGCAAATTATCCCCAACGCCCACGGAGACTGGATTAATAAACGCGATGAAAGGTACCTAGAGTTCCAGGAAATGGGGAACAAACGTTCCAAGGGCAAAGCCAATACACCCGCTATTTTTCAAAATTATTCTCGTGGACTTGCCACTACCCGAGATGCCTGGTGCTACAACTTCTCACGCCAAGCAGTGGAATCAAATATGCAACGAATGATTAATAACTACAACCAAGAGGTATCAAGCGGACATAATCGATCTCAGGTTAATGAAGATCAAACCTGGGTATCCTGGGGCGGAGAACTTGACAAAGAACTTGAACGAGGAGTAAAGCTGCAGCTCCGCAAGAATTGTTTACAACAATCGATTTATAGACCGTTTACAAAACAGAGTGTTTATTTTGAACGAGTTATTAATGAGCGTGTCTATCAAATACCGCAGATTTTCCCCACCCCCAAGCAACCAAATCTAGCTATCGGTCCCATTGGTGAACGGAGACGCGAATTTTCAGTCTTTATTTCTACCTTGTTGCCCGATCTTGAGATGACTTCAAAGGCTCAATGGTTTCCCCTCTATACCTGGGAGAAAACAGAAAAAACCGAGGACGATAATTCACTATTTGCGTCTACCGGTAACTGGGAAGATTTTGATACGCCAGAGGAATTTTCCGGGAGTTTTGATTTTAGTAAGCCCATCGGCACGCAGGTACCGGCACAAATTGAGGGTTACTGCCGCCGGGATAACATTAACGATTCCACGCTTAGCGCCTACCGCCATCATTATCGGGAAGAGGCGATCAGCAAAGAAGATATTTTCTTTTATATCTATGCCCTGCTGCACCATCCGCAGTTCCGGGAACGTTATGAAGCTGATTTAAAGAAGATGCTGCCCCGAATTCCGAAGGTGCAGGATTTTTGGAGCTACGCCAATATCGGGCGGGAACTAGCGGAACTCCATGTGAACTATGAAGAAGTTGCCCCCTATCCAGGGATTACCGCAAAAACCAGTCTGATAGCACCCCAAGATGATTGGCAGAAGTATCACCTAAAACAACTGACCTGGGGGAAGAAGCCCGGTAAACGCGCCAAAGATTACACTACCTTGGTGTATAACGAGTATGTGACCTTCACGGGGATTCCTGAACAAGCCAATGAATACAAGATTGGCGGACGCAGCCCCTTAGAGTGGATGGTAGATCGCTATCGCATTAAGACTGATACCAAGACCGACATTCTCAATGACCCCAATGATTATTGGGTTAATACCCAAATGGGGGTGCGGACGGAATGTTGGAGAGTGTTTTATGAATGTTTCGTATTCTCGGGA
>OKIM01000047.1_pt1 | contig 45099 bp, 39 predicted proteins | sample 1612191 | NCBI WGS metagenome assembly OKIM01 (sample SAMN04436781, study PRJEB24849) | human gut metagenome | biome: human gut; feature: NICU; material: stool | host: Homo sapiens | place: USA: Saint Louis, MO | collected 2011-03-31 | reverse complement strand
TTTCGCAGCGGGTTGAGGGCGCCGATTTATTCGTAATCAAACCTTCAGGGGTACGTTACGATGAGCTCTCGGCCGCTACCATGGTGGTCTGCGATTTAGATGGTAATAAGTTGGATGATGATACCTCCGGGGATCTCCAGCCTTCTTCGGACACTGCTGCTCACGCCTATGTTTATCGGCATATGAGTGAAGTAGGCGGCGTGGTTCATACCCACTCCCCCTACGCCACGGCATTTGCTGCCGTGCAGCAGCCGGTTCCCTGTGTGCTAACCATGATGGGTGACGAGTTCGGTGGCGAGGTGCCGATCGGTCCCTTCGCGATCATCGGGGATGACTCCATTGGACGCGGGATTGTGGAAACCTTGAAAGATTCCCGCTCCCCCGCAGTTTTAATGGCCAACCACGGTCCATTTACTATCGGGAAGGACGCTAAAGCCGCGGTGAAAGCCGCGGTAATGGTAGAAGAAGTAGCCAAGACTGTAGCGATTGCCCGTTCTCTGGGTGAACTATGTCCAATTGAATCGCGTCATATCGATTCTTTGTACGAGCGCTACCAAAACGTCTACGGTCAGCCTCCGGTTAAATAAAACTAAGTTTCGCCGGTGGGCAAAAGAGCACGTTAGCTTTTTTGCCCACCGGCTGAACTGTTACAATAGGGCGGTATTTGCTGAGTTTTTAGTACGGGCATCAAGGAGAGGTTTTTACTATGGCAGAGCGGGCACTACGCGGAACCAGTATCGGGTCAAAAAGCCTGGAGACAGAGGACGGCGTAGTATTCGCGGAAAGGCGTGAAAGCCTCTACGTTTGCCCGCAAGGACACCGTTTCCACATGACTTTTGCTGCTGAGGTGGCTGCTCCCGCCGAATGGGAATGTAAATGCGGGGAAACCGGTGAATTGCAATACGAAGAACCCGCCGAAGAAGAAGATTCTAAGCCTTTACGTCCGCAGCGTACCCACTGGGATATGCTCATGGAACGCCGCAGTGAAGAAGAACTACAGCAGCTGCTAAAAGAACAGCTAGAAGTACTGCATTCGGGGGCGCTAATGGACGGGGTACATTATCGCTAGTCAAAATTCCCTGCTTTAACTAACCTTTGCGGTGCTGAAAGCCTGCACCCGGGAGCGGGCATTGAGAATATTAATACCCGGTTGGAGTAGTCGATTACGCGTTAGCTTCGCGCAGCGGGCGCCTTAAACACATCAGCTAGTCCCCAACGGGTAACTTTTGCCAGGGCTTCCAAGATAATAGCACTGGACATTTTGGAGGCTCCGGCGGCGCGTTCTTGGAAAGTGATCGGTACTTCCACAATATTTCCTCCGGCTTGTACTGCTCGCCGGGTCATATCTATTTGGAAGCAATAACCGCGGGAATCTAGATCCTCTAGTCCCAGGCGACTAAGAAAATCTAGCCGATAAACCCGAAAACCGGCGGTAGCATCCCCGATCCCCAGACGCAGCAGCGCCCCAATATAGGCATTGCCGGCTCGCGAAAGCGCCTCTCTTAGCTTTGACCAGCCCTGTAGGCGACCTCCTCTTATCCAACGCGAACCGATCACCAGATCCGGCTCACTCGGCCATAACCGGCGAGCCAATAGTTTTTTGAGATCACGTACCCGATGAGAACCATCTGCATCCATCTGCACCACCCAGGTGTATCCCGCATCGTGCGCCCAAGAGAAAGCCTCCAAATAGGCCGGGCCTAACCCGGCTTTTTCCCTCCGGTGCAGTACCTTCACTCCCCTATCTTTACTAGCTAGTTCCTCGGCCAGCTGCCCGGTGCCATCTGGAGAATTATCGTCCACAATCACCAGGTCTGCCTGCGGAATTTCCCGGCGTAGTTTTGCCACCTGCCGGGGCAGCGTTTCCAGTTCGTTGTAGGTAGGAATCGCGATTACGGTATCTCTCATTTCTTTCCTGGTCCTTTCGAAAAGTTTTTCCTGCTTCCTGTGCTCTTATTCGCCGCCATTTTGTGTCCGGGGCGAGTGGAAACCTTAGCGCCTTGGAAGCTGCGTTTTTGTATTTTTAAGAAAATCAGAGCTGCTGCCACCAATGCCAGCCCAATTAGAGTTCCGAAACGGAAGATGCTGTTCACCGTGCCCCCAAACCGTGCCTGCCAGGTGAGAGTATCCCGCAAAGGTAGCGTCGCTTTTAAAGTATCTGCCCGAAAGAGCCCAGATTGGGATACTACCTGACCATCCGGATTGATCAGGGCGCTCACTCCCCCCACTGCGATCTGGACAGATGAACGATCATATTCTAGGGCGCGGAACCGGGCAATCTGGAGCTGTTGCCGGGACTGGTAGGAGTATCCAAAAGAAGAATTATTAGTGGGGAAATAAAGTAGATTCGCGCCCGCATGCACCGTATCGCGCACCAGCGCGTCAATCGCCACCTCGAAACAGATATTCGCACCTATTCGCGCATTCCCCACGGGGGTAACTCCCGGAGATTCTCCCGGTACCATATCGCGGGGCAGCATCTTCACCTGTTTGGGGAAAAGCTTAGAGATGATAGGGCGCCCCGGTAAGAACTCCCCAAAAGGCACTGGTTCCCGCTTGGTATAGATCTGCGAAAGTTTACCGTCCTCCAGTTTTAGTACCTGGTTAGAGGTAGTTTTTTCCCCATAAGCTAAGGTGCCAAAGATAACGGGAATTTGCAGGTTTTCCTGCCAAGATCGCAGTTCCTCCGCCCACTGCGCATCAGAGCGTAAATCGATATCTGCCGCCTGTTCCCCCCATAAAACCACCTGGGTGCCGCGCAAATCGCTGGTACGGGCTTGTGCCAAATGACCAGACAAGATGGTGCCGGGATGCGCATAGGTAGGGCCAATCGGCCAAGAGACACCCCCTTGCATGGCCGCCACCTTTATCCGGGGAGAACCTTGTGAATTGGGTAGAGAAGGCAAACCCACCCCCGAAAAAATGACTAGCACCAGCGCCAGGCCGGCAACCGCCAAATTGGGCATCGAGATTTTCCAAGTGACGCTAACTAGCGCCGCCACTATCCCCACCATTAAAAACGCCATCCCGTTTTCGCCCAGGAGCGGAATCCATCCCTTCATAGGGCTATCCACCTGGGAAAATCCCAGCATTCCCCAGGGTATTCCCGTCCAGGGAAAACACGCTCGCCAAGCTTCAATACCGGCAAAAGAAAAAGCCGTCCAAAAAGTCCAAAGCGGGCTGGTCAGTTTGCGGGTAGCCAATACTGATACTGACCACAGGGTGGGAAATAAAGTTTCAAAAAGAGCCAGGGCAATCCAAGGAGTAGTAAAGGTGAGTGAGATCGCCACCCAATGGAATAACACCAAGAAAAATAGCAGGGAGGTCAAAATAGAGATCACTAGGGCGTAGCTGCGGCGCGCCCGGCGCAGAATTAACAGCCATAGTCCCAGAGCTAACCAGGCGCCTAGCCAATGTGATCCCCAGGCAGAAGGGAAAGCTAAAAGTAGACCCGCTGCAATGGCCAGGGCAGCCAGCAAGGCCCAAAAACCATTTACTAAATATCTGACCATGCCACCACTCCGCGTAAAATCAGCTTTTGGGCTTTACGGGCGGTAGCCGAGGTTTCCACGCTAGCCACCATTTCTAATTGCCGCAGCACGTCGAGCAGCTGTTTCATCGCTCGTACAAAATCCCCGGCCTCGACAGAAGCAGCCTCTAAGGCCACCGACAGTGGTTTGCCCTGAGCCCAGGCGTAAGTTGCGGCCACCAACGCCGAAGACGAGCGCGGAAGCTCTGGGGCATGCAGTTCGGTTTGCACCTGGCGCAGATCCGCCGCCAACACTTCGATCTGAGTGACCATCGATTTCAAGGCGCCGGGAACGACAGCACCGGCTTCTTCCCGCCGCGCCTCATAACTAGCCGCCGAACAGGCTGCCGCTAGTTGCGCGGGACTCAGACCCGCAAAAATATTTTTTAGCGCACATTGCGCCAGCAGTAAATCATATTCGCTATATATTCGGCACAGCACCGCCCCGGATTCGGTCACTTGTCCCTGCGGATCCAGATACCCTAACTTGATTAGGACTTTAACTACCCGGTCAAAGGTATCAACCAGCGCGCCCTCCGAAACATCGACTTGGCGTCGCAAGCGAGCAGCCTGTCGTTCTAGGCGCACCCACCGGGAGGCCTTCTTAATATGGCTATCAAGCTGGGGACAACTGGCCGCCCGGTGGCGGGCTAGTATCTCGCTCAGTTCCAGTTCGCTCAGTTCCGTAAGCTCTCTGCCGTTAATATCCGGTACCGGAGAGGAACTTTCCCGGGTTGATACCTCGGGTTTTGTGGAGGTAGCCGCCTCGTCCTCACCCCCTTGAGAGGATTTTGGATCGGTAAAAATCCCCTCACGCACCGCGGTACGGAGCTTGGACGCTAGGCGTTGGCGGTCGCGCGGTTTACGCTCCGAGTAATCTTTAACCCACATCTGCCCCACCAGGGCTAATCCGCCAGCAAAGCCATTACTGGAAAACTCCCGTAGCTTGGCGTTATCAGCCAGGACTGTCAAAGTGGTTTCCCCGGTGCGGGTACCCGATTTTTTCATCACAATCCCGTGACGGGCGCGGCGACCATCTTTATAAGCCAATACATCACCGCGTTTTAGGGAACTAAAAAGTTCACTGCGGCGCCGCGCCTGCTCACGGGCAAGTAGTTGAGCGTGGCGAGCATCGCGCGCCTCGAGCTCGCTCTTAATCTTCACGTATTCGTAAATATCCCCATGGGAGCATTCCAGAGACTTTGCCGCGACGATTTCATCGGCTGCCCGTTGCTTTTCTGCTGCTTGCTGTGCCTTCCCCACTACTGCCCGGTCTGCCTGGAACTGCGCAAAAGAGCGGCGCAAAACATCCCGAGTACCCTCCAGGGTCCCTTGCTCCAGCAGGTTAACCGCCATATTGTAGGTGGGACTAAAAGCTGATTTCAGCGGATAGGTACGTTTTGAAGCGAGCGCGGCGACCGTAGCTGGTTCCATGCCGGGACGAAATATTACGATCCCGTGCCCCAAAGTATCGATCCCGCGCCTGCCGGCTCTCCCAGTTAGCTGGGTATATTGTCCGGCCGAGAGCATCACGAATTCATGGCCATCCCATTTGCGAAGGGATTCGATCACCACTGAACGGGCCGGCATATTGATCCCCAGCGCCAAAGTTTCGGTAGCCAGCACCACTTTCAGTAGTCCGGCAGCGAACATTTTTTCTACGGCTTCCTTAAGTACCGGAAGTAGACCAGCATGGTGCACCGCGATTCCCCGCCTAAGTCCCTCGAAAAGGGTATCCAATCCCAAGGCGAGGACGTCACCGGGAGGAATATTTACCCTGATTTCATCCAGCCGCTCCGAGATTTGACGTTTCTCTGCGGAACTAGTTAGATCTATTCCCGCCGCTACTAGCTGTTTTTGTCCCTCTTGGCAGCGGGCACGAGAAAAAATAAATATGATTGCTGGCAGTAGACCTCTTGCGTTTAACTCCCCTATTGCTGCCGGTAAGGAAGTATGGTGGCCGCGTCGGGACTCTCCCAGGGAGCGACGGGTCACTGCCAGCAAGGCCGGGTTGAGTTTGGTTTTACCACCGGAAGACTTCACTTCCAGGTCGAAAAGTCGCCCTCCTACCAACATATGTTGGTAAAGCGGTACCGGACGTTTCTCCGAAACCACAATTTCGACATCCCCACGCACTTGGCGCAGCCACTGTCCAAACTCTTCGGCATTCGACACCGTGGCCGACAAGGCGATTACTTTCACCTGTGGGTCAAGATGCAAAATGACTTCTTCCCAGACTGGCCCGCGATAACGATCAGCAAGGTAATGCACCTCATCGAGAACTACAAACCCTAAATCATCCAGGCGCCCATCATCTCGGTACAGCATATTGCGTAGTACTTCAGTGGTCATCACCACCAGGGGAGCTGAGGGGTTAACGGAGATATCTCCGGTCAACAACCCCACATTTTCACTGCCGTAGGTAGCGGAAAAATCCCGAAATTTCTGGTTAGAAAGCGCCTTTATCGGGGTGGTATAAAAAGCTCTCACTCCGCGTTTTAACGCCAGGAACAGGGAGAACTCCCCCACTAAAGTTTTACCGGAACCGGTAGGGGCAGCTACTAGTACAGATTTATTAGTCTCGAGGGCACGCAGGGCACGAACTTGGAAATCATCAAAGGGAAAATCAAAACGGGCAGCGAAACTAGCAGCTTCTCCCTTTATCTGGGTACGTTTGAAAGTGGCTAGCTTTTCCGCCGCGCTAAGAGACTCCCAGTCCCCCACACCCGGAGCAGCAGGTTTTTTTCGTTTACGCCGACGCGGCACCTATACCAGCCCCAGTTTCTCCCAGCGCGCCTTGGCAGCAGCTAGGCGGGCGTAGCGACGAGTACGCCGAGTGGCCGCCACTTCCGCGCGTACCTGGCGCGCCTGCGCTAATACCTGGGGATCGCCGCTGGCTCCGGCCGGACGGAGCGCCGGAAGCTCCGAGGCCTCCTCCAAGTTCTCTAGCGGGGAGGTTGCCTGCTGAACTTGTTCCCCGAAGACGTTTAAAGTGGCATTCGCTTTGCGGAACAGCCAGATAAACATGACGATCGGGCAAATTATTGCCGCGAGAATCCCCAGCGTCCACAACGCTACTAAAAACCCATGCATACCCTAAGCCTACCTGTTTCCGACCCTGACGGTCACCCCGACAAAGACCGCTAGAATATAAAACATGATGTTACGGGAAGGACAAGTCGAAACTGTCCGCAACTTTAAAGCCACGCAAGAACTTACAGTAAAGATTTCCGCTCATCCTAGGGGAGCGGAACAGTTTTTAACCGGACAAACTCTACGAGCCTTAAACTATCCGGCCTTAAACGGGGAAGTTAAAGCGGGCGAAACGGTGCGCTGCGATTGTTCTCCCCTCCAGAAAAACTTAGGAACCGGCGGTTTCGCACTGGTAACCGCGCTTTGTGACCGACTACCGCAAGACGTATTGCCTGCCCATGAGGGTCACATTATGAAGGCGCGCTATACCCCCAGCCAGTACATGGTTTCCTCGGTTGAGGAACAAGAATCGCCTTATCACCAGCAGATGCGGCAGGCGGAAAATCTGCAAGGAATGCCGGTAGTAGGGATTGATCTGCATTCCCAGCTTCCCGCAGTCATCGCCGGGGTCAGAGCAGAAAATCCGGCGGCGAAAATCGTTTATGTGTACACCGATGGTGGGGCGCTCCCGGCATTTTTCTCCCGCAACATTACCTCACTGCGCGAAAATGGATGGCTATCGGCGGTGATCACCGCCGGCCAGGCATTCGGGGGTGACTTGGAAGCGATCAATACTTTTTCGGCGCTGCTGGCAGCCCGGCAGGTGTTAGCAGCCGATATCGCGATTGTGGGACAAGGCCCGGGAAATGCGGGTAGCGGAACCCCCTACGGGTACTCCGGTTTTGATCTCTCTTCATTCCTGACCCAGGCGGCTGCGGGAGACGGGAAAGCCATTTGTGCCCTGCGGATGTCAGCAGCTGATCCTCGGCTGCGCCACCGGGGAATCTCGCATCATAGTTTGCGAATTCTGTCCGACTTTACGCCAATCCCCCTTACCGTGGCACTACCGGAGTTCACCGACGAAGGCGAAGGGCAAAAACCTCTCCTAAACAGTGAATTCACTAAATTGGTGGACTCCCAACTAGCACAGATTAGTTCCCGGCACCGGGTGCAAAAATGTCCAACCGCCGGACTCTACCAGGCCTTAAGCAACTGCCCGGTGAAACTGTCAACCATGCGACGAGGCCTGGAGGAAGATGCGGCTCCCTTCCTGGCTGCTGCCGCAGCCGGACGCCTCGCCGCGCAGCTTGCCTAGCCCAAAGTCTCAGGCAAAATCCTTCGGGATTACCTTAGAGGCGAAAAGCTACCGGCTAGGAGTAAGCCTGCCCCTGGCGCAGCTCCAGCTAGATCCGAGCCGATAGCAGCTGGGTAACCAGAATTCCTTCCGCCCCCAGGGCGTGGAGCTGATCAACCACCCCGTGAACTTCGGAGCGTTTACACAGTGCTCGCACCGCTAGCCAGTGGCTATCTTGCAGGGAAGAGATGGTGGGGGAAGAAATTCCCGGAGTGTAATTGACGGCTTTATCCAACAGATCCCGGTGAACGTTGTAGTCCACCAACACATAGTTGCGAGCATTGAGCACCCCCTGGAGGCGCTGCTGAAGAACTTGCAGACCCGCGCTTTCCGCAGCCTGCGGATTAGCGATGAGTACGGCCTCTGATTGCATCAAAGGTTCGCCAAATACTTCTAGCCCGGCTGCCCGCAGAGTATTGCCGGTTTCCACTACGTCCGCGATTGCGTCCGCCACCCCGAGGCGAACCGAGGACTCGACGGCCCCATCTAGGTGTACGGTATCCGCTTTGACCTGCTGCGAAGCCAGATAGTCTTGCACAATCCGGTCAAAGGAAGTGGCAATGCGTTTACCCTCCAGGTCCTGAACCGAGCTCATGGTACCTTGAGGCGCCGCAAAGCGAAAAGTAGAGGAACCAAATCCCAGTGCTAGTACTTCTTCGGCTTTGACTCCCGAATCCGCCAGCAGGTCGCGTCCGGTAATCCCGGCTTGAATAAAACCGGCACCTACGTATTGGGCAATATCGCGCGGACGGAGAAAAAATACTTCCACCTGGTTATTTTGATCGGTGATATGTAGCTCTCGACCCCGGCGCCGGGTACGGTATCCAGCTTCGGAAAGAAGTCTGATGGCCGGATCTGAAAGACCACCTTTATTGGGAACAGCTATTCTTAACATTTGTTTCCTTACAGTTTGCGGTAGACGTCTTCGAGGCTTACCCCTTTAGCGATCATCATCACTTGGGCGTGATAAAGCAGCTGGGAGACCTCTAAACAAAAATCGTCAAGGCTTTCGTATTCGGCGGCCATCCAGGTTTCTGCCGCCTCTTCTACGATTTTCTTCCCGATAGCGTGCACCCCGGCATCTAGCTCTTTCACGGTGCCCGACCCTTCCGGACGTTCGCTGGCTTTCGCCTGCAACTCTGTAAATAACTCTTCAAAACTCTTCATAGCTTTAAGGTTAGTGGGTTTTGAAAAATCTTGCCTTCCCGCTCCAGTTAGCAGGAATCCAGTTAGCAGGAACCTGCAACCTGGGGCGTAGGCACAATATTTACGAGGACGCCAGCTGCTTCCGCACTGAAATCTCGGTGCTTATTAGCAGTGGGACTGGGCGATACGCCGCAGTTCCTCCACCTCCGCGTAGGCATCCTCAGCTTTATAAACCGCCGAACCCGCAACGAATACGTCTGCGCCGGCCTCGGCAGCTACGCTAATAGTTTCGCGGGTGATTCCCCCGTCGACCTGTACCGATACTTGTAGATTGGCAGCAGAAATAGCTTCGCGGGTGCGGCGAACTTTCGCCATCATGGACTCTAGGAATGACTGGCCTCCAAAACCGGGCTCTACCGTCATCACCAACAACATATCGATTTCCGGGAGGATATCAATATAGGGAGTGATATCGGTAGCCGGACGCAGTGCCATTCCCACTTTTGCTCCTTGGCGGTGAATCTCTCGCGCCAGACGAATCGGCGCCGCCGCTGCCTCAGCATGGAATGTAACCGAGGCGCATCCGGCCTCCGCGTAGGTGGGAGCCCACCGGTCAGCGTCCTCGATCATCAAATGAGCGTCTACCGGTAAAATATTTTGGCGGATTACTGCTTCCACCACCGGCAGTCCCCAGGAAAGATTGGGAACAAAATGATTATCCATCACATCCACATGCGCGTAATCTGCATTTTTTATCTTCTCAATTTCGCTAGCTAGATTAGCGATGTCGCAGTTAAGAATAGAAGGAGAAATAGTTACGCCCATGGTTAGTTTCCTTTCTGGTTTTTGCTGATTACTACCGCAAACATAGCGTCACTGGCATGAATATGCGGCCACAGTTGTAAGTATTTATCGGCGCAGCCCAGACCCCCAGGCCAGGCCTCGGCCTCGATTAGCTGGTCGCAGACAGGGGTGAGTTCCCTCAGTTTCCCGTCCCCGCGTTGTTTTAATACCCGCTCTACCAGGAAGGTAGTTTCAGCCGGGTGCGGCGAACAAGTGGCATATATAACTAGGCCACCGGGGCGGCAAACTTCTAAAGCCCGATTTAACAAACGCGCCTGTAAATCAGTGATATCAGGAATAGTTTCATTACGGGCGCGGTAACGGGACTCGGGATGACGGCGCAATGCCCCCAATCCGGTACAGGGAGCATCCACTAATACCCGGTCGTATCCGCCCTCAACAGTTGGAAACTGGGTACCGTCTTTGCACACAACTTGCACATTATCGAGGGCTTTCACCGAATCTTCAAGTAATTTCGCCCGATGGGGGCTGACCTCATTAGCGATCAGCTGGGCGCCGCGTTGCCTACCTAAAGCTGCCATTAACGCCGCTTTCCCCCCGGGACCAGCACATAAATCTAGCCACTTTAGGTCGGAACCTTCTAAGGGATAAGTAGCTGCCAGTCCGGCTACCAGTTGCGATCCTTGATCTTCTACTCCTGCGCGCGCGCTTCCGACCGCTTCCAGATTGGCGGGGTCTCCCCCAGACACAATCAAACCCCAAGGGCTCAGCGTCGAATAGGCAACATCTTGTCCCATATCTTCGACGGCATCGGCAAGTTCTTCCCGATCCACCAAACCGGGTCGCGCCACCAGGTTGATATAGGGCGCGCGATTATTTTCTGCCAGCAAAGCCGCGAGTGAATCATCATCACTGGGAATCTGGGCACCCAGTTTTGCTTGTTCACTTAAAGCCGCACGGTAGGCAGCAATAATCCAAGCGGGATGGGAATATTCAATTGCCAGGCGGCGGGATTTACTCAGTGCTCCCAGCCGGGAAGCTAGTTCCCCGCTGTCTGCCAGGCGCACCGCTTGGCGCAAAACCCCGTTTACCAGCCCCGCGGCTCCCTCGTTAGCTTCCTGTTTGGTGAGATTCACCGATTCGCTGACCGCGGCGTGGGTGGCAACCCGCATATTTAACAGTTGATGCAGGCCCATTCGCAAAATAATCAGCACTTCTTTTTCCAAGGCTGCTACCGGGCGAGTAGAACACTCATCGATTATCCAGTCGTAGTAGCCTTGGCTTCTAAGCGTGCCGTATGTTAGCTCGGTAGCGAAACCAGCATCTCGTCCCCCGATATGGGCGCGGGTAAGCCTGGGTGGTAGCAGGAGGTTCGCATATGCGTCCTTGGTCTCTACTGCTAGGAGCACCTGGAAAACCAGGGTGCGTACCCGATCGGTTTGGGGACGCCATTCCTGCTGTGGGGAACGATTTTCTCCCCGCCTTCTGCTCCGGTTATCCCGGGAAGAGTTACCGGCGGAATATTTTTTCGAGGAACGATCTGGCCGCACTAGGGTTGCTCACTTTCTCCGGGGAGAGAAAAGAAAAATTCTTCTCCATATCGCTGTCCTCTTCCCCAGGCATCGGCGGCCATCTCGCGTTTACCAGCCGGGGTGACAAAGGTTAGCTTCACATCGTTACTACCGGTTCCCACGGTAACTTCGTGTTTAGTAACCCGCACCTGACCGGGCTGCAGCGTATCGTGTTCTTTCATCTCGATTACGGGATAGATGCTGATCCGTTTACCATCAGGCAGCTCGGTCCAAGCTCCCGGCTCAGAGGTAAAGCCACAAATCATATCGGCTACCTGGTGGGCATCTTTTTCCCAAGGTATCTGGGCATCTGCCTTGGTAAGTAGGGGCGCATAGCTGGCGCCTTCGCTAGTTTGGGGGTGAGCTTTAGCATTACCGGACTCCAACGCCGCGAGCACGTGGGGCAACAACCCGATTCCGGTTTCGGTCAAGCGATCAAGCAACAAATCTGCCGTGGTTTGCGGCGCTACCCGGATGGGATCAACCGCGAAAATAGGGCCAGTATCCATTCCTTCGTCGATCCGAAAAATACTGACCCCGGTGATTTCTTCCCCGGCGATGCGCGAATGCTGTACCGGAGAGGCTCCCCGCCATCTAGGCAATAGCGAATAGTGCAGGTTAATCCAGCCGTGGGGGAACACCGCTAACAAATCTTTCGGGATCAGTAATCCGTAGGCAACTACCACTGCGACCTCGGCGTCTAAAGCTTCAAAATCCGGGCGCTGACTGGTGTCCTTTAAAGAAGTGGGGGTAAAAATCGGCAAGCCGGCCTCCTCAGCTACCTGTGCCACCGGAGAGGGAGTAAGTCTGCGACCTCTACCAGAACGAGCAGGGCGGCGAGTTAGCACCCCCACTACTTCATGCTCTGATTCGAGCAGATATTTCAGGACAGGTACCGCCGAGGCGGGGGTACCGGCAAATAAGACACGCATAGAGGAAATCTTATCAGTAAAGTGCCGTCATCTTAGGAAACATTATAGATCTTGCGGATCCACCTGCACCTTAAGCTGACCCCACTTTCTTCGGGAAGCCACCGCTTGCAGACGGCGTAGCTCACTGCGTAGCTGCTCACCCTGGTCCAAACGGGAACGTACTAGCAGGTGGAAATGTTCCCCTTCCTGCACCGGTCCGATAACCTGGGCATCGGGGAAACTGGATTCGGCAAGGAAGCGGTGCAAAGTATCTTCCCGGCCGCGAATAACCGCTAAGGCGGCGGTAGGTGGGATCCCTACTTCCGCTCGTTCGGCTAACTCCTGGTTCGCCCAGCTACTAAAGGTTCGCTGTTTAAAAGTGTCGGCTAGGCGCTGTCCAGGATCACCGGTGAGCATCACCTGCCCGGTCGGGGCGACTTTTGCGGCCGCATTTGCCCAACGCCGTAAGGCCTCTTCGGCTGCCCAAATCCGATCTAGGCTGAGGAGCATGCCTGCATCGAGTAGTAGAGCCGCAGCGTATCCCCCTCTAGCTACCGGTTCCTGTTCCGCCGTTGCCACGATTAGGGCTGGCTTAGCACTGATAAGGTGCAAAGAATTATCGGCGTCGCAGTTAAACACGGGGATTCTGGGAAACGCGGCCGCCAGTTCGGTTCCGATTTGTTGATGTCCGCGCACGCTAGCGCGGGTGGTTTTACCTCCACAACGCGGGCAAGAAAACTGGAAATGATGACCGCAACTATGGCAAATAAAGTTTCCGCGCAGCTGCTCGACGCGCCCTAGGCACTGCGGACAACGCACCGGGGCTAAGCAATTAGCGCAGCTTAGGCCGCCGCGCCCGCCCTTGCGGGGAGCCTGAATTAATACCGGACCTTTGCTTAGTCCCCTTCGCAAAAACTGCAGGGCGGTAGAAGATAGTCCGCTCTGGTCGAGGGAAGGGTCGTCGCGATTTTCGTATTCGGGGGTAAAAATTTTAGGCAGCGGCATTTGCTGTTTTTCCGGAGCCAGTTCGCGGGCCCAGGTGGACATGATTAATGCTTGTGCCTGGGGAGAGCGCGAAAAGCTTCCCAAGATTAAGGAAGCTTTTTCGCGCCGACTGCGCAGCATTGCTACTTGCCGGGTGTGCCAATAGGGTGCAGATTTTTCCTGATAGGTTTCGGCTGCTTCGTCCCAAATCAACAGCAGCGACAATTTTTCCAAGGGAGCAAAAATAGCCGAACGCGTTCCTACCACCAACCGCGGATGGTTAAAACGACACTCTAAGAAGCTGCGGTAACGTGCATTCACCCCCAACTCAGAGTGATATTCCCAGGCCGAGGGCGCCCCGATCGGAGCGTGCTCACTCCAGTAAGCAGCAAAATCCTTCGCTAACTTACTGGTGGGAAAAAGGCATAACACTGAGCCGCTAGTACTGAGCGAATGAGAGATCAACTGGGCGATCTGACTGAAGGGAGCAGGCAGGTCAGCTTCGGGAAGCGATTGCCAGACCACCCGGCTCGGGTGTGCTTGTTCTAGGGACTCTAAAAGGCCTTTCCCGGCGGGATAAGAAGCAATTGGAGGATCAGTAGTGGCAGTTTCCCGCGAGGAGTCTCCTAGCGGTACCGGTGCAGTTTCCACAGATTCAGGGAGAAAAGATTCAAAGAACTCTTTTTCAATATTGACGCGACGCGGAGGAATCGCCTGGCGTAAAACCGCGGATAAATTCCCGGCATAACGCCTCGCTACCTGCTCTGCCAACGCAAAACTGCTCTTCGATACCAAGGCATGGGAGCTGAGGACGCGGCTGATTGGCCGTAAACGCTGACGGGTGGGCTCTGCCTGGCGAACATCCCTTACCCACCCATGTACCAGTTTGCCGGCGATTTTTACGCTCACTAGGCACCCGGGCTGCACCTTTCCTTGTAGGCGCGGAGGAACCGTGTAATCGAGACCATTGGCGAGATGAAAAACGGAAACGTCGGGAATTACGCGGGCAATCGGGTCTTTATTTTCCCATTTGCCGTGAGGTGTCTGCGGGGCAGCCAGTAGTTCTTGCTGGGTTCCTGCTGGGGCATCTGCCTGCACCCGGGATCTGAGGATGGCGAGCGGATCGGTGCCGCTCCATCGCGGCATAATGTCAGTCACTGCAGTTGCTGGCCTACCAGCTTAACTAGCTGGGTAGCTACCTGGGGTTTATTACCCGAAAACTGCCCAATTTCACTGCCCTGGCTGTTAACTGCGCACACTTTGGTAGCGATATCTCCGAATCCGGTTTCCGCTCCCACCTGATTAATAAAAATAATGTCGGCGCCTTTGCGGAGCGCTTTTTCTTTGCCTAGCTGCAGTACCCGTTCCCAGCTGCCGGTTTCCGCCGCGAATCCGGCTACTAGCTGATCGGGACGTTTCTTGCTGGCTAAATCCGCCAAAATATCGGCGGTGGGGCGCAGCCTTAAAGAAAACTCCCTTTGATCAGGATTTTTCTTGATCTTTTCGCTTTGAAAATCTACTGGCTGATAGTCGGCTACCGCGGCGGCCATCACTGCCACTTGCATTTGCGGGAAATATTCCAGTGTCGCCTGGTGCATCTGCCCGGCGCTGGGAGTAGCAACAATTTCTACCCCGGCAGGCAAAGATTCTAGAAGCACCGACTCAATATTGGCAGCCAACAGGGTAACCTGTGCTCCTTGCCAAGCAAATTGCCGGGCGATCTCGACTCCAAAGCGCCCAGAGGAACGATTCCCGAGAAAACGTACGGGATCTAAGGCCTCGCGGGTGCCTCCCGCACTTACCATTACCTTTTTCCCCTGCCAATCTCCAGCGGATAAGGTTGCGATTACTTCGGCGTAGATATCTTCTTCTGCTGCCAGTCGCCCTAACCCTTGATCGCCGCTAGATAATGCACCGGACACCGGACCGATAAAGCGCACTCCCCTAGCTTGCAAGGTTTGTACATTTTTTCTGGTTGCCGGATTTTCCCACATATTGGTGTGCATCGCCGGTGCCACCAGGAGCGGACAGTCGGCCGCCAATATCACGTTGGTTAGCATATCGTTAGCAATGCCATGGGTTATCCGTGCCAATAGATCAGCAGTTGCGGGAATCACCACAATGGCACTGGCCTCTCGGGCGAGTTCTATATGCCCAACTCCACTGGAGGGGGAATCTACCTGCGTATATACCGGATGGCCGGAGATTGCCTGCCAGGTAACTTCCCCGATCATTTTCAACGAGGCCGGAGTGGGAACCACCCAGACGTCAAAGTTGGCTTTAACTAATGCCCGCACCACATGAGTGGCTTTATAGGCGGCGATCCCCGCCCCCACCCCGACAATAATTTGGCGGCGCTGCGACATAGCTTAGTTAGTCCTGGGAAGAATCGTCATGCTCTTTCAGATTCAATACTCCCTGATCAATTTCGCGCAAAGCAATACCTAGAGCTTTGTCTTCAGGGTTGGAATCAATCAGCGGACCGGGGGTGGAAAACATTCCTTCCGCGATCTCCAGATTATAAGTGTTGATCTGTCTTGCCCGTTTGGCCGCATAGACCACTAGGGCATATTTGGAATCTACCTTTTCCAATAGATCATCTATTGGGGGGTTGGTGATCCCCTCCGGGCTAGCAACGGTACCCGACATATTGTCCTCTCATTTCTATTCTCAGTGGCGCAATGCCACCTCTTCACGAAGAATCTTACGCTATTCCCATTAGAGCTGCTAGTTCACTGGCTGCCTGATCAGGATGATTATTGATCACAATGTGCTCAAATTCTCCTGCCGCGGCCATCTCAATTTCGGCGGTTTGCAGGCGGCGTGCTACCTCGGCTTCCCCTTCGGTGCCTCTTCCCCGCAAACGCTCTTGCAAGATCTGCTGACTGGGTGCTTGTAAGAATATAAAACAGGCATCGGGGTTAGTATGCCGCACCTGCCGTGCCCCCGCCAGATCGATCTCTAGAATCACGTCCTCGCCGCGGGCAAGATACTTTGCGATTTCAGAGCGCAAAGTCCCATAGCGTGCCTGGCCGTGAACTACTGCCCACTCTACGAAGCCATCGCTATCCACCAGTTCATCGAACTGGGCTTCACTTAAAAAATGATAGTCGACCCCGTTACGTTCACCGGGACGAGGCGAACGCGTAGTAGCAGAGACCGCTACGTTTACCTGGGGGTGGGCTTTTCGCAAAGCTTTAACCACAGTTCCTTTGCCTACCCCGGAAGGGCCGACTAATACATAAAGGCGCGACATGGGCTAACTTTCACTCCAAATTTTTCCTGAAAATAACAGTATGGGACCCAAATCTTGGGTCCCATACTGCAATAAGTTAGTGAGCTTACTAGCCGAAGCGGCGAACCAGCTCAGCGCGCTGGTGTTCACCTAGACCGCGGATACGACGAGACTTGGCAATGCCAATCTCCTCCATCACCGCAGCGGCAGTGGTGGCGCCTACACGCGGCAGAGCCTCCAGCAGTGCCTGAACCTTCATCTTGCCCAAGTAAGGATCATCCTGCGCGTTCTTGATTACTTCGGACAGGGTCAGTTCCCGGTTCTTCAGCTTCGCCTTAGTTTCAGCCCGAGCCTTGCGAGCCTGCGCGGCTTTTTCCAGAGCCTGTGCGCGCTGTTCGGGAGTCAAAGAAGGAAGTGCCATTTTGTATTACCTCTTCATCTAGATTTACGGGATAACAACACGAAAAACACTAGTTGTTTTTTTCCATTTAAGCCAAACTATTGATTAAGTTTTGCCAGTTCAGTTGCGAAAAATATCACTCATTTGCTCAGTTATTTGCCTTGCGGCCGCTTGTAAAGATGATACTTTCGGGCCAGCGGAAGATATTCCCCGCGATGTTGATGCTAGCACTCGGAAGGCGCTTTTTTCGAAGATATTTTGTATATCCGCTGGTGTAGCCCCTTGAGCACCGATTCCCGGCGATAAAACAGATCCCGAAAATGCCGAAAAATCTATTCCTAAATTTTTTGCCGCATTTCCGGTGGTAGCACCCACGACCAAACCCACATCTCCAATATGACCTTGATCACTGCCAGCTTTATTTGTCTGTTCAGCCTGCGAAATTATGTCGGCTGCCACGCTTTTGCCGCTGGCGCATTGGGCATGCTGCACCTGGAATCCTTCCGGATTGGAAGTAAGGGCTAAGACGTAGATTCCTTTTCCATTGGCCTGTGCTAAGTCTAGAGCCGGCGCCAGCGAACCATATCCCAGGTAGGGCGAGAGCGTAATCGCATCCGCTGCGAGCGGGGAATCTGCGCTCAAATACGCCTGCGCGTAACCGGCCATGGTAGAGCCAATATCCCCGCGTTTAACATCCAGGATGGTGAGCAACCCCGCCTCGCGACAAGCCGCCAGTACTTCCTCTAGTACCTGGATGCCGCGAGAGCCGAAACGCTCAAAAAATGCCGATTGGGGCTTTACTACCGGTACCTGTCCGGCCATGGCTTCCACTAAAGTTAAGGAAAAGGTACGCAGCCCCTGGAGATTATCTTCCAGTCCCCAAGCAGCCAGCTGCGAGGAGTGAGGGTCAATGCCTACACAAACATTGCCCAGCTGCTCCATAGCTTGCTCTAAACGTAACCCGTACCGACGCATATTTCCTCCTTAAAACTGTAGCTGTCCAGCTAAAACTGTTGGTTTTCCACGATAACAAGTGTGCCGCACCTGACCCAGAAATTCCTTGCCCACAAAAGGAGTGTTATCGGAACGAGAAACTTGGGTTTCGCGGTGAACCTGCCAAGCAGTATCAGCAGAAACAAAACAAAGATTTGCCACGGCACCGGCCGCGATTTCCTCTCCCTGATCTTTGGCTTTCCCAATTTTTGCCGGGGTAACCGACATGACTCGCGCCAGGTCGCGCCAACTCATTCTTCCGCTTTGCACCATGGTAGTGGACACTACCGCCAGCGCAGTTTCCAGCCCGATCATCCCAAACGCACCGCATTCAAAATCACAGTCTTTAAGCCGGCGCGGATGCGGGGCATGATCCGTGCCCACCAGGTCAATCGTGCCGTCCGCTAATCCGGCTTGCACTGCCTCCACGTCTTTTTGCGAGCGTAGCGGCGGATTTACTTTAAATAGCGGATCCCGTCCTCTCACTTCTTCCTGAGTGAGGAACAGATGATGGGGCGTGGCCTCGGCGGTGATCCGCGCGCCTTGAGATTTGCCCCAACGTACCAGCTCCACCGCGGTGGCGCTAGAAAGATGGCAGACGTGAACTCGTACATCCAGGTAGAGGGACAGCAAAATATCACGCGCAATGATCATTTCTTCCGCGACGGTCGGCCAACCTTTTAGCCCCAGCTCTTCCGCTAAATAGGACTCATTCATTTGTGAGTCTGCAGTTAGGCGCGGCTCTTGGGAATGTTGGGCGATAACACCGTCAAAATCACGGATAATCTCTAGAGCCTGGCGCATCAGCAGCGGGTCAAAAACACATTTGCCATCATCACTAAATACGTTTACTGCTGCCCGCGACTGATGCATACCTCGCAGATCAGCAAGTTCTTTGCCTGCCAGGTTCTTAGTGACTGCCCCTACTGGATGGACATCTACCCGCCCTGCCTGACGTCCTAAATCGAGAACTTGTTCCACGACCTGCGGGCAATCTTGGGTAGGAGTAGTGTTTGCCATCGCGAAAACACAGGTATATCCGCCTTTGGCCGCCGCTGCGGTACCGGTGTCCACAGTTTCTGCATCACACCCGCCGGGCTCGCGCAAATGCGTATGCAAATCCACCAGTCCTGGCAGAGCCACCAGACCCCGGGCATCAACTTCCCTAACGCCCGTGCCGGCCTCTAGAGCTATCTCCGAGCCGACCTGGCGGATTTCTTCGCCCTCCACCAAAATATCGGCGCGCTCTTCTCCCAAGATATTTGCACCGCGAAAAACTATTGCGCTCATGGCTGCCTCCTAATCTCTGAGTGCAGCCGGGCGGGCGAGGACGCAAGCGCCGGTTTTATGCCTGCGGGCTACTACTCACTTGAATTATTATCAGTGGAGCGCCCAATGGCGTCTAGCACTCCGTTAATAAAGTCTGGAGATTCCGGAGTGGAAATTGCTCGGGCGGTACCTACCGCTTCGTCAACCGCAATTTTCCAGGGAACATCGTCATTGTAAAGAATCTCCCACACGCCGCAGCGTAAAATCGCCAGATCCGGCTTGGGCATGCGATCTAGCGCCCAAGCCCGGGAATACTGGCTGAGCGTCATGTCGATATCGAAAAGATGCTCCGCCACTCCCTCGACGATTTCTGCCGCATAGTCCGGCAAGGTGGTTTGCGCGGTCGTCAATTGTTGGCGCTGCACCACCAGTTCCCGCAAATCCTCCGGATCTTGATCTAGACCTTTGAGATTAGCTTCGTAAAGGGTATCAACTGCCCGTCGACGTGCTTTAGTACGTCGCGATAGCCGATTTTTTGCCACTTTGGGTTATTCCTTAACCCGGGAGATGTAATCACCGGAACGGGTATCAACTTTAATTTTCTCGCCCTCTTCCACAAACAGCGGAACTTGCACCTCATAACCGGTCTCTACCGTAGCCGGTTTGGTTCCCGCCGAAGAACGGTTGCCCTGTAGCCACGGCTCTGTATGGGTAATCTGCATAATTACCGAGGCCGGTAGCTCTAGGAACAGTACTTGTCCATCATGGAAAGCCACTACCGCGCGCTGGTTTTCGATTAGGAAGTTCTTGGCGTCTCCTACGATTTCCGCGGTGATCATCACCTGCTCATAAGTGTCATCATCCATGAACACGAAATCAGCACCATCTTGGTACAGGTAGGTCATATCCCGGCGATCAACTGTCGCGGTCTCTACTTTTACCCCGGCATTGAAGGTACGATCAACGGTTTTACCACTTAAAACATTCTTGATCTTGGTACGCACGAAAGCCGGACCTTTACCTGGCTTTACGTGTTGGAACTCCACAACCTGCCATAGCTGGTTGTCAAGCTTTAGTACCAGACCGTTTTTCAAATCATTTGTTGTCGCCAACTTAATACCCCCAAGTCAAAATCAATCGTCTCTACTTTACTTTAATCAAGCGAAGGTGGAAAATATTGCCTCTAACCTTTGCTTTTAGCTCCTAGCCCCAAGGCCTCCGCCACTTTTTGTAGGGCTTGGGATTTCGTTAAATCCGAAACTTCCACTGTTAGGGGATCTAGTACCTGCCACCGCTGGCGTCGCCGCTGTCCCATCTGCCGCAGCCATGCCCGGGGCATTCCCAATCCCAGAGAACGAGGTCGGTTGAGTCCGGCGCGATCGGCCATAGTCGACAGGTCAATCACCAGTTCTAGCACCTCCACCCCAGGAATACCTTGCAGTTCCCGCAAAGTTTGCGGGTTGTCTAAGGCACCGGAGCCGCAGTCAACTAAGGTGTTTTCGCGGGGTAGATTATGCAAGAGGTCGCGCAATACTTCCCGTTCGACCTCACGATAGCGTTCCTCTCCCACGGTTAACAGGGCAGTATCTGCCGCTACCTGTAATTTGGTGGCCACCTCGCTATCGGTAGAAACCAGGTTCCACCCCAAGTCTTTGGCTAACGCCGCCCCGATAGTAGATTTCCCGCTACCGGGCAGCCCAATCAAGAAAACTATCCTGTTCATGCGGCTACTCCCGCCTCTGGTAGGAGGGAGAATCAGCACCGGATCCGGCAGTGTTTATTGCGGTAAAAGCGCGGTTTAATAGCTGGTAATCCCCGATTGGGGTGACTTGAATCTGTCCGTCACCGGCGGTAAGCACCATGCGGATTACTCCCCCGCGAACTTTCTTATCCGAAGCCATGATTTTCACCAACTGTTCGAAAGAGTACTGCGGGCAAGCGGTCGGTAACCCCAGCGCCGCAATCTGGCGGCGCTGACTTTCCATTTGCGAAGGCGTGAGCAGATCCATTTCCAGCGCTACCTGGGCGGCAAAAACCATCCCCATTGCTACGGCCTCCCCATGGAGCACCCGATAGGAGCTGGCTTTTTCTATCGCGTGGGCGAGAGTATGGCCATAGTTAAGACACTCTCGCATCCCCCCTTCGCGCAAATCCTGGCTAACCACCCCGGCTTTAACATTAATCGCGCGGCTAATCACTTCTTCCAGAACCGCAGGAGATCCCAGCAGCTGCTCGGGAGGCTGCCCGGCCAACAGCTGCAATATTTTCGGGTCCGCAATAAACCCGCATTTAATAACCTCCGCCAAGCCGGCGTGCAGCTGCCGTGGCGGTAAAGTAGACAAATAATCGAGGTCACAGATAACTGAGCTCGGTGGGTAGAAAGACCCCACTAGATTCTTCCCCAGGGAAGTGTTGATGCCAGTTTTCCCTCCGACAGCGGCATCCACCATCGCCAATAGCGACGTTGGCAGGTTAATTACTTCGATTCCCCGTAGCCAAGTAGCGGCTACGAAGCCACCCATATCGGTAGTTGCCCCGCCTCCTAGCGCTACCACCGCGTCCTCGCGAGAAAAATGATTTTCTCCCAGGCAGCGCCAGGCGTCCTCCACAACGCGGATATTTTTGGCTCCTTCCCCATCGGGGTGTTCGAACAGTTTTACCACTTGTCCCGATTGGGTGAGCGTAGTCGCCAAGTGACGGGCAGCGCCAGAAAGTGGCGGCGGATAGATTAGGAATACTTTCCGGGGGCGATCTTGCAGTATTTGGCTAACCCGCACTACAGCTCCCTGCCCCACGGTTACCTGGTACCCGGTACCGGAAGTCACCGGAATCACTCGAGTTTTCTCTCCGCTTTGCGCCGGTAAAGCAGTCAAAGAGCCCAAGTTATAACGGCGAACCGGGAGTACCTCTTTTCTACCTAGTCCCCGCATTACCGCCGAAGAAACTTCGCTAAGACTACCGTCTGCCGGAACGATTAGGGTAGCCGCCGCCAGGTAGCTGTCACGGCGTTCTGCGTCTAACTGCGCTAGCTTGGCGTTGAGATTATCAGAGTGTGCTAAAAGGGGGCGGGTAGCAGCTTTGCCCACGCGCGCCTCCGCCTGGGAAAGTGAAACATCGAGGAAAACGACATCTTTACCGGTTAGCGCTAAGCGGGTTTCCTCCCGGGTGAGCGCGCCGCCGCCCAGGGAGATCACTGCAGTGTCGCCAGCGAGCAGTTCCGCAATAGTTTTAACTTCTAAGTCTCTAAAGCCGTCCTCACCGCGGGTAGCAAAAATCTCGGGGATAGACATTCCTGTCTTTTGGCTAAGCACCTGATCAGCGTCCCGGAAGGAACAACCTAAACGCGCGGCAACTAGCCGCCCTACCGAGGTTTTACCGCTGCCGGGCAAACCAATAAGAACTATTTGTTTTGGGCTAGTCATAGCCTCGCCTCCACGCGCTCTTGGTAGGCCTGCAGGTTTTCACGCACCTGCGCCAGGGAATATCCGCCTATATGCTCTAGCAAAGCATCGGCGAGCACTAATGCTACCTGTGCCTGGGCGATAACTGCACCGGGGACTACCGCGCAGGTGTCGGAGCGCTGATGAATCGCCCGACTTTCTTCCCCGTTAGCCAAATCGATGCTGCGCAAAGCGCGGGGCACGGTAGAGATCGGTTTGAAGGCACAGTTGACCCGAAGGGGCTGCCCGTTCGACATGCCGCCTTCGATCCCGCCCGCATGGTTAGACGCGCGGGTTATATCTCCGTTTTCTGCCCGGACAATCTCGTCATGAGCTTTCGATCCCGGCAGATACGGCTGAGTTCCATCACCGACTTTTACGGTTTTCACCGCGGGAATCGACATTAGCGCTGCGGCCAGGCGGGCATCGAGACGCCGATCTGCGCTCACGTGGCTGCCGAGACCTAGCGGCACCCCATAGGCCGCTACCTCCACACTGCCCCCGATAGTGTCGCCATTTTTCTTGGCGGCATCGATCTGGGAGATCATTTGTTCACTAATATTCTTATCCGGGCACCGTACCGGGTTTTCGGCTAGTTTTTGTTGCTCACTTAGAGCTGGAATCGGGTGACTATCCTCGAGGCAGGCCTGCCCGATTTGGGTTACATAGGAAATCAGTTCGATTCCGGCCGACTGTTTTAAGAACTCTTGGGCAAAGGCTCCCAAGCCGACTCGCATCGCAGTTTCGCGGGCGCTTGCCCGCTCTAGTACCGGGCGAGCCTCTTCTAGATCATAGGCCAGCATTCCCGCCAGATCCGCGTGTCCGGGTCGAGGACGAGTTAACGGTTTATTGCGGGCGACTTCCCGCTGGTCACCTTTGCCAGCATCAACCTTTAACGCCTGCGGATCTACCGGATCGGGGCTCATCACCGTTTCCCATTTCGGCCATTCGCTATTCTCTATCAGCAGCGCTATGGGAGCTCCGGTGGTCTTACCTCTGATTACCCCGCCTACTAGGTGGGCGCGATCCTGCTCAAACTTTTGGCGGGCTCCGCGCCCGTAACCGGCGCGCCGACTGGCTAAATATTCTCCAACTTTCGCAGTGGTGATCTCTATGCCTGCGGGCATTCCTTCCAGGATTCCTACCAGGGCAGGTCCGTGTGATTCACCGGCGCTCATCCATCTCAACATGGCTTCATTGTTTCATGGAACCATTATCGGCGTTTTAGCCTTCCACTTCTAAAAACCTCAGCCCACCGCCAGCGCTAGTTTTGTCTAGCGAGGAACTATCAGCAGGGCGATATAGGTGGCTGCTAGCAACCAGGGACCGAAAGCTAAGCGGGTAGAACCGCTGGCTTTTTTCGCTATCACCAGATAAAGCGCCCAGAGGCCGCTACCTACTACGGAGAGGATTCCCATAGCCAGTAGGCAGTGCCAGGAAGAGCAGGTAGCCAAAGCCATTAAAAGTGGGACTAACCGCAAATCCCCCGCTCCAATACCGTGACGAACAAAAGTGCCCGGGAGCAGCAGGATAAAGCTTCCGATCGCTACGATTAGCGCATATGCCGGTTTTACCCACTGGCCGGTAATGAAACCAGCCAGAATTACCGCGACTACGACTAGGGTCAAGAAAATTGCCGTCATCGAGCGGGGTAGTCGTTGGGTGCCGGCATCAATAACTGTAAGCACCGTCCCCAGGGTGAAGAGCGGGAACAGTAGCAGCAAGTTGATTGAGCCGAAACGCCAGATTACTGCTATCAGCACTACCAGTGCCGAAACTATGCCGATTGCCCACGGCTGATTCCAAAACTCTCTGGCTTTCCCAGACAGACGAAAATATTTTTCCACTTTGGGCAGCCCGTATACTAAGTTGCCAATTCCGGCGAATATTAGCGCAATAACTAGGACTAGCAGTTGCATTTTCATGCCGTTATGCCTCCTTAAGAGCTGTTCGCATAGCTTCTAGGTTGGGAGTGCGGGAAGTAAAAAGTTTTACCTGCATTAAAGCCTGATGCAGCAGCATGGCCTTACCGGGGACGATGGTGGCATGGCTGCGGCGAGCTTGTTTAACCAATTCGCTCGGCCAGGGGTCATAAACAATATCTAATACGGTTTGGCCAGAGTTAAAAGATATAGTTTGATAGAAACCATCCAAGACTTCGCGGGGAACGGTGGAAATAATCAAGTCTGCTGCTTGCAGGGTTTCCCGGGCTTTTTCGCCGGCCGCTAGGGGCACATATCCGGGATCGATTCCCATCCGGGTAGCTGCTTGCACCGCATTGCCTGCCCCCGATACTCGGCGTGCCAACAGATTAATCTGACCGGCCTGAAGTTCCCCTAAGGCTGCTAGCGCCGAGGAGGCAGTAGCTCCCGATCCCACTATGACCGCCTTTTCCGGGCGAAAGTCGCGGCCTTTTGCCTCTTTAATGGCTGCCACCAATCCATAAACATCGGTATTAAATCCGGCGGTAACTCCTCCCGGGAAGGGCACCACGGTATTTACGGCTCCCACTGCTTTTGCTAGCCCATCGACCTGGGATAGCAGGGGAATAATCACCTGTTTTAAAGGCATAGTTACCGACAGCCCCACCAGTCCCTCTGGCCAGCTGGCCAAAAACGAGTCTATCGTCTCCTTGGTGATCTCTATCCGGCGGTAGTCAATATTTAACCCGAGATCCCGATAGGCTGCCAGGTGGAGAACGGGAGATAACGAATGCCCAATCGGCGATCCGATTACCGCTGCCCAGGGGGTTAGCGTTTGCATTTGCCCTGGTTTTGCTGACACCACTGCTTTAGTTCTTCCACATTCTTTTTCTGCTCATCCAAGGTGAGGGCAAACTTAGTTTCCCCACTGTCCAGGTTCACCGTAGTGAAGTAGAGCCATTTACCTTCCGCCGGTTTCACCGCCGCTTGCAGTGCCTTTTGCCCTACCGTCCCGATGGCAGTTGGGGGCAGTCCCTTATGTTTATAGGTGTTATAGGGGGTGTCTTGTTTTAGATCCTCACCACTGGGAATTCCTCCCGAGCGACCAAGCCCATAAACTACTGTGGAATCCATTTGCAAGAACCCGTGCGTATCCGGATTATCTTGGAGACGATTCTCTATAACTCTGGCTACCTGGGCGTAATATTTATCGAGATTGACTTCTTTTTCTAAGATAGAAGCCTTGATGAGGACGCCGGCTCGCTGCTCAGGAGCAACTCCGGCCTCATCTAAGCGCTTAATCTGGGTATCCACCATGGTTTTTACCAGATCTTTCGCGGTCATTTTAGTGGAAACCGTATAGGTATCGGGAGCTAGCCACCCTTCAAAAGATTCTTCGCTTTGCCCGGGAATACCGTATTCGGCGGGATCAGCGAAGGCCTCAGCTACCTGATCAGCACTGAAACCGGCAGTTTCTTCCAGGCGAGACTTAATCTGCTTAATGGTAAATCCGGGGGGAATAGTTACCTTGATATCTGCTTTCGAGGCCGGATCTAGCAGCATAGCCAGAGCCTCCCGGGAAGACATCCGTTTGTGCATTCTAAACCGCCCGGCCTGCACTCCTTGTGCCAAAGAGTTTTTCTTGAAAATATCGGCAAAGACTTCCGCGTCTGCGATTACTCCTTCTTTTTCCAGGATTGCGCCAATCGCTTTACCCGATGCTCCTTCCGGAATCTCAATAATTATTTCCCCGGTACCTTTACCTTCGTAGTCTTCGCCTCCAGAAATTATTCCGCTAATTCCACCGAGCTCTTTAGCCGCGATAACCGAGGCTCCGGTAATCAATCCGATGACCACCAGGATCACCACTGCGGCAATAGTACGTTTTTTACGGCGAGCTTTACGCCGGGCGCTACGTCCCGTAACTGCCACGCGCCGATGGGTAGGCTCTGCTGATTCCTCTTCCCAATAGCTGTCGAGGTTAACGGACTCTTCGTTTTGCGAAGCATCCGCACCGTTTTCTTTATCGGCGCGGCGGGATGGAAAATGCCGCCTAGGCGGGATAGTTTCTTCTTCCCGGCTCATCGGGCTCCCTCGCTTTCAGATCCGTTACCCAGCGGCAATCCCGGAGCTCGCCCAGTTCGCCGCTCTATTTCTAGCGCCTGCTCCAGGATTAGCACTGCCGCCTGTTGGTCTACGACGCCTTTATGCTCACGCCCACCGAGTCCGGCGGAGCGCAATTGTTGATGGGCACTTACCGAGGTAAGCCGCTCATCTACAAGTCTTATGTTACAAGTTGGTAACAGCTGTTCCAATTCGGCACCCCAAGAACGCACATCGGCAGCGTTTTTTCCTTCTTTTCCACTCAGTAAACGCGGCAGACCAATAATGATTTCCTTTGCCTGATACTCAGCTACCAAATCCGCAATGCGAAACAGTTCTTGTCCGCTCTCCCGGTAGACGGTTTCCACCGGCAATGCCAAGATACCTGCCGCATCGGAGCGAGCCACCCCGATTCGTCTGGTACCCAGATCTATCGCGAGTCTGACGCCAGTACGCATCAGCTATTTTTAATCTCTCGTTCGATCGCCTGCAGAGCCTCAGCCAGCTTACCTGCGTCTTTACCGCCACCTTGTGCTAGGTCGGGTCGGCCTCCTCCGCCCCCTCCCATAGTTCGGGCAGCAACTTTAACCAGTTCACCAGCTTTGAGTCCCCCATCGCGGGCTTGCTGTGTAGTTGCCACGATCACCAGCGGGCGATCTTTGGCGACGCCACCGATGCTAATCACTGCGCTAGTGTCTTCGAGTCGCTGCCTGACAGACTGGGCGAGAGTGCGCAGTGAGTCCGCAGAGACTTCTCCCGCGTTAAAAGTGATCACCCGGGCGCCATGAATGTCTTTCGCGGAGGCAGCGATTTCCCCTACTCGAGATAAGAGCGATTCTTCCTGCAGCTTGGCCAGTTTCTTTTGTGCTTGCTTCAAGCGCATCAAAGCATCATCAATCCGCGCCGGAATTTCTTCCGGTTTTGTTCCCATAATGGAAGCTACCTGGGAAACCAAGGCGTGTTCTTTAGCTTGGAATTCGTTGGCTTCGTCAGCTACCAAGGCTTCAATTCGGCGCACCCCGGAACCGATAGAGTTTTCCCCCATCAACACCACTTGTCCCAGGTATCCGGTGGTTGGCATATGGGTGCCTCCGCAAAATTCGCGATCCCAGCCATCACCAATATCGACTACCCGCACCAGGGAGCCATATTTTTCTCCAAACAGGGCGGTAGCACCAGACTTTTTGGCTTCTTCAATCGGCATAACCTCGGTATTTACTTCCAGGTTATCCCGCAGGCGGTCATTGATACGATCTGCAATCGCCGTCATTTGCTCCCCACTCAAGGCGCGAGTGTGGTGGAAATCGAACCGCAAGCGGTTCTCGTTGTTTTCCGAGCCAGCCTGGGTAGCCTGCGCTCCCAAATTTTCTTGCAGGGCTTTATGCAACATATGGGTAGCAGTGTGGGCGCGGGCAATCGCTTTTCGCCGCGCAGTATCGATCGCGGCCACTACCTCGTCGCCCACGGTCAGCTGCCCCTGCTCCAGGGTTCCGCGGTGTACCCGCAGACCGGCAACCGGGCTTTGTACGTCGTCCACTTTAAACTTGGCACCTTGGAAAGAACGGATTACGCCGTGATCAGCGAGCTGTCCGCCCATTTCCGCATAGAACGGCGTGGTATCTAGAACGACTTCCACATTGCTGCCTGCAGCGGCAGTGGGGACTGCCTGACCATCTGCTAGCAGTCCGATCACCTTGGCATTGCAGCTGTCTTCGCTGTAGCCCACAAACTCGACTTCGTGACCGAGTTCAGCTTCCAGTTCATGATAGATACGGGCATCCACGTGCCCGGTCTTCTTAGCCCGGGCATCTTCGCGGGCACGGTTTTTTTGCTCCTGCATCAGCTGGGTAAACTTCTCACGATCAACCTGGATACCGTGTTCGGCGGCCATCTCAATAGTCAGATCAATCGGGAAGCCGTAGGTGTCATGCAAGGCGAAGGCATCTTTACCCGATAACTGGCTTTCGTGACGTTGCTTAAGGCGGCTAACAGCCTGGTCAAAAATCAAGGTTCCTGACTCGAGGGTGCGTCTAAAAGCGTCCTCTTCTTCATAAGCCACCGTAGAAATGGTTTGCCAATCCTTGTCCAGCTCCGGATAGGAATCCGCCATTACCTGCTTGGAGACCGGAAGCAAATCCGGGAACACCGGCTTGGTTACTCCCAGCAGCCGCATAGCGCGTACTACTCGGCGAATCAGGCGGCGCAAGACATATCCGCGCCCATCGTTTCCGGGACGCACCCCGTCCCCAATCAGCATTAGGGCGCTGCGTACATGGTCAGCAACTACCCGCATCCGAATATCATTAGGGTCTTTAGAAGTTTTACCCTGGGTGTACTGTTTACCCGAAAGTTCCTGGGCTTTTTCAATTACCGGGAACACCTGGTCAATCTCGTACATATTGTCCTTGCCCTGCAGCAAGAACGCTAGTCGCTCTAACCCCAAGCCGGTATCGATGCATTTCTTGTCCAGCTCGCCGAGCAGCGGATAGTCTTTGCCCAGGCCTTCTCCCCGCAGGTATTGGTCGAATACCAGGTTCCACAGTTCTAGGTAGCGATCTCCGCCAGTATCTACTTCCGGGCCGCCTTCCGGGCCGTAAGCGCTACCGCGATCAAAGTGAATTTCCGCGCAAGGCCCAGCCGGTCCTGGCTGCCCGGTATCCCAAAAGATTTCTTCTCGTGGCAGCTTTTGGAGATGCATCGGATCGAGGCCGATTTGGTTTAGCCATACGTCCTCGGCCTCGTCGTCTTGTTCCCAAATGGTTACCCACAGTTTGTCGCCGTCCAGGCCGTATTTGCCTTCTTCCACGGAACCGGTGAGCAGATCCCAGGCCATTTTGGAGGCACCCTGCTTGAAGTAGTCACCGAAACTGAAGTTTCCACACATTTGGAAGAACGTGCCGTGCCGAGTAGTTTTACCAACCTCTTCAATATCGTTGGTGCGGATGCACTTTTGTACGCTGGCTACTCGCGGCCAAGGTGCCGGCTCGGTACCTACAATATAGGGAATAAACGGAACCATTCCCGCGATGGTGAACAGAATCGACTTATCGGGAGAAACCAAGGGAACGGAAGGTGCTAGGTGGTGTCCCTGCTTCGCGAAATAGTCGAGCCAACGGGTACGAATTTCAGAAGTTTGCATTATGCCTCTAGATCTTAGTGAGGAGGAGCTACCTCCTGCTTGAACACGCTTAACTTAAGGGAGTGGTTTCGGGCATTAGCGCCGCCCGCAGTTGTCTTTCTCGAATTTCGAAATCTTTCCGGAAAGAGGCACCGGCAGCCTGTATCCGCTCCCGCACCGGGGGAATCGAGTAGGCAACCGCGCCCGCAATTGCCACCGCGACCCCTAGTTTTACCAGTTTTTTCATCAGTCTTGCCCTTTCCGGTTAAACATTTTACGAGCCGCATAAGAGAAAGCTGAGAGTTTAATTAGGGGGCCGGCCAAGGTGGAAGACACCAAGGTAGAAACCGCAGAGACATCTTGCGCGACTTGTGCAGCGGAAGTGGTGACCGCATCTACTCGCACCAACTGGGCATTGGCGTCCCGAACCGTTTGGGAAACTTCCTTAACAGTATCTCCGGTGTCAGCGGCGACCTGTTCGATTGATCCTTGCAGCTGGTCAAAGACTTTACCTAACTTCCAAAGCGGTATCGCGAGGAACACTACTAACAGCAAAAAAGCTAATGCGGCGATTAATGAAGCAATCTCACCCACGCTCATTGTTCTTCCTTCCTAAAGAATGCTTGTGTGTAGCTGAATTTTACCCTACCGAGCGCTAAGTCCAGAACCAAGCCGGATATGCGTGATGCCTCCCGAAAAATCGGGAGGCATCAGGCGACAAGATTATTTGATTAACGCGAGTAGTGCTCAACCACCATCTGTAGATCGCACACTACCGGGATTTCATCGCGCTCAGGCAGACGCACATAGGTGGCCTGCAGCTGTTCCAGATTCACATCCAGATAGGGGGGCACATCTGGGAGTACATCCCGGTGAGAGCCCGCAGCCGCCACAATAAAGGGATCTTTGGTCTGAGACTTGGGGCAAATCTGGATAACCTGACCCGGCTTTACCCGATAAGAGGGACGATCAACCGGTTTGCCATCTACCAGGACGTGACGGTGAACTACCGTCTGGCGAGCCTGCGGCATGGAGCGAGCAAAGCCAGAGCGCAATACCAGGGCATCTAGACGTGATTCCAGCAGCACAATCAGGTTGTCGCCGGTCATGCCTTTAATTCGCCGCGCCTCTTCGAACAGGCGGTGCATCTGCGCCTCGCGGATATTGTATTGGGCGCGCAGACGCTGCTTTTCCTTTAGACGGATAGCGTAGTCCGATTCGCTGCGGCGGCGAGCCCGCCCATGTTCACCGGGCCCGTAGGGGCGGCGGTCAAAGTAACGCTGTGCCTTGGGGGTTAACGCGATTCCCAAAGCGCGAGATAGACGAACCTGTTTGCGCGAACGCTTATTTCCCATTTAGTTTTCTCCTGTATGTGTTATTCAATTTACATTTCACCGGTCATGCCGGTGGGGTCACCACGCGGGCTAAGACCCCAGGGTTGCTTTAAAACAACAGGTTTTAGACTAACCTATTTTTGTTCGCCTTTGCCATTGGACAAGATGCCACGAATAGTTTGCAGCCGTTTTGAAACCAGCTGCTCGTATCCATTGTCAGTGGGATGGTAATACTGAGATCCCACTAAAGACGCAGGTAGATAAGTTTGTTTCACAATATGGTGCGGAAAGTCATGCGCATATTTATATCCGGACACTCCCTGCTTCTTAGCCCCAGGGTAATGAGAATCACGCAGATGGGTAGGTACCGGGTCACTTTTTCCGGCGCGGACATCTTTGATTGCCGCTTCGATTCCCAAATAGGAGGCATTGGATTTCGGGGCGGTAGCTACTGCCACTGCAGCCTCGGCCAAAATAATCCGTCCCTCGGGCATTCCCACCAGCTGCACTGCTTGTGCGGCGGACACCGCGATTTGTAACGCGGTCGGGTCAGCCATCCCCACATCTTCGCTGGCGCAAATCATGATGCGGCGGGCAATAAAGCGGGGGTCTTCTCCCCCTTCGATCATGCGCGCCAAATAATGCAAGGTGGCATCTACATCGGAGCCGCGCATGGATTTAATAAAGGCACTAATCACGTCATAGTGATCATCGCGATCATATTTCACGATCGCGGTATCGGCAGCGCGGGCAATATCTTCACTGCTGAGGGCGCTGCGTCCCGCCGATAGCGCCCCCTCGGCGGCGGCCTCTAGTAAGGTAAGCGCTTTGCGTCCGTCGGCTCCCCCTAAATCCGCGAGGCGAGTTAGGGCGTCCTCGCCGGCTGTTACCTTGTCTTTCAGGCCGCGTTCATCGGTGAGGGCGCGCCGCAGTACTTCTTTCACGTCCTGCTTAGTTAGCGGGTTCAAAGTAAGGAGCAAAGAGCGCGATAGCAACGGAGATACTACCGAGAAGGAAGGGTTCTCGGTAGTGGCCGCCACCAAAATCACCCACGAGTTTTCTACTGCCGGCAGGAGGGCGTCTTGCTGGGACTTAGAAAAACGATGTACCTCGTCCACAAAAAGTACGGTTTGTTTCCCGGTAGCGCGTAGCCGCTCGCGTGCCTCTTTAATAACTGCTCGTACTTCTTTGACTCCAGCCGAAACCGCACTAACTTCCACGAAGCTTCGCTGCGAGACGGTGGCCACCAGATAGGCAAGGGTAGTTTTCCCGGTTCCCGGCGGACCCCAAAAAATAATGGAGTTAACTGCGCCCGCGCTGCCCTGGGGTTCTAAAAGCCGTCTTAAGGGAGAACCCGGCTCCAGCAAGTGTGCTTGCCCTACCACTTCGTCAATACTGAGTGGTCGCATCCGCACCGCCAAGGGCGCGGTGTCCGAGAACGCGGGGATCCCCTGTTCGTTGAGCGCGGCTTGCTGGAAAAGATCCACTAGAGCATTACATCCGAAAGATCGCCGGCGCCCTGGCGTACTACCTGGGGAACTTCTCCGGTGAGATCAATAACCGTGGTGGGTCGGGCTTCTTCTACCGGCCCTTCAATTACCGCATCTAGCAGGTAACCAATTTCGTCGCGGATTTCCCAACCGTTAGCTTCCGGTACTTCCTTATCCGGCAAAATCAAAGTAGAGGACATCAGGGGCTCTCCCAATTCTTCTACCAGCGCCAAGGTGGTTACGTGATTGGGAATCCGCGCTCCCACGGTCTTTTTCTTGGGGTTGACCATAATTCGCGGCACCGCCTTGTCACCCTTCATAATGAAGGTATAAGGCCCAGGGGTGAGCCGATTTATCAGCTTAAACGCCGAATTATCGACAATTACCAGCTTTCCCAGCTGCTTAAAGTCATGACAGATCAGGGTGAAGTTATGGGTTTTGGGAAGTTTGCGAATAGTTTGGATCCGCTCTAACCCCGCTTTGTTTCCAAGTTTGCATCCCAGGGCATAACCGGAATCAGTGGGATAGGCGATTACGCCCCCGTCCCGAATAATGTCAGCGGCTTTAGTGATTAGCCGTGCTTGCGGATTAACTGGGTGAATATCTATATAGGCAACCATGTATCCCAGTCTAGCAACCCTAGAAAAATCGGTTACTCCTCTTTAGCATTTCGCATTCACACAATCGCGCTTTGCTTTCGACCCGAGGACGGATTTGGGTATTATTGACCCGGATCAGTCGGCCGGGCGACCGCGGCTAGTAATAGTCGAGGAAAGTCCGGGCTCCACAGGACAGGATGATGGCTAACAGCCACCCGGGGTGACCCGCGGGCTAGTGCCGCAGAAAATAAACCGCCACGCGTGCGCGTTGGTAAGGGTGAAAAGGCGGTGTAAGAGACCACCAGTGGTCAAGGTGACTTGGCCAGCTAGGTAAACCCCATCCGGAGCAAGACCAAGCAGCAAGTTGGGTGGTCCGCCTTTAGCTTGCGGGTAGGTTGCTTAAGGCGTGCGGTAACGTACGTCTCAGATAGATGGTCGCCGCTGGCTATGCCAGTACAGAACCCGGCTTATAGGCCGGCTGATCTGCTAAAACTCTTGGCGGATACGCCAGGGAGAGGGCGCGAAAACAGAACTGACGTTACTGCTTTTCGGTCTTCGCATAAAGATCCTCGATTTGCTCCCCATAGGCATCCCGAATCCGATTACGCTTAATTTTTAGCGAAGGAGTCAGCATCCCGTTCTCGGTAGTCCAATCGGTAGTAATTATTTTGATCTTTCGGATAGATTCTGCCCGGGACACTGCCCGATTGGTGCGCTGAACTGCCCGCTGCAGAGCCTCCAGCACTCGCGGATCGCGAGCCGCACGGGTAACATCCATCTGCGCCATGCCGTGATTTTTCAGCCAGGTGGGCAACATTTCTTTATCTAGAGTGACTAAGGCCGCTACGAACGGTTTATTGTCCCCCACCACCATCACTTGCGAGATCAGAGGATGCCCCTTCAGTCGTTCTTCTAAAACCTCGGGGGCAACGTTTTTTCCACCGGCAGTCACTATGATTTCTTTAGCTCGTCCAGTAATTTTAACGTTTCCATCGGCATCGATCTGCGCGATATCCCCGGTTTTTAGCCACCCATCCTCGGTAAAGGCCTCCCGAGTAAGCTGCTCTTCCCCGTGATAGCCGCGCATAATCGAACCTCCGCGTGCCTGCAGCTCGCCGCCCTCACCCAGACGCACTTCGTTACATAGCAACGGATACCCGACATATCCGGTTTTATTACCGATCCGATCAGACATAGTTAAGGGGCCAGTAGTTTCGGTGGCGCCGTAGCCTTGCAAGACTTCGATTCCGCACCCGATAAAGAACCGGCCGAGCCGCTCGGCCATCGGTGCCCCTCCAGATACGATCCCCTCTAGGTTTCCGCCCATCAGTTTGCGAATCTTATTTAGGACTAGCCGCCGAGCCATGCGAATCTTGACTTTTTGTCCGAAAGAAATTTCTGCGCCTGATTCTTGCAGGCGCGCCCACTGCTCGGCAGTGCGGGCTGCCATCCGGAAAATCCGCAGTTTAATCCCGGAACCAGCAGTAGCATCAGCAGCGTTATAAATTTTTTCCAGCACTCGCGGTACCACTAGCAGCGCGTTCGGTTTAAAGGTCTGCATATCTTGCACAATGGTTTTCGGGTTAGGCAAGAATGCGGCGGTACCGTGTCCTACCAGCTGCTGATATCCCAGGAAACGCGCGAGTACGTGGGCTACTGGCAGAAAATAAATAACCCGCGCCCCCGGGTTGTAAATCCAGTCATTCCAGCTGCCCCGCTCGATTACGGCGTTTAAGGGACGCAAAAAGTTGGCGTGGGTAATTTCCACCCCTTTGGGGCGCCCGGTAGTCCCGGAAGTAAAAACGATAGTGCACAGGTCATCAAGTTTTATTTGCTGCAGGCGTTCATCTAGTTCTGCGGGAGGAATAGCGCGTCCGTGTTCTAGCAGCCGGGTAAAACCAGAGTCATCTAGAGAAAAAACCACCGAGATTTGCCCAGCGAGTTCGGGTTCTCTATCTAGCTGACGGATCATATTGGCTTGCACCGTAGAATCGGTAATAACCGCTTTTACTTGGGCTTTTTGGGCAATCCACTTTACCTGTTCGTAGGAATCAGTTTCGTAGATAGGTACCGTTACCAGCCCCGCTGCCTGCGCCCCCAGATCCATAACCATCCACTCGTAAGAGGTGGATCCTAAAATAGAAACCGCATCTCCCGGTTTGAGTCCCAGTCCGATCCACCCTAAACCGGCTGCCCGGATCGCGTCTCCCAGAGAAGCTGCAGAGATTTTTTCCCACGCTGCCCCCAGTGCGGAAGGCCGTTCCACCGCTACTTGCCGCGGGCGCCTGCGAGCACGATCAAGGACTGCTGCAGACACCGAAGTGAATTGCATTAGATCGATAAGGGGAGCTCCCATTGGCGAATCTCCAATTCAAAATAAGTTTCTCTTTTCCGTAGATTAGCACAGCACAAAAGACAAAAACGGCTAATCTTTCAGCACCAGTATTACTTGTCTCATTACTCTCTTTACTTAAGAGAACATCACTTCAACATTGCGCGCAGGAACTGTCCGGTGTAGGAAGTTTTCACTTTTGCTACTTGCTCCGGAGTGCCTTGAGCCACTAGTGTACCTCCGCCGTCTCCGCCCTCGGGGCCTAAATCAATCACCCAATCAGCGCACTTGATTACATCCAGATTGTGTTCGATTACGATTACCGAGTTGCCTTTGTCTACTAAGGACTGCAAGACCAGCATTAATTTGCGAATATCTTCCAGGTGGAGGCCGGTGGTGGGCTCGTCTAATACATAGATAGTGCGTCCATTGGAGCGGCGCTGCAGTTCACTGGCCAGTTTCACTCGTTGGGCTTCTCCCCCAGACAGAGTGGTAGCACTTTGGCCCAGGCGCAGATACCCTAATCCTACCTCTACCAGGGTGTTGAGATGCCGAGAAATCTTGTTTATGGGAGCAAAGAATTCCGCTGCTTCGCTGATTGGCATATCAAGCACCTCGGCAACCGATTTATCCCGATATTTAATTTCTAAAGTTTCCTGGTTATAGCGAGCGCCCCCACATACTTCGCAGGGCACATACACATCCGGCAGGAAATTCATTTCGATCTTGAGGGTGCCGTCTCCCTTACAGGATTCGCAACGTCCTCCTTTCACATTGAAAGAAAAACGGCCGGGTCCATATCCGCGCAGCTGCGCCTCCGGAGTTTGGGCAAAGAGGGCGCGCACTGCATCCCAGACCCCGGTATAAGTTGCCGGGTTGGAGCGGGGGTTGCGCCCAATCGGGCTTTGATCAACGTGCACCACTTTGTCCAGATGCTCGACTCCTTCGATAGCTTTATGTCGCCCGGGAACCACTCTTTTTCGCTGTAGCTTGGCGGCTAGCGCCTCGTACATCACCTGATTAATGAGGGTAGATTTACCCGACCCCGACACCCCGGTGACCAGAACCAACTTACCTAGAGGGATCGAAACATCGAGATTTTTAAGGTTGTTTTCTCGCGCCCCAATAATTTTTAGTTGCCGATCTTTCTCGATCTGGCGCCGTTTTTTAGGGACTACTATTTGCTTCTTACCCGACAAATACTGTCCGGTGAGGGAGCGTTTACAGTCTGCGATCCCCGCTACCGGTCCCGAGTAGAGGACTTCTCCCCCATGTTCACCAGCTTGCGGCCCGATATCGACTATCCAGTCGCTGGAGCGGATAGTGTCCTCATCATGTTCCACCACCAACAAAGTGTTCCCTAAATCGCGCAGCTTCTTGAGGGTTTCTATTAGCTTATGGTTATCCCGTTGATGCAAGCCAATCGAGGGCTCATCGAGTACATAAAGCACCCCGACTAGTCCGGATCCAATCTGAGTGGCCAGACGAATCCGCTGGGCTTCACCCCCGGAAAGCGTGGCCGCTCCCCGCGCTAAGGTTAAATAGCCCAGACCTACATCTTGTAAGAACTGCAAGCGTACCTGCACCTCTTTTAAAATCGGTTCCGCGATCTTTTTCGCCGGCCCGGTAAGTTCCACTTCCGCCAGGTATTGACAACTGGCGGAAATCGATAGTTTAGTTAGCTCCGCGATATTTAGGTCCCCGATTTTTACCGCCAGTACCTCCGGTTTTAGACGGTCACCGTGACAGGTGGAACAAGGAACCTGGCGCATATAGCCTTCGTAGCGCGCCCGCATCACCTCGGACTCGGTTTCCTCGCGCTTGCGCATAATCCAGGGGATTGCGCCCTCGAATCCGGAGGAATAGGTGCGCATCCGTCCCCAACGATTCCGGAACTTTACTTTCACCCGATAGTCGCGCCCTCGCAACAGAGCTTTCTTTTGGGAGGCCGAGAGCTCTCGGAAGGGAGTATCCAGATCGAATCCTAGTTCCTCCCCCAGACCAGCCACCATGTGCATAAGATATTTATTTTTGGTTGACCAGGGGCGAATCGCACCCTCGGAGATAGATAGCTCCGGATTGGGAACCACCAGTTCCGGATCAACCTCTAGATGGGAACCCAGGCCGGAACAGTCCGGACAAGCCCCATAGGGAGCATTGAAGGAAAAAGTGCGCGGCTCGATTTCCTCGAGCTGCAGGGGATGATCATTGGGGCAGGCGCGATTTTCAGAAAAGTGGCGGGAACGCTCCGGATCAGATTCATCTCGGTCCACAAAATCCACCACTACCAACCCGTCTGCCAGTTTTAGCGCGGTTTCTATCGAGTCGGAGAGCCGGGTGCGCACTCCCTCTTTCATCACTAGACGATCGACGCGCACAAAAATATCGTGTTTAATTTTGCGCTCCAGCTTGGGGGGCTGAGTCAGGCGCACAGTTTCCCCGTCCACCACTGCTGCCGAGAAACCTTGGGTTACCAGGTCCGCAAACAGTTCGCTATATTCGCCTTTGCGTCCGCGCACCACCGGAGCTAGAATCTGGAACCGGGTTTTTTCCGGCAGGGTAAGCAGGCGATCCACGATTTGCTGGGCGGTTTGGGCTTGGATTTTTTCCCCACACACCGGGCAGTAAGCCTGCCCGGCGCGGGCATACAGCAAACGCAAGTAGTCGTAGACCTCGGTAATCGTACCTACGGTAGAACGCGGATTCCGGGAGGTAGATTTTTGATCGATAGAAACCGCCGGAGATAGCCCGGCGATAAAATCCACATCCGGTTTATCCAGGCGCCCCAGGAACTGGCGGGCATAAGAGGACAGGGACTCTACATAGCGGCGCTGACCTTCGGCAAAAATGGTATCGAAAGCCAGTGAAGACTTCCCCGATCCCGAAAGTCCGGTAAACACCACCATCTGGTCGCGGGGAATCTCGATGCCCACATTGCGTAGGTTGTGTTCCCGTGCTCCCTTAACTACCAGTTTTTCATCCACACTCCTATCCTACGAACAAACGTTCTATTTTGCATTTTCGCAGGCAGCTAGGCTTCCTTTTCTTTGGTAACGTCCCAGCTGGGATCGGATTTGATCCCTTTTTCGACCAGCTTGGGATCTGCCGAAAGCGGAGTGCGCAGTTTCGGATACCGTTTGTCTTCCTTCCACCAGGGCATCCATCCCACATATCCGTCTACTGGCGGCAGCTTAGATTCCGGTTCGAACCCCAGCCCGGAGGGAGTTTCGGGGATGAAGTCCGTTAAGAAATATTTATCCTTATCGTCCGCGTATAGCTTGACCACTTTCTTAAAGGCTCCTAGTTCGAAGAACAGGCAGTTCGTCCAGGGATTGCGATGATGTTTCTTCATCTTGTAGAGCCAATAAATAAACAGCGCCACATTAGATAGCAAAGCCAACCAGGCACACACGATATTGGCCGTCGGGTTCATAGTGGCGTAGTTAGTCATGATGGAGGGGCGCACTAGCAGTTCCGGGAAGATGTTGTTGGCCGCAATCCAGAACATCAAAGTGAAACAGCGGAACCAGATCCATTGTCCTTTCGCCCAGGTGAAGGCAGGTACCGTACAAGCTAGCAGTAACGCCAGGGTACAGTACCAGGTGTAGTCGGCGAGCGAGTTGTACAGGAAAGAATGATTCCACAGGTCGTAGGCAATAATCCACGGCCAGGCCATATCCGCCCAAATCAGCCCTTGCACTTTTCCTTTCTTTGCCGAAGACACAAAAATTTTTCCTAGGCCGGTAATAGTAATAATGTTTAGTACCCCGGCGGCGGCCGAGAGTAGGTTCCAGTAACCACCGATGGTACGGAATCCGGTGGCAGGGTCGATGCCTACTCCGCTGGTCTTAAAAGCCTCTGCGGCATCTTGATACCAGGCTACAGAGCCACTAGCTGCGGTGATTCCGCGAGTTTCTGGTAGCCCCTCGATCATCGAAATTGAACGGGCGGAATCGATATCCATTAGGCATTGGAAATTGGTGGCGCAAGCGCGGTAGGTGTCAGCTTCAAAATAGATGGTGAGGTCGCGAATATTAGCTTCCATAATATTTACTGCCAGCCCAATCCAGAGGGCAACCCCAAACCAAATCGCGTAACGGCGAGCTTTTAGGGGATTGCGTTTACCCCAGTGCAGCAGGAAGGCCGTCATAGTAGCTGTGGCGAGCATAATAATAAATTTTCCGAAGGGGAACCACCCCACCATAGGAACCCCGTGGATAATGACATAGGGAATCAGTAAAACTCCGCCGACTGTCCAGAGGGCGAAGGCAGTCCACGTCCAGCGGCGATGCATTTCGGCTACTAGCATTTGGAGAACAAAAATTAATATCCAAAAAAGGTAGACCCAGATTGGGCCTACTTCCCATAAAAATCCCATCAGAATTCCTTTTTTAACCAGGCCACGCTGCCCGATTACTTTGACCTTACGTATTAACTTTTAAAATGACACTACCTGCGGATGCGTCACCATAAAATATCTTTTCAAAAGACCTTAGAATCCGACAGACAGTGATAGGTTAAATGCTAACGCAGGGTTAACAACGGTGTTACCTGTTTAAAAAAAATATCCAAAACATACAACTACGGAGAATCTATATGTCTAGCAAATCTGGCCGGATAAAAAAGGTTTTGCGCCTGGGAGCTTTCGGGGGCAGTGTCGCCCTCGGCGGAATGTTCGGCTTCAGTCAGTTTTCGGGCAAAGCTACTAAAGAAGAAAATGAGTGGCACTATCCTTCCGATGACTTAATCGATCGTTGCTACTCCAATGGTCGCTCCTCTACTTATGCCATTAATATTGATGCTCCCGCCTATGCGGTGTACCGGCACCTAAAACAGTTAGGTTGCGACAAAGCCGGCTCCTATTCCTCCGAATTCCTAGAACGAACCTTTGCGCGGCTGCCTTTCTTTAACTCCTACGAAATCCAGGAACAGTGGCAAGGACCAGAAGCCTTAAAGCCCGGGGACATCGCGGCTTTTGACTTTACCGGTATGTCCATGGAGTGGGCGGATGTAGTCCCCGGTAAGTATCTTTCCCAATGGGTCGACACCAAACACCCGCCGCGGGCACCGGGATCATTCGCGTTCCGCTATCCCGGGATGAAACATTACGCGGCAGCCTGGTGTTTTTACCTGATTCCCCTCCAGGGCGAAAGGTGCCGGCTGATCAACCATTGGCGGATCGGATTTGAACCCGACACCAAATTCGCGGCCGCGATTAACTGGATCAACATTGAATTAATCGGCGGGTGTATGGCGCATCTGCAGAACCTCTATGTGAAGCGGGTTGCCGAATTCCGCAAGAAACCGCAATGGCAAGGCCGGATTAAGCGGGCAGTCCTGGGAGGCAAGCTCTTCGGCTATGACACCCCCGCGGGACGCTGGGATGGCACTGAACTTTACGAAGACACCCATAACCAGTGGCTACGCTACGGCCGGCAAGACCCGGCAGTAAATGAGGTGCGTCCTCCGGTAACCGACAATCCGGCTTGGCCGCCCACCTCTGCTAACTCCCCCTGGGCCGAGGTAGTAGATAGCGACTATTTCACCGATTGGGAAGAACCAGAGTTTTCCTGGGAGGAACAGATCCGCCAAAAGAAAGAGAAAACCTATCTGCCCGGTTGGGGTAAGAAGGCGGCGAAATAGCAAATGACACCGGACTATCCCACTTTATTCTTTTTCGAACTGGGTCAGTGGTATGACTACCTAATGTTAGTGGTGGTCATCGCGGGGCTGGCGGTAATGGCCTGGCTAGCGATCCGTTATAAATGGGTGGCGATCGCGGTATTCATTGTCATCCCCGTGGCCTTGACAATTTTCTGGTGGCCTTATTCACGTGCCGGCACTAACTCGGACGGTTGGTTCCCGATTGTGAAACAATACTCGGCGCTAATCGGGTCATTGTCGCTGGTAGCGTTGCAGTATTTCCCGAAGCTGCGTGATAAACGTTGGTACCTGTGTATCCCGCCTTTTATTTTGGCGATAAACATTATCGAAGCAGTTATTCGCGATTTCCAGTGTTATGGCATTCACGGGGTCGATCCCTCGCAAGGCATGGTTACCTGGGGCGGGCCGTGGAACATTATGAACGGAATCGCGGGAATCCTAAATTTCCTGATGATTTCGGGCTGGATGGGAATCTACGTATCCAAAGGCAAGAATAAGCAAATCATCTGGGGAGATCTGACTGTCGGTTGGATTATTGCCTACGATCTGTGGAATGTTGCCTACGTTTATAACTGTCTAGCTGATCGCGCCTGGTATTCGGGGGTAGCTCTACTGGCCTCTTGTACGATCCCCGCCTTCTTAGCATTCGGGAAGGGAGCCTGGATTCAATACCGGGCCTACACCTTGACCTTCTGGTCGGCGATAGTGCTAACCTTCCCGCACTTTATGCAAGATTCCATGTTTGCCCACCGCAGCGCCCACAACTCCACGGCGATGCTGCTACTTTCGGCAGCCGCGCTAGTGGCCAATGTGGTGGTGTTCGGGTATCACCTCTATAAGGTGCGCTCCACCAGGCGCAATCCCTTTACCCAAGAAGTTTATTGGGATACCCCCTATAATCAGCAGATTGCTCGCGAAAATGGCGGCAAACTAAAAAATAATTAGCACCTCCCGGCCGCGGCGCTGGGTCAGAGCCTGTCACCTAGATTTCCTGAGTTTGATTAAGGTTTCTAAGTGGCAGGCTCTTAGCTTTACCAGCCTTTATAGATATTTTTAGAGGCCGAGGACGTCCGCAATATTTTGGGGTTGGCCTGCGAAACCGAGTAGTTTAGTAGGGTATGTAAACACTAGTTACTGCGCCTCGTAAGGCAGCAGAGCCGTTAAACAGGGAAAAGATAAAATAGGAGATGGCCGATGAGTAATCCCCACGATCACCGGGATTTAACCGATCTGAACTTACCCGCCCCCCAGGTACCTCAGCGAGTAAGCGTAGACGGCCTTGAAGAACGCTGGGGGCAGACCTGGGAAGAGCAGCAGGTCTATGCGTTTGACCGCGAGGCGCAGCGCGAGCAGGTGTTCTCGATTGATACTCCCCCGCCTACGGCCTCCGGATCTTTGCACGTAGGACACGTGTTCTCCTATACCCATACCGATTGCCTCGCTCGCTACCAGCGCATGCAGGGCAAAGCGGTTTTTTACCCCATGGGATGGGACGATAATGGCCTGCCTACCGAGCGGCGTGCCCAAAACTATTACGGAGTCCGCTGTGACCCCACCTTGCCCTATGATCCGAATTTTGAGCCGCCTCATCACGGGGATTCCAAGTCGGTGAAAGCCCGCGATCAGGTACCGATTTCTCGTAAAAACTTTATTGAACTGTGTGAAGAACTAACTAAAGAGGACGAGAAGTCCTTTGAGGCACTGTGGCGGCGGCTGGGACTGAGCGTGGATTGGAAGCATCAGTACCAAACCATTTCTAAGGATTCCCAAAAGGTTGCCCAAACTGCATTTTTGCGGAATTTAAAGCGCGGGGAAGCCTATCAGTCGGCCGCCCCCGGCCTGTGGGACGTAACTTTCCAAACCGCGGTGGCACAAGCCGAACTAGAAGCACGCGACTACCCCGGCTTCTATCATGCACTCGCTTTTCACCTGCCGGGTGGAGATGACGTAATAATTGAAACTACTCGTCCGGAGTTACTGGCGGCTTGCTGCTGCCTGGTGGCACACCCGGATGACCAGCGCTACCAGCATCTATTTGGCAAAACGGTGACCAGCCCGGGCTTTAACGTTGAGGTTCCGGTGCTAGCCCACCCGGCAGCCGAAATGGATAAGGGCGCCGGCATCGCCATGTGCTGCACTTTCGGTGATGTTACCGACGTTCAGTGGTGGCGAGACCTCGAACTACCTACCCGAGTGATTTTGGCAAAAGATGGCCGGATTACTCATGAACCGACTGATTGGATTACCGATCCGGCAGGCAGCAAGCTAATGGATGCAATTCGCGGGAAAACCACTTTCTCCGCCCGGCAAATCGTAGTGGACGCCCTCAAAGAAAGCGGAGAGCTGCAGGGAGAGCCGCAAAAAACTATGCGGCAAACCAATTTCTTTGAAAAAGGTGACCGTCCTCTAGAGATCGTAATGTCCCGGCAATGGTACATCCGCAATGGCGGCAGCGACTATACCCTGAGCGGACACTCTGAGAACCTCAATAGTGAGCTACTAGGGCGCGGAGAGGAACTTAAATTCCACCCCGATTTCATGAAGGTACGCTACTCCAACTGGGTGCATGGCCTGCATAACGACTGGCTGGTTTCCCGGCAACGCTTCTTTGGGGTACCGATTCCGCTGTGGTATCGCATTGACCAGAACGGCGAGGTTGATTATGACCAGGTGCTGATGCCAGCGGAAGAATCCTTGCCGATTGATCCTACTAGCGATGTTCCCGCCGGGTTCACCGCGGAGCAACGCGGTGAACCCGGCGGTTTTGCCGCCGAAGTCGACATATTGGACACTTGGGCAACCTCTTCGCTCACCCCCCAAATTGCGGGCGGATGGCTGCGAGATGATGATCTCTTTAAGCGGGTTTACCCCATGGATGTGCGTCCTCAAGGCCAAGATATTATCCGCACCTGGCTGTTCTCGACCGTGGTGCGTGCCCATCTAGAGTTCGATGCTCTCCCCTTTGAGAACGCCGCGATTTCCGGCTGGATTTTGGATCCTGATCGCAAGAAGATGTCGAAGTCTAAGGGCAACGTGGTTACCCCCATGGGGCTGCTAGAAAAACACGGCTCGGATTCGGTGCGTTATTGGGCGGCGGCTGCCCGGCTAGGCACCGACACTGCTTTTGAAGAAGCCCAAATGAAGATCGGGCGGCGCCTGGCAATGAAACTGCTCAACGCCTCTAAGTTTGCTCTATCTATGACCGAGGACGCCGGTTTGTGCCTAGATCCCGCAAAGGTAACTACTCCCTTGGATAAAGCGGTAATCGCCCGCCTAAATGAGGTCATTACCACAGCTACCACAGCTTTCGATAACTACGACCACACCCGGGCGCTGGAGCAAACCGAGTCTTTCTTCTGGGATTTTTGTGACAACTACCTAGAGCTAGTTAAAGATCGCGCCCACAACTTCGCCGGGAACTGGGAGAGAGAGGTGCAGGATTCTGCGCGGACTGCCCTGGCGATTGTGGTGGATAATGTAACCCGCCTGCTGGCGCCGTTCCTGCCTTATGCGGCAGAAGAAGTTTGGTCTTGGTACCGCACCGGTTCCGTCCACACCGCTCCTTGGCCGCAGGTTACCCCCGCTCTGCACGCTGCCGCAGGAGATGCACAACTTTTGAAATTGGCCGGCGACACGCTGAGCGTGCTCCGCAAGGTAAAGTCCGAAGCCAAAGTGGGTCAACGTACCCCATTCGAGCAGGTAACTGTGGTTTATGCCGATGATTGGTCAGCGGAGAATCTGCCGGAAGTGCGGGCTGATTTAGACGCGGCTGCCTCCTTAACTGGGACGGTTAAAGTCGAGGTAAACAAAGAAGCCGAACTGCAAGTCACTACGGAAGATGCGGTGCTGGGCACCCCTCCCCCCAAGAAAGTACGGAAGTAACTTAGGATAAACTAAAGTCATGATTAAACGGTTCAAGGAGAAACCA
>OKIM01000045.1_pt1 | contig 45152 bp, 34 predicted proteins | sample 1612191 | NCBI WGS metagenome assembly OKIM01 (sample SAMN04436781, study PRJEB24849) | human gut metagenome | biome: human gut; feature: NICU; material: stool | host: Homo sapiens | place: USA: Saint Louis, MO | collected 2011-03-31 | reverse complement strand
CGTGGGAGATAGCTACGATAACGCGCTAGCCGAAGCGGTCAACGGACTATACAAGGCTGAGTTGATCTACTCCCACCCCTGGGCATCACTGACAGAGGTTGAGTTCGCCACCATGAACTGGGTTCACTGGTGGAACAACCACCGCCTACACGAAGCGCTCGGATACAGAACCCCTAGCGAGATAATCACCAGCTATAATCAAACACGGGTCAACGAGCTGACCCCCGTATAAAAAGCGGAACAAAACCCAGTACGCTTCACACCTTAGTAACCAATTTTCGGACAGCTACCACTTTTTTAGGCCGTTAGTCCGCCCTCTTGTCTCCAACGAGAACTTCCACGCCAACATCGCCGGTTACCCAGCTCTGAAAACCCCAATCTTATTACGCCCCCTCAGCACTAAAGTCCCACTTACCCCACTAACTCTTCCCAATGTTTTTGCAGCTAGAGACAGATTTATTTCCCTGAAAAGTTAACAGAAAAAGAATTTTAGATTACGGACAAAAGTTGGATACTCTAAAGACGGATGGTTCTTCGTCAAGGAGGCACGGATGCTGTTCAAGAAGAAGCGGAAAGAAGAAGATTTCTTCGACCTATTCACCAAAGCGGCACAAAACTTAGATGCCGCATCCGAACTATTGCTAAACATAACGCAGGCAGACTCGTTTGAAGAGCGCAAAGAAATGCGCTCCCAACTCCACGAGTTAGAGCACGACTCGGACATGATTACTCACCGCACGATGAGCATGCTGAATGCCACTTTCGTGACCCCCATGGATCGAGAGGATATCTCCCTACTGACCGGAGCCTTGGATGATTGCATGGACGGGATTGACGAGGCCGGGGACTTAATTGTTCTCTACGAGATCGACGACATTCCGCGACGGCTGGAAAAACAGGCAACCATCTTGCGGGAGTGCGCTAAGGAAACTGCGCTCGCTATCCCTAAGCTGCGGGGAGGGCGTGACCTTAAAGATTTCACGGTGCATATTAATAGCCTGGAAAACAAGGGCGATAAACAGTACCGGAAGATGCTGGCAGAAATATTTGCCTCCGAAACTGACCCTATCTACGTAATCAAAATTAAGGACGTAATCGAGTCACTAGAAACCGCGTGTGATTCCTTTGAAACCTTAGCCAACGCGGTTGAGGCTATCTATATCAAGGAGTCATAACTCGTGGACACCACCTTGGCCTTGGTGATAGCAGTCGTCGCCATTGCTTTGATTTTCGATTTCACCAATGGCTTTCATGATGCCGCAAATGCCATAGCCACCTGTGTTTCTACCCGCTCTATGCGTCCTAAAGCTGCTCTATTAATGGCAGCGATAATGAACATTATCGGAGCGATGCTGGGAACCGGCGTAGCCCAAACAATCGGTAATGGAATCATTGACATTTCCCATTTCACTGATTCGACCCTAGAGGCAGATCGTCAACACGGGCTGGTAATCATTTTGGCTGCCCTCGTGGGGGCGATCATCTGGAACATCATCACCTGGTATTTTGGCTTGCCGTCTTCTTCCTCCCATGCCTTGATTGGTGGTATGGCGGGAGTCGGGGTGGCAGCTACCATAACTGTGCAATGGATGGGAATTGTTAGTCACGTGCTCATCCCCATGGTGATTTCTCCTTTGCTGGGATTCTTTACCGCTTACTTCGTGATGCGTTTCCTGCTTTCTGCTTTGCAAAATGCGACCTATCACCGCACTATGAACAACTTCCGCTTTATGCAGCGCTTTTCGGCAGCGGCAATGGCACTGGGTCACGGTCTGCAAGACGCCCAAAAAACCATGGGGATAATTACCATGGCGCTACTGGCCGCCGGCTATCATGCTACTGACGCTGACGGTTCCATGCAGATTCCTTTCTGGGTGAAACTGGCTGCCGCCGGTGCGATTTCCTTGGGTACCTATTTCGGTGGTGGGCGCATCATGCATACCCTGGGATCGAAAGTTATTGACGTTACTCCCGCCCACGGCTTCGTGGCGGAAACCACTTCCGCTACCATTCTCTATTTGACCGCATTTGTTTGGCAGGCTCCGATTTCCACTACCCAGTCGGTATCCTCCGCGATTATGGGGGTGGGTGCCACCAAGCGGCTATCTGCAGTGCGCTGGGGAGTAGCCGGAAATATCGCCATTGCCTGGGTGTTAACTTTTCCGGGTGCGGGTCTGATTGGGGCGCTCAGTTATTTCCTAGTCCACGCGATTTTCCCCTATTAGGGGATAATCTGTAAGTAATGAATGCTTTTTCGTTTCCGCAACTTAGGCCGCGTCTTGCCGTTTTGTGCGCCCTCGCCGTGTCGAGCTGCGGGTTCTTGAGCGGATGCGCTTCGCAACCCGTTGCAACCTCCGATCTTAAAATGGGCGACTGTTTCAATATGCCCGAGGAAGTACTCATCGGCACCCAACCCGCGGGGCAAGTGGAACGAGTAGATTGCCAACACTCCCATAACTCACAAGTGGTGGGAATAAAGAAGCTATCTGGTAACAGCTACCCAGGAGAAAAACAGCTTTACGACCTGGCACTTAAAGAGTGCGCCCGCGAGTTCGAAAGTTTCGTGGGAACCAGTTTTCGCGATTCCAAGTGGGATTTGTACCCACTGTCCCCTACCGAAACCACTTGGCAAGATGAGGGCGAACGCAAACTTACCTGCGTGGCTTTGAGCTTGCCAGAGCAAAAGAGTTCCCTAAAGGATTCCGGAAAGTAACTTTTAAAATCTTCTTTGTTTCCCTCCATCTTGACGCCGCTATTTTCTCCATCAGGGTACAACCCGGGCTTTACGTCCTAATAAGGTTTATCTTACAATGGCTATGGTCGTATTTAGTTAGGTGAACATAAGTTCCCGAATTAGTATTACGAACTCACGAGAGGACTGGATGAGAATCGCCTTTGCCGGCAATCCTAATAGCGGCAAGACCACTATGTTTAATGCTTTAACCGGAAAAAGGCCAAGGTAGGCAACTGGGGCGGGATTACCGTCGGACAAGCTGAGGCTAAGCTAAAAAATAATTTTAGCGGGGAGAGGGAAACCATTGCCGTGGACTTACCCGGGGCTTACTCCATGTCTCCTTTCACTCCCGAGGAAAGCATCACCAGTAAATACGTCCATGACGCTAACCCGGACGCCATCGTTAATATCGTTGATGCCACCAATCTGCGCCGCTCCCTCTTCTTTACTACCCAGCTATTAGAGTTGGGGGTTCCGGTGGTGGTTGCCCTCAATAAGAGCGATATCAACGAAAAAGAAAACACCCAGATTGATGTCCAAAAACTTCAGGACGAATTGGGGTGTCCGGTGGTACCTACCGTTTCTACCGCGAAGGAAAACAATGGCTTAGGTCAGGTCTTAAAGGAAGTTTTTACCCAGGAAGGAAAAGGCCAAAAAGCTCCCTACCTGCAGAACGATATTGATCTTACCGATAAGCAGGCAGTAGATATAGAAGACCGGCGCCGTTACCAGTTCGTAGACTCGATAGTAGATTCGGTAGAAAAACGGGCGGTAAAGGTTGCTGCCCACACTCACCAAGACACCCTAGATGCGGTATTGACCAATAAATTCGCGGGGGTAGCCATTTTTGCAGCGATTATGTGGGCAGTGTTTGCGATTTCTCAAACCTACCTCGGTCCGTTGATCGCGGACTGGTTAGTGGGCTGGATTGAGACCTTCCAGGACTGGACCAGCGAACAATTGGAGGACGGCTCCGCCCTTTTGCGCACTATTATCGCCGATGGGCTTATCGGAGGGGTAGGGGCAGTTATCGGCTTCCTACCCCTGGTAATGGTGATGTACTTCCTGTTGGCTCTATTGGAAGAATCCGGGTATATGGCGCGGGTTAGCGCCGTGCTTGACCCCATTTTCAAGCGCGTGGGTCTGTCGGGTAAGTCTGTAATCCCCATCGTGATCAGCACCGGCTGCGCCATCCCCGGCATTATGAGTTGCCGGACTATCAGGGATGAACGCGAACGGCGCGCCACCGCCATGCTGGCTTCTTTCATTCCCTGCGGGGCAAAAATTCCGGTGATTGCCCTCTTCTGTGGAGCCTTTTTTGCGGGCTCTGCCTGGGTGAGTTGGGTTAGCTACTTCCTGGGACTATGTCTGATTTTCTTAGGGGCATTGCTGGTAAAAATGGTAACCGGACACAAGTTTCGGAAAACTTTTTTCATCATGGAGCTACCCCGCTACCGGATGCCTTCCCTGTGGCACGCCACCTTGTCGATGCTAGAGCGCGCTAAGGCCTATATTATTAAAGCCGCCACTATTATTCTGGTTTGCAACCTGGTAGTGCAGCTAATGCAGACTTTTAATTGGAGTTTCCAAGAAGTAGCAGAGGGCGCGGAAAACACCTCTATCTTGGCCTCGATTGCTACCCCCTTCTCAATTTTGCTAATCCCGTTAGGCTTTGGCACCTGGCAGCTGGCAGCTGCCGCGGTCACCGGATTTATCGCCAAAGAAAACGTGGTCGGCACCCTGGCGGTGGTTTACGGTCTTACCCGCTTTATTGATACCGACGAGTTAGCAATGACTGGTGGTGCCAACACTGTTGCCGCCACCATGGGGCTAACTTCAGTCAGCGCCCTCGCCTACCTGTTCTTTAACCTGTACACCCCGCCCTGCTTCGCCGCTATCGGAGCTATGAACTCCGAAATGCGGGATCGCCACTGGCTGTGGAGTGCCATCGGATTACAGTTCTGCACCGGCTATACCGTTGCTTTCTTGGTTAACCAAGTAGGAACCCTGATTATTGAGGGTCACCTGGCAGCCGGTTTCGTTCCGGGACTGATTGCAGTAGTCGTAATGGCGGGAGCGATTGCGCTGATTTCTCACCGAATTCACGCCAACTTTGCCGCCAAGTACAACCTGCACCAGCAGGTGCAGAAGGCCGCTTAAGAAAGAGGACGAAAGTTGAGTACCGTTATTGCCAGTCTGGCTCTGGTAGCGATTGTCGGTGGAGCCATCACCTATATCGTCAAAGAGAAGCGCAAAGGCACTAAGTGCATTGGCTGCCCAGTTTCCTCTGACTGCACTTTTAATCCTATGGTTGCTTCCAGTTCAGGAAATCACCATAACCTACAAATAGTAGGGATCACTAACCAGGCAGGTGAGCCGAAATGTCACTGTCACTAGCTTGCGATACACAGCCAGTTTGCGAAACAAAGGAAAAAATGAATCTTCTGGAAGCCACCGAGGGTCAAACCTATATCGTGCAAGATATAGACACTGACGACCCAGAGATGGACAGTTTCCTGTTTCGTCTGGGGTGCTACAGCGGTCAGGAAATCACCGTTATTTCCCGTAAACGCAAGATGTGCATCGTGGTAATCAAAGACAGCCGGTACAGCATCGATAATCAGATTGCCGAAGCCATTATGATTTAGGGAGCCGGCGGAGTGCCTTTTAGCGATTACTTCGGCTGATTCTCCTACCTGGGGGCGCGGCCGGTAAAAGATACGACAGGGACACGCAAGCCGCCAGTATCCTGTTTAGTCGGAAACATACCTATTTGCCTCTTTTTACAACTCCCTATCCTCGCTACGCGAGGAAATTGGGATCCCCGGAGTGCTTTTACCGAGCCAGCCCCCATGGCTGGTTCCAATCCGCGAAAAGCTAAAAAGGAATCTCGCCGGTGGATTTTTCCACCGGCGAGATTCCTTTAGATTTTCAGTTATTTGCACTGCGCCCAAAGGCGGGCGCGACAATCCTTAGCGAGGATCGTCAGTCGCTAGATCTTTAGTCAGCGAGCTATCCAAAGGAATGGACGGCCCCATAGAGGTAGAGATCGCGACCTTCTTGATGTACAGACCCTTTAGAGCTGCCGGACGCAGACGCAGGATTTCATCCAGAACTGCCTGGTAGTTCTCTGCCAGCTTCTCGGCATCGAAAGAGCTCTTACCCAGCACTACGTGTAGGTTGGCGTGCTTATCAACCCGGAAGTCAATCCGCCCGCCCTTAATCTCTTTAACCGCTTTTTCTACGTCCATGGTGACGGTACCGGTACGTGGGTTAGGCATGAGGCCCCGCGGCCCAAGGACGCGACCCAGGCGCCCCACTTTGCCCATCATATCCGGGGTAGCTACCGCTACATCGAAGTCCAGGTATCCACCCTGAACTTTTTCGATTAGTTCGTCGCCGCCAGCTTCGTCAGCTCCAGCATCTAGCGCTTCCTTGTCCTTGGGGCTATTGGCAAAAACCAGGACCCTAACGGTCTTACCAGTGCCATTGGGCAAAGAAACAGTGCCGCGAATCATCTGATCCGACTTGCGCGGATCTACCGTGAGACGGAAAACCGCATCCACGGTGGCATCAAACTTGGTGGAAGAAATTTCCTTGGCCAAGCGGAACGCCTCAAGTGGTTGGTAGAGACGATCCTTATGAACTTTTTCAGCAGCCTGGTTAAAGGCTTTCGAGTGCTTTTTCATCTGCTTTTCTCCTTGCAGGTTGTGGTGAGGGCGCACATTCCCCTCCACGGTTTATAGTCTTATTTTGGCTGTTCGCCGGGTTATCCCTCGACGACAACTCCCATTGAACGAGCTGTTCCCGCGATAATCTTTGCGGCCGCATCGATATCGTTCGCGTTCAGGTCATTCTTCTTTTGCTCGGCAATCTCTTTAACCTGATCCATGGTCAACTTCGCCACCTTATTGGTGTTCGGAGTACCAGATCCCTTGGCAATCCCAGCAGCTTTCTTAATCAACTGGGCAGCTGGCGGGGACTTAAGAACAAAGTCAAAGGAGTGATCCTCGTAGACACTGATTTCTACCGGAATCACGTTCCCGCGTTGATCCTGCGTAGCCGCATTGTAGGCCTTGCAGAACTCCATGATATTTACCTGGTGCTGCGAAAGCGCGGGCCCCACCGGGGGCGCCGGGTTAGCAGCACCGGCCTCGATCTGTAACTTGATCAGGCCGATTACCTTTTTATTCTTGGCAGGCATATAGGGTCCTTCTCAATATAATTTCTTAATTTTACTTTCCCGGCGGTTGCCGGAAACTCTTTGCGGTCTGGCAATTTTCCACTGAAAAACTGCCAGCACAGTCGTCCATTGTACGGGCGTACCCACCCTTACAACCAATTGGGACTGCTCACTGTGAGCAATTAAATCTTTGCTACCTGGTTAAATCCAAGCTCTACCGGAGTTTCTCGATCAAAGATAACCACCAGTACTTTAAGTTTCTGCTGGTCAGGCATGATCTCCGAGATAGTAGCCGGCATAGTCGCGAACGGACCATCGGTAACGGTGACGTTCTCGCCGACCTCGAAATCAACCTCAATAACCGGCTGTTCCGGCTGTTTGGCCTTACTGGTGCGCTCATCCTGCAGCTCGGCTGCCTTAATGGAGGCGGGAGTAGGTGCCAACATAGAAACTACTTCGTCCTCGGTCAGCGGCAGCGGATGCTGCGAATCCCCCACGAATCCGGTGACCGCGGGAGTGTCCTTAACTACCCGCCACGCGTCGGGGGCGTCCTCAACCGCTTCCATCCGTACCAGGGCGTAACCGGGAATCCGTACCCGATCCACCACTTTACGTTCGGTGGATTTTACCTGGACGACTTTTTCCATCGGCACTTCAATCTGGTAGATCTGATCCTCCATATTGAAGGTCACAATCCGCTGTTCCAGATTGGCTTTCACCCGCCGTTCATACCCGGAATAGGTATGGAGGACGTACCAGTAGCCAGGCAAAAACTCTAGTTCTTCGCGCAACTTGTCTTGTTCGGCCTTAGAAAGCTCTTCCGCAGTAGCTGAGGGCGCGAGTTCTTGGTCTTGGGCGGTGTCAGTAAGCTCCAGCTCTGCCGGGGCAGCTGCTGGTTCGGGAGAAGTTTCTTCAGTAGGCACTGCCGGCTCTTCTGGGGTGTTTTCTACCCTGGTTTCTGTTGCTTCCGCTGCCAGCTTTTGGTCACTGCCTTCAGTCTGCGCACTCGGGTCAGCGGAGGTACCTGCCTCTGAGGAGAATACGGGATCGTTGCTCACAGTAGTTTCTTCCTGCTCCTTATTGCCTGTTTGCAATTCTTGCTCCTTATTTAACCGCCAAATACTTTGGTTACTAACCAGGCGGTGATAACGTCGACAACTCCAGAAAAGACCATCATTGCCAGCACAAACACAATCACAACCACAAAGAAGGTAGTGAGCTCATCGCGGGTGGGCCAAACAACCTTTTTTAACTCGGCAATGACCTGTCGCACGAACTGCACGATGCGACCCCAAAAACCATTTTTCGTTGTTTTGGCATCTGCCTCTACGGAGGCTGCGCCCTCGTTAGGTGCCAAGATCGTTTCCTCACTTGCTGTCTTGGAGCTCCCGTCGAAGCTCCTATTTCGTCCTGTACCGGGCCCGGCACAGGTTTCAGATTTGCAGGGCAGGCGGGACTCGAACCCACAACCTACGGTTTTGGAGACCGTTGCGCTACCAATTGCGCCACTGCCCTTCCAGCCAGATGGCTGACCTAATACGGTGCTAGATAAGTTTATGAGGTTTTACTGGTCACGTCCAACCTACGGGCACATAGTGGGGAAAAACGCATATTTAGATTCCCTAGGGAAGCTAGCGGCACCTACACGACACCCAAAATGACCACAATTCACCCCAATTTTTGGTCGCAACCGCTAAAAACTAGCCAAGCGTGGCAAAATGAGACTATGCACAAACCGCAAGAACACAGAATTTCGAATCGTCTCGCGCAAATATCTCCCTCCGCAACTTTGGCGGTAGATGCGGCCGCGAAAGAACTCAAAGCTCAAGGGCGTCCAGTCATCGGATTTGGTGCCGGGGAGCCCAACTTTTCTACCCCTGACTATATTGTTGAAGCGGCGCAGGCTGCCTGTGCGGATCCTGCTATGCATCATTACAGCCCGGGGAAAGGCTTACCCCAGTTGCGGGAAGCGATCGCGAAGAAGACCCTGCGGGATTCTGGCTACGAAGTAGACCCCAATACCGAAATTATTGTTACTAACGGCGGTAAACAGGCAGTTTTCGAAGCTTTCTCGGCAATAGTAGAGGTCGGCGATGAAGTTATCATGCCCACCCCCTACTGGACGACTTACCCGGAAGTTATCAAAATTGCCGGCGGGGTTCCGGTTCCGGTAATGGCGGGTGCAGATCAGCATTATAAAGTCACAGTCGAACAGCTGGATGCCGCAAAAACCGAAAAAACTAAAGCTCTGCTAGTGGTTAGTCCTTCCAACCCTACTGGCGCGGTCTATAACGCGAACGAGTTAAAAGCTATCGGACAGTGGGCGCTAGATAACGGGATTTGGGTAATTACTGACGAGATCTATGAACACCTCATCTATGACGGAATCCATGTCGAGCATATTGTGAAACTGGTTCCGGAACTGGCGAAACAAACTCTGGTACTAAATGGGGTAGCTAAAACCTATGCCATGACCGGGTGGCGAGTAGGTTGGATGATCGCTCCGGCAGACGTAATCAAAGCCTGCGCCGCTTTCCAGTCCCACACCACCGGAAACGTCTCGAATATTGCGCAGCGGGCGGCACTAGCTGCCGTTAGCGGCCCGCTCGACAAAGTCGAACAGATGCGCGAAGTATTTGATCGGCGACGCCAGCGGATGGTAGAGCTGCTACGCCAGGTTCCTGACCTTGAAGTTCCCATGCCTCATGGCGCCTTCTACTGTTACCCCAGCGTAGAACGGATTTTGGGGCGGGAACTCGCGGGCGAAACTCCGCAGACTTCGGCCGAGTTGGCTGATCTAATGCTCCGCAAAGTCGAAGTGGCGGTAGTTCCCGGCGAGGCCTTCGGTCCTTCCGGTTTCTTCCGGCTTTCCTATGCGTTAAGCGACGAGGACTTAGAGGAAGGCGTCGGCCGAATAGTCGATTTTCTTAATCAAGTAAAATAGGTTGTCCTTCCTACCCTCTCTATAATCTATAATCATTAGAGAGGGGCGCGTGGGCGTCCCACCGTACGGGAACCACAGGGGAGGGCGGCAGAATGCGCAAGTTCGCAGCAATAGCCATAGTAACTGCCGCCCTGTGCCTTGCGGTTCTAATTGGGACGCGGGCTATTGTGTTGAATGGGGTTCATGACTTGGGGCCGGCAGTTAACTTCGATCCCCAAGTTGCGGTGACTACCCAGCAGTCTCCGCAACTATCCCCCAGCGTGCCCGCCACCGATAAGGTGGGACAGCCATGAGTGAAAATCCTAGCTACGCTGGCAGCGCTTTTCCCGGTGACTCCAATTTGTCCCCGGTTCCGGCTCCGGGTACTCTCCCCGCTAGTCACCCCCTTCCCGCAGTGCAGTTACCGGGAGAAAAAACCCTGCCGCAGATTCTTAACCCTGTCGATGCCGCCCCGGCTACTCCCTTGCCCTCCTCCTTGCCGCCCACAGTAACTACGCCCCCGGCTGCCCCAGAACGCGCCGCCTATCAAAGTCGTCCCCGGCGGGTAGTGGAAAAAACTATCAAGCCTCAAAGCAATACCCCCAAGTTGCGGATTACTAACCTGCGTAACCGGATGCTGGTGCATTCGGTATTGATTTCCGGATTCGCACTCACCATCGTAGGGCTGATTTTGTTGGTCAGTGGAATATTTCAAATTACCCACGCCGAGCGTTCCCAGACCGAGCTAATCACCAATGATCTGCGCAATTTCGTGAAAGCTGAGAACAGTAAATCTAACGGAGGGCTCGCTTCAGCCAAAGATGCCTTGAAACGCTTCATTGCTGCCGAAGACACCCCCTACAACGGTAGTTTGCTGGGATTTTCGGCCGGGCAACTAATAGAGCAAAAGGACGCGCGGGATTCCGCTGCCCATCAAGATGCGCAACTTTTGGCAGAACTAGCCAGCTATTCGGATATCGACTCGGCCAAAATGTTTATGGTTCGCACCGATCAGGCCACCTATGCGGTGGGATTGGTACCGATCAGCGCCGCCGATACCGATGACGCCCTGTTGGTGATCGTATCTAATTTTTCGGCCGATACTACCCCCACTCAAACCCAACTATTATTATTTGCCGGCATTTCCTTCCTGGTATTAGCCCTAGTGGGGCTGGTAAATGTGCGTGCTTCCCAACCATTACTCGCCCCTATTGGCAGGTTGCGGAATCTGATGGCTTCTATTACCAGCGAGCAGGATCTAACTAAGCGTTTGCCGGTAGAGGGCGATGATGATCTCGCGGATGTTACCCGCCAGATGAACTCGATGATTGCCCGCCTGCAATCCAGTTTTGACGAGCAACGTGACCTGTTAAATGATGTGGGGCACGAGCTACGCACCCCCATAACGGTGGTTCGCGGACACCTAGAGCTGTTAAACCCCAATGACCCTCAAGACACTGCCCGCACTCGAGAACTGGCTTTAGAAGAACTTTCGCGGATGCATCGGCTCACCGAAGATCTAATTACCGTCGCTAAGAGTGATCGCCCCGACTTTATCCGTCCCGAGCGGGTAGATATTGGTGATTTATTGATGGATGCTTTTGAAAACGCTACCCAATTGGGCGATTTCAACTGGCGAATCGATAACCTCACTATTGTCCCCACCACCGCTGATCCTCAGCGTCTGCAGCAGGCGTTGCTCGCCCTCGCTCAAAATGCTTCGAAGTTCGCTACCCCCGGAAGCGTAATTGCCCTGGGGGCGGGGATTGATTATCAACAACCCCTATTGGATCAGCAAGGTAATCCCGTACCCGCGGACACGATTACCGCTCCCAGCCTGCAGATGCTAGCGCAAGTTCCCCCGGTGGAGGGCACCCACCGTCTGAACCTGTGGGTTCGTGACCAGGGAATCGGCATTGACCCGAAGGACCAAGAACAAATCTTTGGACGCTTCATGCGCGTCAACCACTCCTATGCCGGATCTGGCTTGGGACTATCAATCGTGAACGCCATTGCCCAAGCCCATGGGGGAATCCTGCAAGTCCGATCCGCACTATCAGTGGGGTCGGTCTTCAATATCAGCCTGCCGATATCAAATGATGATTGCAAAGATGAATTACAAGGAGAATAAAACATGACCAGTATTTTGGTGGTAGAGGACGAGCCCGGCATCTCCTCTTTTGTCGCTAAAGGACTAACTTCCGCCGGATATAACGTGACTGTAGTCGACAAGGGCGCAGACGCTATTTCCGGGGCACTTGGCGGTGACTATTCGCTGATCGTCCTCGATATCGGCCTGCCCGATATGGACGGTTTTGAAGTATTAGAGCAGATTCGCGGACAGGGAGCTACCCTACCGATTATTGTGCTCACGGCACGTTCTTCAGTCGAAGACACCGTTAGCGGTCTGGAGCAAGGCGCCGACGACTATATGTCGAAACCTTTCCGTTTCGAGGAACTTTTAGCCCGGATTCGGCTACGTTTAAAGAACGCTAGTTCTGACGACCCCTCCAATATGGTGCAAATCAATGTGGGGGGTCTCCACCTGGATTTGCGTACTCGCTGCGCGACTATTGATGGGGAACCGGTAGAACTCTCCGCCCGCGAGTTCACTATGCTACAGGCATTTATGGAACATCCTGACCAGGTACTTTCCCGCTCCCAATTGTTGGATATGGTGTGGGGGTATGATTTCGATCCCGGCTCGAATGTGGTGGACGTATATGTGCGTTACCTGCGCCGCAAGATCGGTTCAGAACGCATCGTAACCGTACGTGGCATGGGATACCGCCTGGTAGTGATGTAGTAGTTCTTTTGGTTCTTAACCACATCTCCCTGCATCATCTATAAAGATAAAAGTATCCCGGGAGGCTGGATTAATATCCAGCCTCCCGGGATTTTTGTTGCTATTCAGTTATGATCACGAACGCGCTTTAGGCGTTTTCTACATCGGCGTCTACCCACTCGAAGGTGCGGGTGACCGCTTTCTTCCACAAACGGTAGTTGCGGTCGTACTCGTCGCGATCTTTACCAGGCTCCCAGCGCTTGCCTTCTGCCCAGTTATCGATCACGTCTTGCTCGCCATCCCAGAATCCCACGGCGATACCGGCGGCGTAAGCCGCACCCAGCGCGGTGGTTTCTAGCACCTGCGGACGTACCAGCGGCACGCCCAATTGGTCGGCCTGGAACTGCATAACCATTTCGTCCTTGGTCATGCCACCATCAACGCGCAGCTCTTTGAGCTCCACGCCCGAGTCCGCCACCATGGCGTCGAAAACCTCGCGGCTCTGGTAGGGGGTAGCTTCCTGCACTGCACGGGCAATGTGTCCCTTGTTGTTGTAGCGGGTTAGACCCACAATCGCACCCCGGGCATCGTCCTTCCAGTAAGGAGCAAATAGACCAGAGAACGCGGGCACAAAGTAGACACCACCGTTGTCGTCTACCGTGCTGGCTAGCTTCTCGATCTCTTCCGAGCTCTTGATCAGTCCCAGGTTGTCACGCAGCCACTGCACCAGCGAACCAGCAACCGCGATCGAGCCCTCCAGGGCGTAAACCGGTTTGTTGTCACCGATCTTGTAAGCCACAGTAGTCAGCAGGCCGTTGTTGGAGAACACCGGTTCTTCACCAGTATTCATCAACACGAAGCAGCCAGTACCGTAAGTGTTCTTCGCCATGCCCTTCTCGAAGCAGGCCTGTCCGAAGGTGGCAGCCTGCTGGTCGCCCAAGATACCCGAAATTGGGGTGTCAATCAGGAGACCATTCTTACGGCCATAACCGTAAACCTCGGAAGAGGAGCAGATCTCCGGCAGCATCGACATCGGAATCCCGAAGTCTTTGCAGATGTCTTCGCGCCACTGCAGGGTACGAATATCCATCAGCATGGTTCGCGAAGCGTTGGTGACATCGGTCTTGTGCACCCCGCCGTTCACGCCGCCAGTCATATTCCACAGTACCCAGCAGTCGGTGTTACCGAACAGCAGGTCACCGGCTTCTGCCTTTTCGCGAGCGCCCTCAACATTGTCTAGGATCCACTTGATTTCCGGCCCGGAATAGTAGGTGGATAGGTCGAGTCCGCAAATATCGCGATACTTGGAGGGGCCGTCATCGCCCGCGAGTTCCCGGATAATTTGGGAAGTACGAGTATCTTGCCAAACAATCGCGTTGTAGACCGGTTCACCAGTGTTCTTGTCCCACACCACCACGGTTTCGCGCTGGTTGGTAATTCCCACAGCCGCGACCTCATGCCGGTTTATCTCTGCCTTCTGCAGGGCCTCGGCGACACATTCACGAATGTTGTCCCAGATCTCAATGGGATTGTGCTCAACCCAACCGGCCTTCGGGAAAATCTGCTCGTGTTCTTTTTGTCCTACCGACACGATCTGTCCGGCATGGTCGAACAGAATCGCCCGCGAAGAGGTGGTTCCCTGGTCAATGGCCATTACAAATCTTTTTTCGGTCATATCTCTTTCTTCCTTTAGGGTTCTTTCTATTTGTCCTTAATACAGTCTTCCTAGGCAGCCATTCCCACGCCGACCACGATCAGCGGGGTGATAATGGCACCAATCGTGGGTCCAAGAATCGGAACCCAAGCGTAACCCCAGTCAGCGTCCGGCTTTCCACCCTTCATCGGGAGTATGCTGAACATAATACGCGGTCCCAGGTCACGAACCTGGTTGATGGCGTATCCGGTAGGACCACCCAAACCAATACCGATAACTACGATACAGAGGGCAACTGCCAAGGGGCCGACCTGAGTCGGGGTACCGCCAGATACCATCACAAAGGCCAACAGGCCGAAGGTGCCGATGATCTCGGTGAGGGTGTTCCATCCGTAGGAACGCACCTCGGGAGCAGTAGAGAAGCACCACAACTTGGGGCGGGGATCATCCATCTGCAGATCGAAATGCTTCTTGTAAGCCAAGTAGGCGATTAGCGCACCCACCATTGCTCCCAGTAGTTGGGCAATAATATAAATACACACGTTCGTCCCAGTAACTGGGATGCCACCGTCAGCGATACTGGGGCCATTAAGAGTTACCTTGCTGTCCAGTCCGTGCCAAACAGCTTTCATAATGGTAACTGCGGGGTTGAGGTGACCACCGGTCTTATAGGCAGCGTACACACCCATGTACACTGCCAAACCCCACCCAAAGTTGATCATTAACCAGCCGCCGCCGTTACCTTTCGATTTCAAAAGGTTATTGGTACAGCAGGTGCCAACACCGAACATCAAAAGAATGGCGGTGCCAAAGAATTCTGATGCGAAGATCTCACCACTACCTGGGGTGGCTGCTGCCATCGGTACCAGGAGATCATTCAATGTCGCAAACATATGCGCTCCTTTGCGCTAGGTTATTGGATTATTATTTATTCAATTTTGTTAGGTCACGGTCAAAAATGAGCGATCTTCTTCGACGCCTTTCATTTTCTCCCAATGGTCTGCTTCCATTTTTTGCTTTTGGACACTAATGTTCAACATAGTAGAACAAACGTGCGCGTTAAAGCGCGGGGGTGAGATTTTTGTCAAAAGACGTCAAACCAACCGAGGAACATTTTAGTGAAGAAAACACCACCAGAGATGAACTAGCGCGCTCTGCCGCCCTAGCCTACTACGTGCAGGGACAAACCATGGAGGCAATCCGCCGTCGCATGGGAGTATCCCGCTCTACAGTGTCGCGACTGTTGTCATATGCCCGTAAGCGGGGAATCGTCACCATCTCGGTGCAAACCAACAATGTGCCGCACACCCGCCTGGAGCGACAGTTACAGGAACGATTTGGAGTAAATGTACATATCGTGGAGATGCCGCCTGACACTACCCAAAACCGCGTCCTCGAAAATGTCACCAAAACCGCGGCACAAATCTTAGGGCAGCTGGTCAATGACGGTGAAATAGTAGGCATTGCCTGGGGGAATACCACCACCGAGATGGCCGGTCATATAACTCAAAAGGACGTCGATAACGTCACCTTGGTGCAGCTAAATGGCGCAGCCTCCACCGAGACTTCCGGAATCGCGCACGTAGGAGGGATCCTAGCCCGCATGGCCTACCAGTGGAAGGCTAATATCGTACAGTTTCCGGTTCCGGCCTTTTTTGATAATCCCGATACCAAAGAGGCGCTTTGGCGGGAGGGCGCAGTGCGGCGCGTCCTCAACTGGCAAGAAAAATGTACTTTAGCGGTGTTTAGCGTGGGGGCATTACGTGCTGAAATTCCCTCCCACGTTTATGCTGCCGGTTATCTTACCCGCAGTGAGTTAAACAAATTGGCGCTAGATAAAGTGGTGGGGGATGTTTGCACCGTACTCATCCGCCCTGATGGATCTTGGCGAGATATTTCCTTAAATAGACGCGCCACCGGTCCGACTCCCGATCAGCTGCGTCGTATCCCCCGGCGTTTTTGCGTAGTTGCGGGCAAGACTAAAGCCCAATCTCTCCTGGGGGCGCTTAACGCCGGGGTAGCTACCGATTTGGTTTGCGATAAAGCGATAGCGGAAAAGGTTTGGGCACTGGCAAAGTCCTAGAATAGAGACATGGTAAAAACCGATTTCACCGATGCTTGCGAGTGGGTTGCCCCTCGAACTGATCACCAACCCACGAAACCAGTTCCCGCTTGGTACCGGACAGCCGCAGACCAAGAGAATGCTGCTGAGGGCGGTGAAATCCCAGAGTTAAAGCACCTGACCACTATCGGTACCGGGGGAAAACCGAAAGCGTTTTACCCGGTAGACACGGAGGAAGATCTGGTCGCGGCGGTACGAGAGGCAGACCGCGCGGGAGAGCAACTCCTGGTGTTGGGGGGAGGTTCCAATCTGCTATGTGGGGAGAACTTATCTGACCTGGTGGTGGTGCAAGATCGGCGCAGCGGGGTAACGGTAACCGAAGATACCGCTTGCGGGGGTGCCCTGGTGAGCGCGCCTGCTGGGCAATCTTGGGATGAGTTCGTGTGTGCCTGCATTGATGAAGATCAAATGGGTTTAGAAGCTCTTTCGGGTATCCCTGGAACCGTAGGGGCAGCTCCGGTGCAAAATATTGGTGCCTACGGGCATGAAGTGGCGGAAACCTTGTCCACGGTGCGGGTTTTCGATCGGCTTCGTGATGGTATCCGGATTTTGCCGGTTGGGGATTTACAGCTGGGATACCGCACTTCGATTATTAAACGTTCTTTACAGGATGAGGAGGCCGGAGGCGGACGCACCTGGGGCTATACCGGACGTTACGTGGTGCTAGCGGCTGATTTTCAGTTGGCGCATGCCTCCCTGTCTGCGCCAATCGAATACCAGCAGCTGGCCGATAAATTAGGGGTTAAGCTAGGGGAACGCGCCGATATGCGCGAGGTGCGTCAGGCAGTTTTAGAGCTGCGCCGCTCTAAAGGGATGGTACTAGATCCCGCCGACCCTGATACCCGCTCCTGTGGTTCCTTCTTTACTAACCCGATTATTTCAACCGAGGACGCGGAGCAGCTTCCTCCCGAGGCTCCGCGTTTCCCGGTATTTAATCTGCAGCTGCGCAATGCGGTTACTGGCGAAGCTCCCCAAGTGGAGGGACAAGTAAAAACCTCTGCCGCCTGGCTGATTTCGCACGCCGGATTGGGAAAAGGATTCGCCCTCCCCCGTTCTAACCCAGACGAGGGCGCGCCGCGAGCGGCGCTTTCTTCTAAACACGTCTTGGCGCTCACCAACCGCGATCACGCTACTTCTGGCGACATCGTGGAGTTAGCACGCGCAGTCCAAGAAAAGGTAAAAGCCAAGTTCAACGTAAATCTGGAACCCGAGCCGGTGTGGGTAGCGGCCGACGCTAACTAGCGGCGGGGAATTAAATGCGCCACATCGGTGAAAATACCGGTTGCACCCCAATTAAATAGTTCATTGGCGCGGGCAGGAGAGTTAACTGTCCACACGTTGACCCCGAACCCGGCGTCCCGAAAAGCTCGCACTTTTTCGCGAGTTAAGCCGGTGTCTTCGGGGTGAATATAACTGGCACCCACCAGCTCTAACACCGAACGCCAATCATCATGCAGCGAGCAGGTTTCATACAGACAACCTAGAGGAATTTCCGGTGCCAGGGCGTGAAATTCCGACAGTAATACGTGGTTAAAGCAGGAAACGAGCACTTCCGGTCCGTTTAGCCGACCTAGTTCTTTGATTACTGCTTTAATCAGCTGGCGGGTCATAGCCGCACCCGCTTCATTGGATTTTATTTCGATATTGGCATTTAGCCCGGTCTCATTCATAAAGTCCACCAGTTGGCGGAGGGTAGGAAGCTTTTCTCCCGCAAACTCGGGACTAAACCAGCTGCCGGCATCAATCGATTCTAGATCGGCGGCAGTGAGCCCGTAGTAGCCGCCCGATTTATTGGTGGTGCGATCCAAAGTGGTGTCATGGCAGATGATTACGGTTCCATCCCCCAAAATGTCAACATCGGTTTCAATCCAGTTCAGACCGTGCTCGACCACTTTCCGAAAAGCGGCCATCGTATTTTCCGGGGCTAAGGTATTTAAGCCGCGATGCGCAAACACTCGATTTTCTATATCCATTTTCAAATCACTTTCTAGTAGCTACCCCGTAATGATAAGCATCTCTCCAGAAAATATGACCGGTAAATCCTAAGACTGCAAACCAGTGGCAGTTAGATAAGCGAGGACGGCGCGCACCCGACGGTTGGGTTCATCGGGAGTCAGTCCCAGTTTCATAAACACATTGGCGATATGTTTTGCCACCGAGGCACCCGAGAGGAATAGTTTCTTTGCGATTTCCTCATTGGATAAACCTTGCGCCATTAGCCCTAAGACTTCGCTTTCCCGGGCAGTAAGGCTGGCGAGGGCGGAGCCCCGCTCTCGCACCAGTTTCACTGCTACCTCCGGATCTACTACTACCCCACCGCTGGCCACGGTCTTCAAAGCGTTCAAGAAATCGGCCACCCGCGACACCCGCTCTTTCAGCAGATACCCGGTACCAGCTGCGTGCTGCCCGGGTGGGGGTAGCTGGTCGGCGCTAAAAAGTTGCGCCGCGTAGGCCGGGGCCACGTATTGACTGAGTACCATAATCCCCAGGTCGGGGTACTCTTCGCGAATCTTTACCGCGGCGCGCAAGCCATCATCGCTCATGCCGGGAGGCATCCGCACATCGGTTACCAGCACATCCGGGAGCTGACCAGCCTGACCCGCCTGTGTCACCGTCGCAATCAGCCCGGGCGCGTCCTCGGCTTGGGCGATTACTTGATGTCCTAGGCGCTCGAGCAGCCCGGCTAATCCTTCTCGGATCAAAGTTGCGTCATCAGCCAAGATGATTTTCATACTGTCTCCTTCGCGGATACTAGAATCGGAATCTCCCCGCGCACCGTAGTTGGTCCGCCGGTCGGGGAAATTACCCGCAAAGTTCCCCCGAAGGCTTCCAGGCGCGCCTGCAAACCGGCCAAGCCATGCCCGGGGTTAATACTTGCCCCGCCGGCTCCATTATCGGTAATCGAAACTACCAGGGAAGAACCCGCCACCACCAATACTGAAACCTCGGCTTGGGGTGCATATTTTGCCACGTTAGTGAGGGACTCACATACCAGGTAGTAGGCGGCAGCGGCAGCTCCCGGCGGCAGCTTGGGCAGCTCAAAGGGCATCCGGACATCTACTTTCAAAGGAGATTCGGCGCAAACATCGCGTACTGCCTCGGCCAGCCCCTTATCGGAAAGTACTTTCGGGTGTACCCCGGCAACTGTACGACGCAGCGCCGCTAAAGCTTGGTCATTGGCGTCTTGCGCTTCCCGCAATAAAACTAAAATCTGTTGTATCTGCGCGCAGGTATCGGACTCGCCGCTGTCTTCCCCCTCCGGACAGTCCTTAGAAGATTCCGAGGAGGCCAGCATTTCCAGGTTTAGTTCCGCCTCACCCACTTTCATGGAGGCTGCCACTAGGTATTGCTGGGCACCATCATGCAGATCCCGTTCAATACGGCGACGTTCAATCTCGAAAGCATCGACTATTTCCCGGCGCGAGCGATGCAATTGAACAATTTCCTCCGCACTTAACGGACCGGTAGTGGCAATAGTAAAAATTAACCGCGCGTAAATTCCGCTGGACAGCGCAAACAGTGTCCACAGGAAGACCAGCGTCATCCAGTCTCGCAGGAAAATATAGGGTACGGCATGGAAAAGGTAGTTAATCACCAGCAGCGATAGCATCAGCAACGGCAAGGAGGCGACCAGATTTGCTAGCAGGCAGAAAAGAAAAATCGGGATAGAACGGGAATTTATGTATTCCGCAGTACTATGATCATCTCTTTCTAGAATCGCTTCCCCGCCGGGAACCTGCCAAAAATGCCAGATAGAAGCATCTTGCCGCCCCAGCATGGCGCTCGCGCGGTAACGCACCGCCGCCGTGTAGTGGGAAAGTACCGCCCGCGAGCGCCGGAACATCACCAGCATTGCCCCCACGTGCGCCACCAGTGAAAATAGCTCAATCGCTAGGAAGGGAATCCCCAGCCGGAGGCTGGAACGACCCAGGGAGCTGCGGTGGTAAGTTACCCCGCGAAAATAGGGATCAGTTCGCTGCATACCTATATTTTATGAGGACGCTCCCGGTAAAGAACACCGCCTGCTGACTACCTTTAGGGTAGTGCCAGCTCTACCTTAAAAGTAGTTTGTACCCGCTGTTATCGCGCTAAGAAGACCGTCAAGATAGTGTTATGTTGATTCAAACCCAGGGGCTTACCAAGATCTACGGCTCCCATACGGTGTTAGCCGATATTGATTTAACTATTGAAGAGGGCGAACAGGTAGCGATTACCGGGCCGACTCAAGCCGGAAAAACCACCCTCCTGTATCTACTCAGCGGGATTGTGCGTCCCTCTTCCGGAACGGTGATCTTAGATGGCCGGGATTTATCAGAAATGTCGCGCCGTCAGTTGCAGGCACTGCGCCGCGAACGTTTCGGTTTTATTTTTCAATCCGAACAACTCCTTCCCGAACTGCAAGTACTAGAAAATGTGGCTTTACCACTGCTGTTACAAGGATTCGGACGCGCAGAAGCAAAACAGCGCGCCTTAAAAGAGCTACAACGACTGGGACTCGAAGATATTAGTCGGCAAATGACTGCCGGACTCAGTCCGGCTTTGGCTGCGCGAGTAGCTATCGCCCGCGCTTTAGCGATCCGCCCCCGGGTGATTTTTGCTGATCAGCCGACGGAGCTGCTAGATCCCGTCTCTGGCCAAGAAGCGATGCAGGCGTTATCGCTGGCAGCAGCGCGCACCCACGCCACCCTTTTGGTTTCCACCGTAAATCCGCAGGTAGCGGCGTGGTGCCAGCGAACTATCACCCTGCGAGACGGATTGATTGCCCAAGACAGTCGGCGCGAATCTGCCTCAGAAACCGTATTTCAGGTCGAGGACGTATAAATGACTCTGGGACGAATTATTATCTGTTGGCGAGGGCGAGACTTTAAGGATCGCCCCGCTCAAGCGGCCTCGATACTATCGGCCGCCCTCACCTGTTACTGCCTGCTAGCCGTGCTAGGCGGGATTAACGCTTTTCTGGTCAGGCGTTTATGGATATTACCTCAGGGGGCAGATACTTTGGGGCGCGCCCTCGCCGTCTTGCCCAGCCATACCCGTAGCTATGAGCACGAGGCCGTGTCTGTCATCTATATTTCATTGTTTGTTTTCGCTACTCTGCTGATCACCTTTCCGCTGATTGCGCTGTGGTGGAACCGTCTGGAGCTAGATGAGCACCGTTTAGGGGATGCTCTGGTCAGTTTGTATCGCTTGGGAGCGAGCACCAGAACTCGTTTTTTCTTTAGCTGCTATTCGATTTATAGCTATATTTTTACCGGATTTGTGCTGGGTACCGCAGTTTACGCGCTCTCTTTGCCACTCCTTGAAAATATCCAGATTCTCGGCATTAATCCCACCGCCAAAGACCTGCTACCCCCTTGGTGGATTCTGCTCCTGTCCCTGGTTGTGCTTTTGCTGATCCCGATCTGGAAAATCACTCTGCTATTGCGCCAACAGCGGGGAATTCCCGCGGAAACCCGTCGCCGCTTCAATATTTCTTTTATTTCCTCCCGGTTTAAAGGTTCCACCCGTAACACCGCTATTTTCTGGTTAATCGTGCTGGCAATACCGATTCTGCTAGCTGTAATAGTGATCGCCGGATTATCGGAACTAGCCTTAGCGCCCATCATGATGTTGGCTTTTCTTTGGGTGCTGGTGTTTTGGCTGCCTGCCAAAGTGTTGACCTTGATTTGTTGGCCTTTAACTTTTAGTCGCTACCCCGCAGTGCTTTTGGCTGCCCGCGCGATCCGCGCGCATGCCTCCCGAATTTGGACAGCGTTGGCACCGGTGCTTTCTCTGGCCGCCACCTACCTATTGTCGCTATTCTTCCTGGCGGTAGCCGATAGCTACACGGATTCTTTGCGACTTGAAACCGACTCTACCGGCATAGATAGTGAACTTCAGGAAACTTTGCATCTACATTACTTACTGATGCGCCTAGTGCAGCAGGACGTAAAAACCGGGTGGTTGTTAACTGCGGCCATAGTCGCACTCACTACTGCTTTCTCCCTAGCTACCACGGTGATGGCCTCCAATCGCCGCGAACAAGCACAAACCAATCTGCTATTAAAGCTCGGATGCCCACCTGCAGTTATTTGGAGGGCGCGGATGTGGGAAATCATCATCGTTTACGCGTTTGGATTCTTGCTATTAGCCGGATGCACATTACTCCTGTTTATCACGGCCAGCTCCACGACCGTTTCGCCTCCGATAAACATTTGGGAAATAGTCACTTCGGCAATAGCCCCTCTCACCTGGATGATAATCGGGGTTTTGGGTCTGCAAGCCCTGGTGTTTATGGTGCTCACCCGAGTGCAGAACACCGAGATAATCCCGCATTTTAAACGCCAACAGTTAAAATCTAAGCAGCAGGTACGCCCGCATGATCCCGCTGTTTTAGTTCCGGAATCTTCAATAATTTCGGGAAGTTCAAGCGAAATCGCAACAAATTTTTTGCAGGAAAACGAAAGGTAAACCGGTGAATAATAATCAGCCCGATCAGCCAGCAACTCCCGAGGAGTTCCACCGCTACCAAAAGCCACGCCACGCCACGCCACCTTCTCCCGCAGCTCCCCCTGCGGGAATGCCAGTGGTTAAAACTCAAGTTCAGCGCCCGGCAACACAGAAGGCTTTCCCAGCCCGCCAGTCCGGCAACGTCCTTCCCCGACACACCGGTGTTCCCCAAGCGGCAAGTCCGCTACCTCCACAGGTCAATAGCTATCAGGGAGCGAATCCGGCTCTCCCCCAAACACCGCAGCCGGTAAACCCGACTTTCACCCCAGCCTCACCGCCGGTAACCCCGGCTTTCCCGCAGTCGGCAAGCTCAACTTTTCCCCAGACGCAAGCGAGCGCGCCGCAAATACCGGCGGCAGTTAGCCCACAACAACCACCACTGCCCTCCCCGCAGCCTATTACCACTCCCGAGCACCCTCAGCCAGGGTCGCCAGGAGCTCAGGCAGCTACGCAGCCACCAGCAACCCAGATAGCTGCGCCCCAAATGGCTCCTGCGCAGCCGCTCCGTCGCCACGCAGACACCTCCTCACTGCCCGAAAAGCCCAGCACCGCGGTGCCAGAGCCGTACACTAGCGCTGCTCCTAGTAGCTCCACTACCGCGCAAGGATCCCCGGTTGTAAGCCTCAATAATGTTTATAAAATCTATCGGCAGGGCGAAACCGAGGTGCGTGCCCTCGACGGTATAGATTTACAAATCTATTTCGGGCAATTTACCGCGATTGTGGGCCCTTCTGGATCTGGTAAATCTACGCTGCTGCATTGCCTGGCAGGTCTCGATAGTGTCACCAAGGGTACCGTACAGGTAGCTGGTAAAGACCTGGCCACTATGAACGACAAAACCCTCACCCAGTTCCGCCGAGACCATATCGGGTTCGTTTTCCAATCCTTCAACCTGATGCCTACGCTGACTGCCCTGGAAAATATCCGGCTCCCCCAGCTATTGGCAGGTAAGAAAACCTCTACTACCTGGGAAAACCAAATTATTGAAATCCTGAATTTGAAAGACCGACTAACCCATAAGCCTTCCGAACTCTCCGGGGGACAGCAGCAACGGGTGGCAGTGGCACGCGCCCTGATTACTAAACCTGCCCTGCTAGTAGCGGATGAACCCACCGGAAACTTGGATTCGGCCTCCTCGCAGGAAGTGCTGAAACTGCTACGCAGTGCGGCCAGCGAGCTGGGGCAATCAGTGGTCATGGTTACTCACGACCCTAGTGCCGCCGCCGTCGCTGACCGGGTGTTAATCGTCAAAGACGGCAAAATCACTCAAGAACTTTCTCACCCTACTCGCGGGCAACTTTCTCAGGTGATCTAAATGCGATTCCTAACCCAAGCTAATCTGAAAGCCCACTCGCGGCAATATATTGCTACTGCCTGCGCTATTATCATCTGCTGTATTTTTATATGCATCGCCAGCTCCTTCGGCTCCGTCATGGCATGGACTATAGGGGCGGGCGAAACCCAATTGATGAAAAACACCCAGGTGGTAGTTACCTACGGGGGGTTTGACGAAAACTCTCAAGCGGCCGTAAACGGAACCGTCGCTGTTGAAAAGTTCAAAGCGGATCCGCTAGCGGGAATCATCGCTGACCGTGTCGGGATTCGCCAAGCAAATGGCACCGACCTGGAATTACAGCCGGTTTATCAGACCCGGGTCGGAGCTACTATCGGGAAAAAGGCCGTACAGATGCAAGGGATAGGACTGTTTTCGCCCCAGTTCTACCGTCCTCCCCTTAGTGAAGGTAAAGCACCTACCGGAAAAAATCAGATCGCCCTGGCTGACTCTTATCTGGAAAAAACTGGAGTCGGGATAGGGGACACTATCGAAATCCAGGTTCCACCCTCCTACGACGGCGAGGGTGCGAAACCCACCACCCAAAAAGCTACGGTCAGCGGGATTGTACGCCGGGATGCCTCCATGTATATCGGTCAGGTTCCCGACGTGTACCTCTCCCCTGAACTGGGTAAACGTTTAGCGAAAGCCACCGGGACGGGAGTTAGCCAGATTTTGGTGCATACTCAGCAGGATCCCTCGACACTCGCCCGAAAACTAGGGCAATATCTAAATAACAAACAGCTGCTCAGCCAGGATTTATCGGTGGTTACCGTCACTCAGAAGCAAAGTGAAACCACTGCCGGCAAGGCAGAACAAATCGCCTTACAGGCGGTCGCCCTCTTCTTCCCGTTACTAGCGGTGCTGGTTTGTATCGGGATTGTTTCGGTCACTTTTCAGGTGGTGCTCGCCAGAAGAAGGCGAGAAACCGCGCTGCTGCGCTGCGTGGGCGCCACCGTCGCGCAGGTACGCCGGGCGGCGTTCTTAGAATGTCTACTGGTAGGAATAGTTTCCGCGCTAACCGGTACTCTGATTGGATGGTTAGGGTCAATCGCCCTGGTCTATGGCACCGGCATGATCGGTTCCCTTTCGCAAACCCTGGAAGTAATCGGGATTTTCCCGGTGGCTCTATCCCTGGTTACCGGGATTCTAGTACCGCTTATTGGCGCTTTGCGCCCCACCTTTGGACTCGGAAAAATCCGCCCGATTGCGGCGCTCAATACCCAGGAGCTCAATAAGAAAGGCAAACCCAAGCGACATATTTTCCATTGGATTTTAACCGCATTCCTGGCCATTGCCGGGAGCGGACTTTGGGTCCTGGCCTGGAATAATCGCGGCAGTGAAGATGGCGAGCAGCAGCTAATAACTTTGGGAGCCGCCATCGCCGGCGCCTTAATCCTGATGTGTGCCGCCTTAATGATTTGTCGTTTCCTATTGCCGGCATTTACCGCCCTATTTACCCGCCCCTTCGCCCGCAAGTATGCGACCGCTAAACTCGCTGGTGAAAACGTCAAGCGGGACCCGCATCGCACCGGAGCGACCGCCACCGCTCTGGTGCTGGGGGTTACTTTGATGGCCACCATTTTGATTGGTACCGCCTCGGTACAAAAAACCGTAAATGATGAAATCAACCGGCGGTTCGCAGTTGACTATTCCCTGGTATCTGCCAACCCGAGCATCCCTTTGCCGGGGAACAAGCTAAAGAAAGCTGCCCAGATTGAAGGGGTTAGCTCCATTGGAGAAATCCCCGGAATGGTTACGCAGGCGATTACAGATGCGCAGGGCAATACGCTCACCGAGGAACAGCTGACGGGCAGAGCTGACGAAAATCCAGGGGAGGCGAAACCAGCGGATACGGAACCTACAACCGAAACTCCTGAAGCTACCAGTAGCACCCCCCTAGAGGTAAAGGTCGAAACCGGCAGTAGCGAGACCACTGACGCTAACGAGGGCGAGGGCGCCAAAAATCCCCGGGCTTCCTCAATGGTAGTAGTCACTTTGCCTGACAAGGTTAATTCCTTAACTCGAAAAAGGATTAAAGAACCTAAACGCGGAGAAATATGGCTGGTAGGGGCGGTAGAAAAACCCATATCGCAACCGGTAAACCTCGGTTTCAAAGGAGGGGAAAAAGTAACCGTCAAAGCGAAGAAGATACCTGCTAGCGCCAGCGGTTTCCCCGTCGATTACAGCGTGGTCTACGGGGTGCTGTCGCAAGCAGACTTTAAAGAGCTAACCGCCTCCGGAGTAAAAACTCAAACCTACGGGGTAATCGCAAAGCTTGATTTGTCGCGAGGCTCCACCGACACTATTCAGACGATTCAAGACTTCACCAACCAGTTTTGGGAGCTACCATCAGCAAGTATGGAAAGTTCCGCGATGTTATCTTCCATAGTCACCATGGTTTTGCGGGTAATGATGGGGATTCTGCTGTGTCTGCTGGGAATTTCTGCCATCGTCGCCTTGGTAGGGGTGGCCAATACTCTCAGCTTGTCGGTGGTTGATCGCGCCCAAGAAAATGCGCTGCTGCGGGCAGTAGGCGCTACTCGCACTCAAGTCAGGCGGATGTTAATCACCGAGGGGACTCTGATCGGGCTAGGAGCGCTAGTAGTGGGCGTGGCCCTATCGACACTGTTCTCGTGGTTCGTGATGCAGTGTATGCCGTTCGCCGGCATAATCTCCCAAAAAAATATCGAATTAGAAATCCCCTGGCTGTGGGTGGGACTGGTAGTGCTGGTAACCGAGCTTTTCTGCCTGCTAGCTTCAATCCTGCCCGGCAGGCGCGCGGCGAAGGCCAGCCCCGTTGAAGCCTTAAACGCGGCTGACCAGTAGCATTTGTGAAGCGTTACCGCGTCGGGAGTGCTTCCAGCTAAAAATAGCTCCCGGCGCGTATCTGGTCGTAGGTGCGTACCCAGCGTGCGTAAGGTGAAGATTTAGTTGCACCCAGCGCCTGCGTCCTCAAACTTGTTCACTAAACCCCGCAGCAGAACGCTAATAGAGAAAGCCAAGCCCCCTGCCAGGGAGCGCCCAGCTTGTGCTGCTAGATTTAAGTTACGAGGAGGAAATATGGCTGGAAAACGTTTTGGAAACGGCGTAAAAACCGCACTGCTACTGGGAATCATGTGGGCGATTCTGTTGGGGATCGGATACCTGATTTCCTATGGCACTAACAATTCTGCGTTCCTATGGATTTTCGCGGCGATTGGGCTGGCCTCCACCTTTTATAGTTATTGGAACTCGGACAAATTGGCGATTAAAGCCATGGGTGCCTATCCGCTAGATCCGGGACAATACCCCCAAATCGTAAAGATCGTCACCGAGCTATCCGAGACTGCCGGGCAACCGATGCCCCGTCTCTATATCGCCCCCACCGCCACCCCGAACGCTTTTGCCACCGGCCGGAACCCCTCCCATGCTGCCGTTTGCTGCACCGAAGGGATTTTGCAGCTACTTAACGAACGAGAGCTGCGCGGAGTGCTCTCCCACGAGCTGATGCACGTATACAACCGCGATATTTTAACCTCCTCAGTTGCGGCTGCCATCGGAGGCTTGATTACTTCCGCCGCCCAAATGATGTTCTTTTTCGGAGGAGGACGCCGCGACGAGGAAAGCTCGGGACCCCTGGGAGCTATCGGGGCTTTACTAATGCTATTGCTCGCCCCGCTTGCGGCCTCTTTAACCCAGCTAGCGATTTCTCGCACCCGCGAGTTTGATGCCGACCAAACCGGCGCGGAACTCTCCCGCGACCCCTTAGCGCTAGCCAGCGCCCTAAAGAAGCTGGAGGCAGGAACTACTGCCCGTCCTCTGGCGAAAAACCCACAAACCGAGAAAGTCGGCTTCATGATGATCGCGAACCCCTTTAAGGCGGGCGGAGTGCAGCAACTATTTTCGACTCACCCCCCGATGGATCAGCGGATTCGCCGGCTAGAGGAAATGGCAGGGTACTAGGATTCACCCGTGGCAATCTGAGGCTATCGGCCTAGCGACCAGCAGTCTTAGCGGTGGCCCCAAACCTGCGGCAGGTTTGGGGTAGCCAGTATTGGCGCAAGCAGCCGCTAGCGGCAACCCGTTTAGCTACCCGGAAAAAGCGGCTATTCGCCGTCCTTACCGATTAAATCTTCGGGTACGTCCTCGCCGCGCGAAATCGCGCTCATAGCTTTCCGGGATACCACTTTGACGCGTTCACGCGCTCCGCGGCCCCCCTCGACCTCGCCAAAGTCGGCACCCAGCTGCTTTTCGTATTCGTCCAGCAGCTCCCAGCCATGCCAGGTGGAGAAAGGAACCCCGCGCTGTTCTAACAGCTCAATCATGGCGTCGTGACCCACCGCTTTGCCGGTAGCCACTAGCTTGCCAGCTTCCGCGTCCTCTACCAGGTGAGCGATAGTTTGCTGGGCATCGGACTTGGTAGAACCAATCAGCCCTACCGGGCCGCGCTTTACCCAACCGGTGGCGTAAATACCGTTCAAGGGGGTTCCCTCCAGGTCGGTAACTCGCCCTTCCTGATTGGGGATTACTCCGCGACGCTCATCGAAAGGCAGCCCCGTAATCGGAGAGGAGAAATACCCCACCGCGCGATAGACCGCCTGTACTGGGGTTTCTCGCAGCTCGCCGGTACCGGAAACTGTTCCATCCCCGTTCAGCTGGGTGCGTTCGGTAACCAGGGCGCGCACATGCCCGTCCTCATCGGCCAAGATTTCTTTGGGAGCTGAGAATAGATGCAAGTGGATGCGGCGATCAGCTTCCTGGTCGCCCTCTTCCATGGCGTAGTTAATTAAAGTATCAACCACCATTTTGGTTTGCTTAGAGGCAGCAATCGCCTGCTCGGAGCCCTCGTCGAACTCGAAATCTTCCTCGGAAACAATAACTTTTACTCCCGGCTGTTGCCCGAGTTCTCGCAGCTCCAAGGGGGTGAACTTCACCTGGGCAGGCCCGCGCCGCCCAAAAATATGCACATCGGTAATCGGAGATTTATAAAGCTCTTTCGCTACGTTCTCCGGAATCTCGGTTTTTAGCATATCCGCCGGATGTTTCGCCATTACCCGGGCAATATCCAGGGCAACGTTACCTACCCCGATAACCGCGACCTCTTTGGCCTCTAGGGGCCAAAAACGCGGATAGTCCGGATTCCCGTCATACCAGGAAACAAAATCGGAGGCACCGTAACATTCCGGAAGGTCTTGACCGGGCAAGTCAATCGGTTTATCCCTATCAGAGCCGGTAGCGAAAATAATCGCATCATAGTGCTCATGCAGATCCTCAACGGTGATATCGGCGTCCTCGCCACCCACATTCACGTTTGCCAGCAGACGGATATCTCCGCGCTGCAAAACCTTGTAGAGGGCAGTAATAATTGCCCGAATCCGGGGATGATCCGGCGCCACCCCGTAGCGCACCAAACCATAGGGCGCAGGTAGGCGTTCAAATAGGTCAATCTCTACGTCAAGACCAGATTTGGACAAAATATCGGAGGCATAGATACCGGCAGGACCGGCTCCAATTACGGCGACACTAAGCGGACGGTCAGACACTATAACCCTTCCTTTTGCGTTATCAATCTGGCGGCACCTACTATTAGCACCTCAAACCTCAAATTATTGTAGCCGTGAATCACCGCTATCCCGCATTTTGTTGAGCGGTCTCACACAATGGCTTAGCCACTTTTGGTAAACGAGGACGGCCAGAGAAAAGCAACGGCGTGAAAAACGACAGGTGCTATTTTGGGCACCAGCAGCGCCTAACTAGCCCAATAACAGCAAAGCTGCCCCCCCATAGTGACGCTTGAGAGACAATAGGAATATTAAAGGAGGAAACAAATGACCACACGGCAAACTCCGCGCAGGCCAGCGATGTTGGATGCCGAGCAAGCAGAAAATATTCCCGGAGCCGAGGACGGGGCGATCTCCTCGGAAGTTGCCCACTTGGTAGCGCAAACTCTGCTGGGGATAGAAAAAGAAAGCGACGATAAGGTTCAGCGTTTACGCCAGCTGCTGGAATCTGGCGGGGTAGATACGGTCAGTGAGCTTTGGTCCGCCTCTCCCGCCAATACTTTACCCGGCACGCTCTGGCGTCTGTACTTGGTGTATCAGTGGTATTTACGGGATCCACAGCTGGTAAATGAGCGTTTCCAGCAGGGATTGGTGGCTCTGGAAATTGGGGAGGTTTTTTCTCCCGATCACTGCGAAAAATCGGTGGCCGTCCTCATGGATAAACTAGCGGCTCTTTGGCGTACCGAAACCCCTATTGACCAACTGGCTCCCCTGCTAGAGCGCACTAGTGACTTCCTGAAAGTGCTGGCCAGTGGGGTCAGTGCTGACTGGATTAAAGACGCTCGCGATGAACTGGCTGATCCGGTGACCTTGCGTCCCGAAGCGCTATTACAAACCGCGCGTGACCTAAAACTTTCAGCGCGTGCAGCCCAGGTAAATCGCCTAGACTAGAAATAAATCAACCCAGACTAATTCAGGTACCGTCGCCAAAAATTTTATTAGAAGGGATCGGCATGGACAGCAAACAGGAAGCTGACAACAAGCCAGAACCGAAAGTACGTAAAGCTAAAATTAAAGAGGATGCGCAAGGTGACTCCCAGGTGGTGCCTTCGCCTGCCGATATTGCCCGGATTTATAAAGAAAACCCGCAAACTGAACCAGTAGCGCAGGTAGATCGGGTAGCCGCCCAATCTAACTTTGAGACCGCCACTGCTGACGAACTGATCTCTTCGAAGACCTCCCCGGAACAGTTCCCGGGTACCGATTATGAGGATGCCGACTATGACCTGCCCACCGGATCCTCACCTTTTGTTGACGGCAGGAAAATAAATATTGATGACGAGCTGTTACCGCGGCCGAAAATAACTGTAAAGGCTAGTTCAGGTCACAGCGATAAGCCCCAAGCTGCCGGTAAAGACAGTGAAGCTGCGACCGCTGACGCTAGCGATAAAGCAGCCGGTAAGGAAAGCTTAAAAGAAACCGGTGGCGGCAAAACCAAGGCGGATTCCACAAAGCCCAGTACGGGCACTAAGAAACCTAATACCACCAGTGGTAAAGCGGCACTCGCACAAGAAAAGGGAAACCCGCCGGCAGTAGCGGCGAGCGCCGGTCACGCCCAAACCGATGGTCCCGAAGATCTTTCCCAAATCAGCCCCTCCACTTTGCGGGAGGCTCCCGGTATTGACAAACTGGCGCAAGCCGGCCCCCTCGGTCAAGACAAACCCCTCCCCAAGGGACGCTTTGGGGATCGGGAACTATCTTGGATGCAGTTCAACCAACGGGTATTAGAGCAGGCAGAGGACGAGCGGCTCCCAATTTTAGAGCGCGCCTGGTTCACTACGATTTTCTCTTCTAACCTTGATGAGTTCTATATGGTGCGGGTGGCCGGACTGAAACGCCGGATTGCCGCCGGAATTGCCCGTACTGCCGCCTCCGGACTCACCCCCCGGCAGGTACTTGACCTGGTGACTGAACGTGCCCAAGTTCTGTGTGCGCGGCAAGCCGGTTTCGTGCAAAACACTTTGCTAGGCGAACTGGAAGAGGTGGGGATCAAACTTCGGCGCTGGGATGATCTTGCCCCGGAGCAACAAGATTTTCTGCATGGATATTTCCGCCGCCAAATTTTCCCCATCCTTACTCCCTTGGCAGTCGACCCCTCGCACCCCTTCCCCTATATTTCGGGGCTGTCAGTTAACTTGGCGGTAGTGGTACGCAATCCTCTAACTGGAAAGCAGCATTTCGCCCGGGTAAAGATCCCGGAAAGCCTGCCCCGATTAATCTGCGTGGAACAGGCAATAAACCAGGTCAGCCCGGAAGACGCGATTGATACTAACGGGGAAGCCACCTTCATTACCCTGGAAGATGTTATCGGCCCCCACCTCGATCACCTTTTCCCGGGAATGGAAATCTTGGAACACCACGTGTTCCGCCTGACCCGTAACGAGGATCTGGAAGTCGAAGAGGACGACGCCGAGAACCTGCTGACCGCGATGGAACAGGAACTGTTGCGGCGCCGTTTCGGCCCGGCAGTCCGCTTAGAGGTTGCCGAAGGAATCTCGCGCCCGGTATTAGACTTTTTGGTGGCCAAACTGGAGATCGGCATGGAGGACGTTTTTGCGCTTCCGGAACCGATTGACCTGCGCTGCCTGAATGAGCTTCATGAACTGGATTTGCCGGAACTGAAGTACCAGAAGTTTGTTCCGGCTACTGCTGCCGGGTTAGCGGAAGTGGAATCGGCTACCCCCACCGATATTTTCGCGATGATCCGCAGCCACGATGTGTTGCTGCATCACCCCTATGATTCCTTCTCTACCTCGGTGCAACATTTTGTCACCTATGCCGCTAGAGATCCGAAAGTGCGTTCCCTCAAGCAAACCTTGTATCGTACTTCCTCGGATTCTCCGATTGTGTCTGCCCTGATAGAGGCGGCGCAAAACGGAAAACAGGTGCTTGCCATCGTAGAGATTAAAGCTCGTTTCGACGAGGACGCCAATATCTCTTGGGCACGCAAACTAGAGCGCGCCGGGGTGCACGTGGTTTATGGCATGGTGGGGTTGAAAACTCACTGCAAATTATCGATGGTGGTTCGCGAAGAATCTGATGGGCTGCGCCGTTACTGCCACGTTGGTACCGGAAACTATCACCCCAAGACCGCACGCGGATACGAGGATCTGGGCTTGCTGACCTGCGATCGCGAAGTAGCTCAGGACCTCACTCGCCTATTTAATCAGCTGTCGGGGTATGCACCGCGTACTTCCTTCCATCGCCTGCTGGTGGCTCCGCGCTCTATCCGTCCGGGCATTATTGAACGTATTGAGCGCGAGGTAGAAAATCACCGCAAAGGGTTGCCCGCCTATATCGGAATTAAAGTAAACTCCCTGGTAGATGAGGCGGTAACTGATGCTCTCTACCGCGCCAGCCAGGCAGGCGTGCCTATCGATATTGTGGTGCGCGGAATTTGTACGATTCGTTCCGGGGTGCGCGGCCTATCGGAAAATATCCGAGTGCGCTCCATTTTAGGGCGTTTCCTGGAGCACTCACGGATTTATGCCTTTGAAAATGCCGGACAGCCGGAAGTTTGGATCGGTTCTGCTGACCTGATGCACCGCAACCTGGATCGCCGGGTAGAGGCGCTGATTCGGATTAAGGATCCCGACATGACCGCCGAACTCATGGACTTGGTGAAACTTGAGGCCTCCCCGGAGGTATCTTCTTGGCATTTACGGCGGGATGGTACTTGGCGGCGCCATGTTGACGCCAAGGATGGATCGCCGCTGATGGATATTCAGGAGTACCTAATTAATAAGGCTAACTCGCGGATGAAAGGACGCTAAACAGCGATTTTCCCCTCTAACTTTCCCCGTTGAACAGTTATCACCCCTTTTACCTGGGGTAATGACCTTATAAGTAATTTGTTAGACAATGGGAACAGATTACGAGAAAGGCAAGTGGCTATAATGACGGCTCGACCTAAGCCACCGCATATGCGGATAGTACGATCCGCAGGCGCATTAGTTTGGCGTCTGCGGCCAGAAGCCAACCCAATTGCTGGTACCTCCCTCCCCGCGCAGCGCCAAGATATCGAAGTACTGATAGTGCATCGACCCCGCTACGACGACTGGTCTTGGCCAAAGGGTAAACGCGAACCTGGGGAAGCTATCCCGGCAACAGCAGTACGCGAAGTTGAAGAGGAAACCGGGGTTCCCATTCGGCTGGGAGCGCCGCTGACCGTACAGCGATATCGACTGGGGTCGGGAGTAACCAAAGAAGTTTATTACTGGGTGGGCTTCCCCGATGTTCCCGCGGAAACCTTGCGGGCACGCCCCTTAGCTCCCCCAGCTCCTAGTAAAGAAATTGATAAATGCCAATGGGTGGGAGCGCGCAAAGCTATGCGGCTGCTGACTCGCCGCGGGGATCGTCGCCTGTTAGAAGAACTGCTTACCCGGCTAGCAGATCACACTTTAGTTACCCGAACGGTGGCAGTGCTCCGGCACGCTAAAGCCACTAAACGTTCCCATTGGGAAAGCGGAGAAATGACTCGCCCACTTTCGCGGCGTGGCTCCTCGCAAGTGTTACGGTTGATCCCAGCGCTTTCAGCTTTGGGTATTAATCAGATAATTACTTCGCCTTGGCGCCGCTGCGTGGCCACCGTCGCCCCCTATGCCACGCTTTCGGGAACTCCCTTAAAAACGGAGACTTCCTTTACCGAGGACGCCTATCGGGAAGATCCCGCGCAGATGCGCGCGGTAATCCGGGGAATACTTTCGAAAAGTCAGCTAGATAAGCCGGCCAGTCCCCTGGCAATTTGCGTTCATCGTCCCACGATTCCCGGGATTATTGGGGAGCTTGCCCCGCTTACTCCTAACCATCTGGGTAGGTTACTGCCCCAGAGTGACCCCTATTTAAAAACCGCGGGAATGCTACTGGTACATATAGCCGATTACCCGGAACCGCGTGTTGTTGACCTGGAAGTATTTCGGCTAGACCCCTAGGGTTTTGCCGGTGGAGTATTTCTCTGCCCCCCTAAGCCTTGTGGGGGCAATTGTGGATTTTAGGTACCTGGGGGACTCAACTTGCGCGAAAGTCAGGATCGCTAAAATGGGGACATGAGTAATTCCCACACCCCGGACTGCTCCGCAATTTCGGATGGCGCCCCCCAAAACGCCAAGCCTATTTCCGCTTCTTACCTACTCCCGCGGGTAGGGATAGGTAGTGACGTTCATGCTTTTGCTGACCCGAAAGACCCCGGTTCTGCTGCTCGTCCTTGTATGGTAGCCGGACTTTCTTGGCCGGGAGAAACCCCTCTTAAAGGACATTCGGATGCCGACGTAGCTGCACATGCTCTCTGTGACGCGATTTTATCGGCTGCTGGGCAAGGGGATCTGGGCACCCATTTTGGTACCGATCGCCCCGAATGGAAAGGTGCCTCCGGCACCCAGTTACTGGTAGCCACTATGGAGATTATTAATCAGGCTGGGTGGGCGCTAGGAAACGCCGCGGTCCAGGTGATCGCGAACCGACCGCGGATGGGGCAGCGCTATCAACAGGCGCGTGCCGTACTTGAGGAAGCAGTAGGGGCGCCGGTATCGATTTCTGCCACTACCTCGGACAAGCTGGGGTTCACTGGCCGCGGGGAGGGCGCGGCCGCCATAGCTACCGCGCTGGTTTATCCCCTAAGCAACCCGAACTCAGCGCGGGGAGCTAACCAGTAGTCCCCCTCCCGGGGTGAAGCCAGTACCTAGCTCCTGCGTTCCCAGAAGAGTGAAAATAACCTTCCTCCAGACGTAAAGAAAACGCATATTTTGCAAAAATATACGTAAGTAAAATTGCCGTTTCCTGCTTTGCCGAGCCAGTTTTCCCGTTTTAAGCGACCCAGATCATAGCAATGCAGGTCTTAAGACCTAGATTTTTTAAGAAAAAAATGCTCCATAAACACCTTCTATAAACCCGGATTTTTCTGGGGTTTTACCCGAATTTAGCAAAAAGGATCCCTAGCTCTCATATACCTAAAGTCCCGTGGGATATTGTGATTAGCTTGACAACGAGATATTATGTTTCGCAGTCGAAAGTCTCGGCGCTAATCCCCCGAAGGGAGAGCAAATGATAACTTCATTCTCAACATTACTGATGCCCACCGTCGGTGCGGCAGATTTTATAAATAGCGGAAGCACCAGCGGTATCGCCATCGCCATGGTTATTTACTTCGTAGCCATGATCTTGATCGGTATCTACGGTTACACCCGCACCCAAACCATGGATGACTTCATGGTTGGGGGACGTTCCCTACCTCCCCTGGTCGCTGCCCTCTCGGCGGGCGCAGCAGATATGTCAGGTTGGCTAATGATGGGGCTGCCCGGGGCGCTCTACCTAACCGGTTTAGTGGAATCCTGGATTGCGATCGGCTTGCTGATTGGCTCCTGGTGCGCTTGGAAATGGGTAGCCCCCCGCTTGCGTTCCTATTCGCAAATAGCCGGAGACTCAATTACTGTCCCGTCATTCATGTCAGCGCGTCTAAAGGACGATAAGTACATTCTCCAGCTGGTAGCCGGGATTATTATTCTTTTCTTCTTCACCATCTACGTAGCCAGCGGTATGGTCTCCGGTGGCGTATTCTTCGAATCGATTTTCCACGTTAACTACCACGTAGGCATGGTAATCGTAGCCGGCGTAGTTATTCTCTACACCTTGGTAGGCGGGTTCCTAGCTGTCTCCTGGACCGATATGGTACAGGGCATCATGATGCTAATCGCCCTGCTGCTAGTGCCAGTCTTCGGGGTGGTTGCCCTGGGCGGCTTCGGAGTTATGACTGGTACCCTCAACGGCTTGGAGGGTCATATGTTCTCCATCGTAGGTGATGGGGCTGCCGGCAAGCTGTCGATGCTCAATGGTCTTGCCTGGGGCCTCGGCTACGTAGGTATGCCTCACGTGATCGTGCGCTACATGGCGCTGCGCTCACCCAAGGAAGCAACTGCGGCTCGCCGCCTAGGCATCGGCTGGATGTTCCTGTGCGTGCTGGGCGCAACTTTGACCGCTTTGATCGGTCGCGCCTTGGCCGAAAACGGCCTCGCCGGCATCAAAGAATCTTTGGCCATGGTGAAGCAAAACCCGCAAGAAAGTATCTACCTGGTGATGGGGCAACAGCTCTTCCCCGCGGTACTCGCCGGGTTCATGTTGGCTGCTATTTTGGCCGCCATCATGTCTACCGTTTCTTCGCAGCTGCTGGTCACTTCCTCGGCAGTAGTAGAAGATATCTACCGCGGTATCAAGAAGCGCCGCCTGCTGGGTGCCAAGGGTATCAATGCCGGCCGGATGGTGGTGTTAGCGATTTCGGTGATCGCCGCTTTCTTCGCTTGGTTCCGCACTGACTCGATTCTGGGGCTGGTGGCATTTGCCTGGGCAGGATTCGGCGCCGCCTTTGGTCCGGTAATTGTACTCAGCCTCTACTGGCGCAAATACACCTGGCAGGGTGCGGCAGCCGGTATGGCCGTGGGAGCTATTACCGTGGGTATCTGGGGCAACCTGCCCGATACCTTACCGATGATCTTCCAGGTATACGAGATCCTGCCCGGGTTCTTGCTGAACCTGCTGGTATCGTGGCTGGTTTCCCGCGCCACCTACCAGCCGAATGCAGAGATTGAGGAAGAGTTCGACCTGTCGGTCAAGCTCGCTCACGCTTCGCAAGATGAAATCAATTCGGCTCTGAAAGGTCGTTCCGTCACTCCCGTTACTACCGTTCCGTTTGCTGAGGTAGAGGGGGAGCAATCGCTGACCACAGACAAGCCCAGCAAATAAAAGTGGACTCTAGGAAAAAAGTCCCTTAAATCAGGGTACACTTACCCGCATCTAGTGTTACCTTGAACATATAAGCGCGTAGAGGGTCGAGCTCCCAGACAGCTCGGCTCTCTACGCCTTAGGTGCGATCGATACCTATTAACAGTTTCCTAAGAAAGGACGCAAACAAATGTCAGAAAGCGTGGCTCCCCCCAAAGTTGGTGGGGAAACCGGCGACTGCCGTCATCTAGCGGATTTGGCGGTTGCCCGTGCCCAAAAATGGGTACGGGAGTCTGAGAAATACCCCGAAGATCGGGCAGCCAAACTCTTGTCCCAGGTGCTCGAAGATCAAGCCGGTCTCGACTTCACCGTTGCCTTTGTTGACGGGGTTATCCGCCCCGAGGACATTAAGGTCGCCGCGGAGGAGCTAAACCGTCTCTCATCCTCGTCCGTGAGCTTCCTGCCCTGGTACCTGCGTTTACCCTTTAAGGTGGGCGGCGCAATGGCTCCGCTGCTACCTAAAATGGTTATCCCCATTACCCGCACTGTGTTCGCGAAACTAGTCGGGGATCTGGTTCTGGACGTATCCGATGCCAAACTGGAACCGGCGATTGAGCGCTTAAAGCAAGGCGGGATGCGACTGAATATGAACCTGCTGGGCGAAGCGATTCTTGGTGACGAGGAAGCCAATAAGCGGCTCACCGATACCATGGCGCTACTGGAACGTCCCGATGTAGAGTACGTATCTTTGAAGGTATCGGCAGTGACCGGACCCCACAATCCCTGGGCTTACGATCACGTAGTAGATCGGGCGGTAAATGCCCTCCTGCCGCTATATCGGCGCGCAAACTCCTATGAACCAAAGAAGTTCATCAACCTGGATATGGAGGAATACAAGGACCTCCATATGACCATTGATGTATTCAAGAAGATCCTGGAAACCCCCGGTCTAGAAAAGCTGGAAGCTGGCATCGTGTTGCAGGCTTACCTGCCCGACGCCCTCCCCGCTATGCAGAACCTGCAAAAATGGGCAGCGCAGCGCGTAGCCAATGGGGGCGGACGGATCAAAGTTCGCGTAGTAAAGGGTGCGAACCTATCGATGGAAACGGTTGATGCTCGCGAACGCGGTTGGGAACTCACCACCCAAAAGTGCAAGCAAGATACTGACTCCAACTACATGAAGGTGCTGGACTACGCCCTCACTAAAGAGCGCACTCGCAACATTAAGATCGGCGTGGCCGGGATGAACCTGTTCACCGTAGGCTTTGCCTACGAGCTGGCGCATGAACGGGGAGTACTAGAGTCCGGAGGCGTAGAGTTCGAGATGCTGACCGGGATGGCTTCACCCCAGTCCAAAGCAGTAGCCGAGGACACCGGTCACCTCCTGTTCTATGTGCCGGTAGTAAACCCGGAAGAGTACGACGTGGCGATTGCCTACCTGGTGCGGCGACTGGAAGAAAACTCGCTGGATCAAAACTTCATGTCGGATATTTTCGATCTGGACGATGCCGATGTGCTGCACAAGGAAGAGCAGCGTTTCCGCCGTGCCTTGGAGCGGGTACACGACGTTGAGGTCGGTCCAGTCCGCCAGCAGAATCGTCTGACTGAAACAGCTGAAGATATTAAATCTTTCGTGCAAGAGAACGGGGAGTGGACTTTCGAAAATACCCCGGATTCTGATCCTTCGCTACCGGAAAATATCGAATGGTCGCGCCAGATCATTAAGGCGATTCCCGATTGCCAGATTGGAATAAAAGAGGTAGAGGAAGCCACCGTTTCCGACGCTAACGTACTGGACCAAATGCTGGCTGGCGCAGCCGCCGCGGCCGAAGTTTGGGCAGCTCGCCCCGCCAAAGAGCGTTCCGAGATTATTCACCGCGTAGGCATCGGACTCAGCCAGCACCGCGCCCAGCTGATGGAAGTTGCAGCTGCCGAATGCGGTAAAGCCCTAGATGGCGGGGATATCGAGGTATCTGAGGCTATCGACTTCTGCCACTACTACGCTCAGCAGTGCCTAGAGCTAGAACAACAAGTGGGCGCGAAGTTTAAGCCAGCACGGGTAACGGTTTCTACCCCGCCCTGGAACTTCCCGATCGCGATTCCTACCGGTTCTACCGTTTCGGCGTTGGCAGCAGGTTCGGCAGTGATCTTCAAGCCGGCCAAGGAATCGTGCCGCACGGGCGCGTTGCTAGCCCAGATTATGTGGGAAGCAGGAGTTCCGCGTGAGGTGCTGCAGTTTGTCCAGCTAGGCAACCGGGATCTGGGCAAGAACCTGATGGCTGACGAACGGGTAGATCGCGTTATTTTGACCGGGTCGATCGACACTGCCAAGATGTTCCGTTCTTGGGACAACAATATGGGGCTGCTGGCGGAAACCTCCGGCAAGAACGCTATTATTGTCACTCCCTCGGCAGATCTGGATCTGGCAGTCAAAGATATTATTAACTCGGCGTTTAGTCACTGCGGACAAAAGTGCTCCGCTTCTTCACTGGCGATTCTGGTCGGTTCGGTAGGTTACTCCGAGAGGGTACATCGTCAGCTACTTGACGGCGTGCGCTCCCTGATCGTGGACTACCCCTCCAACCCTTCGAGCCAGACCGGTTCGCTATGTACTCCGGCTAAGGGCAAGCTGCTGCGCGGCCTCACCACTTTGGGACCGGGCGAGCATTGGGCGCTAAAGCCCAAGCAGCTTGATGAATCCGGGAAGCTGTGGACTCCGGGTATCCGCGCTGGCGTGCAGCCGGGCAGTGAATACCACCTGACCGAATACTTCGGTCCGATTCTGGGTATTATCCGCTGCGACACCCTAGAAGAAGCTATCGAGATCCAAAACGCAACCGACTACGGTTTGACCGCCGGTTTGCACTCTTTGGATGCTGATGAAATCAACCTGTGGCTAGATCGTGTACAAGCCGGCAACGTCTACGTCAACCGGGGTATCACCGGCGCGATTGTACGCCGCCAGCCCTTCGGCGGTTGGAAGAACTCCGCGATTGGTGCGGGTACGAAAGCTGGCGGTCCGTCCTACCTGTTTGGTTTAGGCGAATGGGAGGCCGATGGTACTCCGGAGAACGAAGGCGTGGAACTGCGTAACCGCGCCTTGGTGGAGGCCGCGAAAGTGGCACGCTCTTTGGACTCCAATAAAGAGTTCGTAATGGCTTCGCTACGTTCTTCACAGCAGGCTCTAGACACCGAGTTCGCTATTGGACATGATCCCTCGGATCTGCGGGTAGAGCGCAACGTGCTGCGTTACCGTCCGCTACCGGTACTTATCCGGCTATCCGAGGGCGAGGATGCCTCGCAGGTGTTAATGCTGGCCGCTGCCGGTCGCGCCGCTGGTTCTCAAGTGTCGGTATCGATGCCACAAGAACCAGATTCCGCGCTCTTGCAGTATCTGCGAGTCCAGCACATCGATTACGAGGTCGAGTCCGATCAAGCGTTCCGTGACCGGCTGCCCGCCTGGGCTGCAGGTGCCGGACTGGACGCCCGTATCCGCCTCATCGGTGGAGATGTAAAGGCACTCAATGAAGCCGTCAATGGCAATGTGAATGTGGCCGTCTGGTCGCATCCGGTGACCGCTTGTGGACGCGTAGAAATGATCCCATTTGTTCGCGAGCAGGCAGTGGCCTTCACTAACCACCGCTTCGGTAATCACACTCCGCTTTCGGAGCAGGTGAAAATCTAGGCGCTGCGTTAGTTCCATAACTAAATAAATACCTTGCGGGGGTTGGGAAATATTTCCCAACCCCCGCAAAAGTTTTCCCCCGAAAATACGACACCTACCACGGGTAAACATCGGCTGATTATGGGCATTAGCACCTAATTATTCCGCTGCACCCGCTGGGCTGTCTGCATGCTCGTACCCTAGGATTCAAACTGGAGCCTGCCCGCAGTTGCCAACTGTCCTAAGCACCAATTGGCCTAGGGCTCTAGCAGAGTCAAAACCGGCTAGTTACGCACTGGCAGGTCTGCTAATTGCTCCTGGGGCTCACTTAGCCGCTTTTAACTGCAACTTGGTGGTCACGATCCTAGTTACTGACTTATTTACCTGCTCCTGGCTGATCTTCCCAGATTTCACTGCCGCTAGCACCCCCTGATAGGCGGCATCATAATCTTTAGGATCGAGCACAATGTCAATTCCTGCCTGGATCGCCTGTACTGCGGCCTCTGCCGGCTGATAGTTGTCACTAATCGCCCCCATGCTCATGGCATCGGTGATCAAAATTCCTTGATACTGGAGCTTTTCTCGCGCCCAACCCGTTACCACCTGCTTTGACAGGCTGGCAGGAGTATTATCTCCAAAAGCCTTCGGAAAACACACGTGGCTAACCATAATCAGTTTTACGTCTTTAGCAACCGCATCTTTAAACGGCACTAAATCCACATTTTCCAACTGAGTGGCGTCCAGTTGCGAAACAGTAATCCCCTTATGGGAGTCCGCACTGGTAGAGCCGTGGCCGGGAAAATGCTTATAGGTGGCGAGTACTCCGCTGGTCTGCAAGCCTTTAGTAAAAGCCGCTGCCATCTCGGTAACCATCTGGGGATCATTGCCGAACGCGCGATATTTAAGCAAATCATTTTGCGGATTCGTTAGCACGTCCGCATCGGGGGCAAAATCGATATTAAACCCGAGATCAGCCAGATATTTACCCATTTCAGTACCAATTTGGAGGGCCCGATTGCTATCTTTCCCCGCACCGACCTCACTCATATTCGGATAGGGTTTAATCCCCATTCCCTTGCTGCCGCTAACTCGAGCGACGGTGCCGCCCTCCTCATCAACCGCAATAAAGGCGGGGATCCCGACCCGCTCTTTACTGTATTTTTGCAGGTTAGCGAGCATGGTTTTTACTTGGTCTGGCGATTGCAGATTCGCGGAGTTATAGATAACGCCCCCCACTGGTCGCTTCGCAAACGCCTTTTTGGTTTGGTCCCCCGAAGCCACTACGCTCCCGTTGAACTTGGAGAGCGCTTCCGGAGTTACCATAAACATCTGGGCAACTTTATCTTCTAAAGACATTTTTGCTACCAGAGCTGCAGCCGGATCCGCACTGGCGTTTTTCGCCAGGGTGCTAGCGGTGGGAGCGGGAGTAGGTTTTTCCGGCTTTGCCTTAGAGCCATCGGTGGCGCTGGAGCAGGCACTTACCATTCCTAAGGAGACCGTCAGTAGCATTGCAGTTACTATCAAACGCCACTTTTTTGTAAGACTCTTGCTGACCAGTAATTTTCTTTTTGTCATTGTTATCCGTGATTCCTACTGTTCGTACTCACAAACATAACCGGCTTTCCCGCTGATCCTGGCTGCGGCATCGGGAGCCTCAAACATATTGTCGCGTTCGTCGTTCCACGACCACTGACCTCTAATCTTCCACAACAGCAGATAGAACTCCGGTGCACCGTCTAAATCTGTATGCGAGGGTTCGCCCGGGAACCAGTTCTGATATGACCATTCTTCACCAGTCACCCAGTGGGCAAAAACCCCATTATCTCTTTCGGAAGTGTATCCACCCATCCAGGCGAACTCGATTCCTTTAGATTCAACTAACGAAATTATCTGCTGTTCTTCCTGTTGGCTGGTGATCGTCACCAAATGCCCGCCCTTACTCATGCAGATATTATTGGCCTCGGACCAGGTCTTATCTTCTCTAAACGCCTCATAGCGGCTCTTGTGCTTCTCCACGCCAGTACGTTTAACCGGTGTAAAAGCAAAACCGTCCTTAATGGCACCTAGTTTAAAGTCATCGGCATCACCGATCAGTGCCGAAATAGTCCGCTGTGCATAGGGGTCGGCTTTGACATCAGAAGTATATTCAATGGTGTAAAGATTCTTTTGCCGAGAGCTAATCTTTTCCAGGACTTCACTCATGTCGGAAATCGAATTAATATCCCACAGATATCCTTTGGTTTGATCTGCGATTTGCTGCAAGGTGTCCAAATCAGATTCGGAGCTACCGATCAAGTAGATGGGCACTGCCTTTTCCGTAGCCAAGCTGATTACTTCGTCTAGGGTGTGGGAACTAGAGTTTTCGATCCCGTCGGTAAAGGCGATCACACAGTTCGATCCCGTGCGGTTGCCCGCATTTGCTACGCCCTCGTATAAAGCATCATAGAGAGCGGTGTCACCATCAGCGGTGATATTCGAGATCCCTGTCAATAACCGATTCTTTTCTCCGGTCAGGGTAGACATATACATCAGGTAGGTATCGAACGCCATTAGCTCCGCTTTATCGCCGACTTTATAGTCGAGGCTATTAACAAAGTTACGCATCGCGTTTTGCATCTCTCCCAAATCTTCCGACATGGAAGCCGACTTATCTAAGAGCACCTCGAAACCTACGCCCTGGTTATCTTTGATCCTCTCTATTTTCTTTATCTCGCGTTTTATTTCACCCCCGCCCGCTATTTTTTCTTTTATCGCCGCCGTAGGAGATTTAAGCGTTAGTTCTTGCTGATCGCTGTCGGTCAAAGACAAGTAAAGGCGCACCGTCGGATATTGAGAGACATCGGTACTTACTATTTCTAAATCATAGTCGGCATGGTTTTCGGTTAACTCTGCTCGCAGCGAGTCATAGTCGGCAGTGGTGCCGGAAACCGGCGACACAAATTTCGCGTAATACAACCAGCCCCCTAGGGTTAGCACTAGCACTAGTGCCAAGGCGCTGGCCAAGCCAATGATCAGACCCCGATTTTTCCGGTTAGTGGCCGCAGCGGCATTTGCCATCGGCGCCGCATAGCCGGCCGCAGGCGGCACCTGGTAGGGGTATCCCCCCGGATAGGGGTATCCCGAGGAAGAGGCGCCCGCAGCCGGGTACCCGGGGATCGACTGCCCGGGATGGGGCGAGGCCGCGGGAGGATATTGACCAGGATAGGCGCTGGAGCCCGGGTAACTATTAGAGAGAGGGGGCTGATTCTGCGGATCATTTCCTTTGCTAGTTGCCGGTGCTGTGCTTCCGGGTTCTAGACGAGCCCCACATTTACTACAAAAATCTGCCGCGTCAGGATTGTCATTGCCACAGTGCGAACAAAAAGCCATCTTTCTTATTCCTTAAAACGGGGAGGTTTCGGGATTTAACAATAAATTCAACAGCTCTCAGTTTAACCCGCAGAACAAACCAATGTTTATGCCCTGGCGAATTAGATCCGAAAAACGTTTACCGGTATTAGTTTTTAGACAGCCATCAAGGTAACCACAGGGTACCGTCCCCGGCTGCCAACAGATTATTGCCTATCCCATAGGAAATAGCTCGGTCAGCAAGCTCGACAACCTGCGGGGTTACCGGAGAAATACCATAAAGCAACTTAAAGGCTTCACCTATAATTTCTGTCCGCTCCATACTATTTGTACGAGAAATCTGCCACCGCAAGGCGTTAACTACCTCTGTTAAGGTCAACGATTCCAATTTGCGGGGCAATCCGATCGGGGATTGCAGGGCAGTATTCCAGTTGAGGGGATCGATCCCAGCTGGCCAAACAGAGCGCATTCCGGGCTCTGATATCAGGCGTAAAGCGGATCCCAGACAGCGACTGATTTCCTCGGGTCGCTGATCGTGATATTCAATCCGGTACTTCTGACACAGCCGGCGCGCTAAAAATTCCAGCGGCATGGGTCCTTCGGCGCCAATAATGCTTTTGGCAAAAGAGGTGGTAGAGCCAGCCACCGCTGGTTCATCGAGGCG
>OKIM01000037.1_pt1 | contig 50893 bp, 39 predicted proteins | sample 1612191 | NCBI WGS metagenome assembly OKIM01 (sample SAMN04436781, study PRJEB24849) | human gut metagenome | biome: human gut; feature: NICU; material: stool | host: Homo sapiens | place: USA: Saint Louis, MO | collected 2011-03-31 | reverse complement strand
GTATCGTCGCATCTGGCATGTATTGCGTGCTCGTGGAATACGAGTCAGCGAGAAAGTGGTACGCAAGATTATTAGCGAAGATAAAATCCTTGTGCGTTATCCGCGTCGGAAACGGCGTTACTCGAGCTATAACGGTGAGATAGCACCCGCTCCTGAAAATCTTGTAAAACGTAACTTTCACACCAATGCCCCTGGCAAGCTATGGCTTACAGATATAACCGAGTTCATCACGACGGAATCGAAACTGTATCTTTCGGCTATTATCGACTGTTTTGACGGCAAGATAGTCGGGTGGGCTACCGGGCGCCATCCCAGTAATGAAATAGTAATGACTTCAATGAACATGGCTCTTAAAGAACCCATTAGCGATAAATCGTTGGTAATTCATTCTGATAGAGGATCCCACTACCGGGGCGGAGATTTTGCAGCGTTTTTACGATGCCACCACATCACCCAATCAATGTCCAAAAAAGGATGCTCACCCGATAATGCTGCATGTGAAGGCTTTTTCGGGCGAATGAAAAACGAAATGTACTACGGATACAAATGGACAAGCACCAATGAGCTTGAAACAGCCATTACACGCTACATTCACTTCTACAACAACCACCGCATCAAACTAACCCTCGGCGGAATAACCATAAAACAATACAGAAACCACTACCAACCAGTAATCTAAAACTGTCCAAAAAACAATCCGCACCCCCATTCAGGTATTAACCCCGAGTTCATAGAATTGGAAAAACCCCGTCACCGCTGGATCGCAACGAGGACGGGGTTTGGCGCGCTCGACAGGATTCGAACCTGCAACCTTCTGATCCGTAGTCAGATGCTCTATCCGTTGAGCCACGAGCGCATTTGCCGTTGCCTTAGCAACTACCCCAGTTTAAGACAGAGCCAATAAGCCCTCCAAATCCGAGACAGCTTATTTAATGTGATTCACACACCAGCCTCCCGGTGGGGTGGTACTGCGCGAGGGCTAGGTTTTATCCGAGTGGGCGCGGTGGGCATAAGAATTCGGAAAACGCCGCTACGTTTTCCGAATTCTTGGGCAGGAGGAAAAACCTAGCCCTCGCGCTCATTGCATCGCTCGCGACCGGTAACGAAAAGCGCAGGGGCAGATTTATGCCGAGGGGGTTGCAGCCGGTACAAGATGCGAGAGGGACACGCTAATTAGGGAGAGCGGGGAGGAGGATTTATGCCGATCAGGCTAGGCGGGCGTAAAACTTAGAAAAGACTCTAGTCTTTTCTAAGTTTTTGGGCGGGAGGCGAAATCCTCCTCCTCGCGACACCTGTACGCGGTAACTCCGCGCGAACTAATCGGTAACGAACTGCATGAACAGCTCATTTAGGGCAATGGCATCCTCATCGGTTTTGCAGATGACCAGGATAGTATCGTCACCGGCAATGCAGCCGAGCACGGTATCAAACCAGGCCATATCGATCGCACCCGCCAGCAGCTGGGCTCCTGCCGCCGGGGTGCGCAGCACCACCTGGTTATGCACCACTGCGGACGATACCAGCAGGTCTTGACACCATTTCGCCAATTTTTCATTACCGGGATCTTCCTGTCCCCGCCGCACTCGCACCGGATAGGGCTCCGGCAGCATATAGACAGTTTTTCCACTGTTAGCACGCACTTTAGTGGCACGCAACGCTAAAAGATCACGCGACAGGGTGGCTTGGGTAGTGGGGATTCCCCGTTCAGCCAGATGACTCAGCAGTTGCGACTGACTGGAGATTTCCTGTTGACTGAGGATTTCGCGGATCGCTTCCTCACGCGCAGCCTTAGTGGTCGGTACGGTTGCCATGCCCCTATCTTCCCATTACATCCGCTCGGGAGCAGTAACTCCGCAAAGATCCAAACCATTTTCGAGCACTTGCCGCACGGCCTCATTCAGGTGCCGGCGTGCCACGTGCGCCGCAGTTATTTCCTCGCCGGAGCGGGGAATCACGCGGCACTGGTTGTACCAGGTGTGATAGCCAGCCGCCAGTTTTTCCAGGTAACGCGGAATCCGATGGGGTTCCCGTTCTTCCGCAGCCAGTTTTAGCTCTGCCGGGTATTGCGCCAAAACCCCCAGCAGATCCTTATCGGCCTGGCTAGACAGCGCGGCAGCATCATATTCGCCATCGGCTTTCACTCCGGCTTCATCGGCGTTACGCCCCACCGAACAGGTGCGGGCATGAGCATATTGTACATAGTAAACCGGGTTTTCATTGGTGTGGGAGCGCAGCAAATCTAGATCAATATCAACAGTGGAATCCATCGACACTCGCACCAGCGAATAGCGAGCCGCATCGACTCCTACCGCCTCTACCAGGTCATCTAGGGTGATGACGGTGCCAGCGCGTTTCGACATTTTTACTTCCACGCCGTTTTCTTTCAGATTCACCATCTGCCCAATAATGATCTCGAGACTCTCCCCCGGATTACCCCCGAAGGCTGCACACATGGCATACATGCGATCGATATATCCGTGGTGATCAGCGCCCAGAATCAAGATTTCGTGCGTGGCTCCCCGGCGCTGTTTATCCCGGTAATAGGCAATATCGGCTGCGAAATAGGCAGGGTCACCATCCGACTTCAAAATCACCCGGTCTTTATCGTCCCCATATTTTGTGGACTTCAACCAGGTGGCGCCGTCCTTTTCATAGATGACGCCGCGGGAACGCAGCTCTTCGATCGCGTCCGTGACCGCCCCGGAAGTGTGCAGCTCGTCCTCGTGGAAGAAAACATCAAAATCGGCGCGGAAATCATGTAAACAATCTTTGATCTCGCCAAACATCAAGGTGGTGCCGGCTTCCCGGAAGTATTCTTCCGTCTGGGCTTCCGGCAGCTCCGCTAGCTGCACGCCCTCTTTTGCGGCGCGCTCAGCCACTTTAGTGGCAATATCGAGGACGTACTGCCCGCCGTAACCATCCTCCGGCACTTCTTTGCCTTGCCAACGCGCCAAAAGCGACTTGGCGAAGCGGGTGATCTGGGCGCCGTGGTCATTGAAATAGTATTCGCGAGTAACCTTTGCCCCGCTGGCCGCAAGAATCCGGGAGAGGGTGTCGCCAACGGCGGCCCAGCGTCCTCCCCCTAAATGGATGGGACCGGTGGGGTTGGCTGATACGTACTCCACGTTGATATTTTGCCCGCTTAAAAACTTGCTGTGACCGTAGTTTTTCCCAGCCTGCAAAATCGTGGAAACAAGCGCCCCGGCAGCGGCCGCCCCCAGCCAAATGTTTACGAATCCCGGCCCGGCCACCTCGGTTTTCGAGATGCCTGCTACCTGGTCAAGCTGGGCGGTGATCTTGGCGGCGAGGTCGCGCGGCGCCATTCCCGCTTTCTTTGCCAGCTGCATAGCCACGTTAGTTGACCAATCACCGTTATCGCGCGAACGGGGACGCTCAACTTTCACGGTTTCCGGGATAGCATTCGAATCTAAACCGGTGTCGGCTGCCTGGGTGACAAGAATCTGGCGGATTAGGGCACTTAGTTCTTCTGGAGTCATGCTTTAAGCCTAGACTGCCAGGCATATTTCTCGCCAAATCTGGCGAGCTAGCCCACACCGGCAGGCAGCTGGCACAATAGGAATATGAGGGAGCAGGTTTACCACAAGGTTGATAATCGCCATCCCGAGGCTCTGGAGCTTGAAGAACTGGGGCTAAAGTGGCTGGCAGAGCCGATGGACAAAGGCGGAGTGCACGTGGCGAAAGTCGCGGCTTCTGGGCGCGGATTTTTAGACACCGAACTAATCCCCTCCACCGCTATTACCCGCGAGGCCGCGCGAGCCTTCGGGGCAGCCCTGGCGATTACCCACGCGGGCGGAGCCGATTGGTACGGGCAGCCCCCACTTAGCTATTCCGGCCCCGGATTCATGGGACGCTCCCGCTTGGATTTAATTTACGAGGACGCCGGGGAAAACTGGGGCGAGTTTTTCTCTGATCACCGGATTATGCCGAACCTGCCGCCCGCCCTCGCTAACGGTTCTATCGATTCGGCCGGAGCAGCAGTTTTAGAGCGGCTGGCCGAGCGTTTGCGGGATGGAGTCTTCGACGTTGCCGAACCGGAGCTAGTAAAAACCAAGGCCGCTCGGATTCACGGTGACCTGTGGACCGGGAACGTAATGTGGGCGCCCTCGGGAGCTTTAAAGCGTTTTCCTGCCCTGGCAGGGCGAGGCGCCACCCCCGATCAAGCCCTGCCTTCAGTGGTGGGGGTGTTGATCGACCCGGCTCCTTCGGGTGGACACGCGGAGACTGATTTGGCGGCGCTAGGAGTATTCGGACAGCCCTACCTGGAGGAAATCTACCAAGGTTACAACCAGGTCTCTCCCCTAGCTTCCGGGTGGCAAGAACGTATCGGCCTGCACCAGATTCATATGCTGGCGGTACACGCTAACCTGTTCGGAGGATCTTACGGCCCTCACACTGTGCAGCTAGCTAGCCAATATCTGTAAAACCAGGCAGCCGCCGCGGCGTGGCTGGCGTATTTTTGCTTACCGAAAAACGCGGGCACGATTTCGGGCGCGATCTTTGCGAAGCTGGCAAACGGGTTAGGCTAGTTTCATGAATCACATCGTTGCTTTACTTATGGGGGTACTACTGCTCGCCGGTTCGGCCTGGATTCGCCACGGGAGCGCGAGGGCGCGTTTTTGGATCCCAAAACAAAAGAAAGATATTTCTCGCTCCGGCATTCTGATTCTGGATGAACGCTGGGTGCTGGTGTTCCTACCGGCACTGGGATTATTTTTCTTGGCGATAGGAGCCACGCTTCCCGCAAACGCCAGTCCGAAACCCGGGAACCACCTGTTACTGGCGATCTGTCTAATCAGTGCTTTTATCGGCCTGGTAGGCATTATTTGGGGATTAACCAACCTTTACTATCCGGAGGGGCTACGGCCAGCTTGGCTGCGCGCCTACTATCGCCAGCTAGGATTTGCGCCTTCCCGAGGTACTCGCCTGGCACCCGCCTGGTACCGCGAGCAGCTGCAAGATGATAATTTCGAGGATCCCCGCGAAAACAAAAAAGACCGCAACCAGATAGCCGCGGATGCGGAAAAACCGAAAAAAGCTCGTCCCAGCCAGCAGAATCGCAAGAAGCGGCGCCCCCGCTAAAACCGCTGACTGCGGCCGGTAGTTAGCTGACGGTAGCTAAATCAAAACCAAATTGACATCCAGAAAACATCCAGAAAACATCCAGAGTCAAAACAGTTGCTGGTGTCAATATGGGGACATAGTAGATAAGAGGAGATCGAGATTCATGACTAACAGCAATGATTCGACCCAACCCCAAAACGGTAATAATCCGCTTGACGACTGGGAAATGGATGATTGGCAAAGCGCCGGCTGGCCGGGAGAAATCCCGGAGCCTAGCGGTAATAGCTTTCCAGCAGCGGACCCCGGGAACAACGGCAACCTTAACTCCGGCGAGGAGGACGCGCGTCCCGAATTAACCGGTAGGATCACCGATATTCAACCGAGCATACCGGCGATTAGTGGCGAGGCAGCCGCCTCCTCTAGTGGCACCACCCCGCTGCCAGGCACGGCTTTCCCCACTGGGCAGAAACAAGCCGAGGGATATCCTTCCCCCTACAGCTCTGGAGTTAGCGGAGCCGCGTCCTCGCAAAACGAAAACTTTTTCTCCTCCGACTTTCGCCCAGAACCGGCGGGAGACGGTAATAGTTTTCCCTATTCTCCGGCAACCCAAGGGACGTTCTTCCCCCCGGAACAGCCTGCTTGGGAACCTTCCCCTATGCCGGCTAAGCGCAAGGAAAAAACTAAGCGTGGCCCCGGCTGGCTGGCCACTATCGCGATTGCGGTAGCCGCCGCTCTGTGCGTATGGCTATTGCCTTCCGAATGGGGGTCGCGTACTACCTCTCTGGGGAAATCGCCGGTGAAAGTGGCCACTGAGGCTCCGGTTACCCAAGCCAGCGCGAAGAACACCAACTGGGAGGCAGTAGCTAAAGCAGTCCAGCCCTCGGTAGTAGCCATCCAGGTGGATTCCGGAAATTCCGGGGAGACCGGATCGGGAGTGATCTTCGATGAGGCCGGACACGTGATTACTAACTATCACGTAGTTGCCTCCGCGATTACCGGCAGGGCAAAAGTCCAGATTGAGTTATTTAACGGAAAAATCTATGACGCTAAGGTTTTAGGTTCCGATGCTTCCACCGACCTGGCAGTGCTAGAGTTTGTGAAACCGCCTAAGGGTTTACAGATGGCAGCTTTGGGGAGCTCTACCGGTTTGCGGGTTGCCCAACCGGTGGCGGCCATCGGTTCACCGCTGGGACTGGAAAACACCGTTACTACCGGAATTATTTCTGCCCTCGATCGCCCGGTAGTGGTCACCCAATCGGCTGAGGGCTCGGGCGTACAGATTCCCGGACTGAATGACCGCTCCGGTGCTGGCCAGCAGGTGGTCACCAACGCTATCCAGGTCGATGCCGCGATCAACCCCGGTAACTCTGGTGGCCCCCTTTTCGATGCCTCCGGAAAGGTTATTGGGATTACTTCTTCGATCGCTTCCTTGGGGTCCTCCAATGGCGGCCAAGCGGGGTCGATTGGAATCGGTTTTGCTATTCCCGTGAACCTGGTGCGTAACGTAGCTGACCAGATCATCACGTCTGGGAAAGTCACTCACGCGATGCTGGGAGTCACCATTGACACCGCGGTTGCCCAGATTGAGGGCGAGTCGCGAATGGGGGCGCGAGTATCCTCGGTTGTTCCCGGCTCGGGCGCTGCGCGGGCGGGCCTGAAAGAAGGCGATCTAATTACCAAAATTGATGATTACCAGGTGGGATCCGGGGTGGCACTAACCGGTTATGTCCGCTGGTACAACCCGGGAGACAAAGTAAAACTAACGGTGCTCCGCCAAGATGGTTTCCACGAGATTGAAGCCGAGCTCGGTGCGCAGACTGCTGACAGGAAGTACCGACGCTAGCTAGCTGATATAGGTTGAGCCCGCTGGATTCCAGCGGGCTCAACCTATATAGAAAACTCTAGGAGAAGATCGCGCGGAAGAATCCGCCGAACCAGGAGAATACGCGCACGAAGAACACTCGAACTTTAACCACAAAGCTATCGGAGTTATCGGCTTGCTCATCCGGCTGCGTAGTGGGTTCCGGAACCACAGTAGGCGGATTATCCGGGGTCGGAGCCTCGGTAAAAGTAGGCTCCGGGGTGGAAGGAGTAGGCTCTACGCTCGGCTGCGGATCCGCGGTCGGCTCGGGAGCAGTGGTGGGATCCTCGCTAGGCTGAGGTGCCTCGGTAGTAGGATCCGGAGTCGGCTGCGCGGTTTCACTGGGAACCTCCGGCTGAGCCGGTTCGCTCGTAGGTTTGGTAGTAGGCTCTGTCTCTTGGCTGGGCTCAGGAGCTGCGGTAGTAGGATCCTCGCTGGGCTGAGGTGCCTCAGTAGTAGGATCCGTGGTCGGCTCGGGAGCAGTAGTGGGATCCTCGCTAGGCTGGGGCGCCTCAGTAGTAGGATCCGGGGTGGGCGCAGCCGGCTCAGACCCGGCCGGGTATCCTAAATACTTTTCCAAACCCTGCAACGCCAAAGCTACGTCCGCGTCCCCAATCGGGTTATTGAAGTCTTTAACCCCCGCCATACCGGCGGCCATTAAATCACCCTTGCAGGTGTGGTCGAGACCCAAAAGATGCCCGAGTTCATGCGCCACCGTAGAAACCTGGGTAAGCCAACCACTACGATCAAGACGCAGATACAGCAGCCGCTGGGCAGCATAGGCAGTGCCTAAGGCCTTCCCTTCAGCATAGGGGGAATCAATTACCCGCACCGGGCGGTCAGCCATTGAGTCCACAAACTTAAATTTGATTTTCCCGCCACTGCGCTCGATCCACATCTTGGTGGCCGCCTCAATCGCGGGACGGAACTTGGTGTTACCCAAATACAGCGACAAAGTATAAGAGTCGGCGCTGGTAGCCCCAATCAAAAAGGTATCTATATTGGTGATGGGTTGCCCTTTAGCTACCTGATTATGCATTACCCGGCATTCGCGTACCGTAGGAGTGCGGTCCGCCGCCTGCACGTTCTGACTGCCCGAGACTGCAAATAGTCCCCCCAGTGCCAGACCCACCATCGTTAAGGTGGCTACCAAAATGTTCTTTTTTCGACTCATACTCATACTGAAATCTTACCAATCGGTAAGATTAAAGCAAGGTGATAATCTCATTTTTGTTGAGAACTTGGTCATAACTGGTTGACGCCGCGATCGCGAGCCTTAAACCCCCAGCTAAAAGCAGCGGGGGCTTGCCTGACTAGTTTAGCCAGACAAGCCCCCGGAAGGAACTCAACTATTTAGATTAGAGATTCAGACCAAAAGAATCTTCGAAATTAATGCCCGCCAAGAAGTCGTCATCAATATCGGGAATCTTAAAGTCATCGGCAGACCAACCCATCTTGGCCATCGCTTCCTCGGTAGGCTCCACACTAGCGTCGCGGAACATCGACAGACCGGTGCCGGCCGGAATCAACTTACCGATAATCACGTTCTCTTTCAGACCTACCAACGGATCCTTCTTCGACGCCATCGCGGCATCAGTTAGCACCTTAGTAGTCTCCTGGAAGGAAGCAGCCGATAGCCACGAATCGGTAGCCAACGAAGCCTTGGTGATCCCCATCAGTTCCGGACGAGCCGCAGCCGGCTCCCCACCCTCGGAAACCACCTTGCGGTTAATCGAGCGGAAACGAATCGAATCCACCAGAGTACCCGGCAACAGTTCGGTGTCGCCCGACTTCAGCACGGTTACTCGCCGCAGCATCTGGCGCACAATCACTTCAATATGCTTGGAGTGAATATCCACGCCCTGCGAACGGTAAACTTCTTGCACCTCGGTTACCAGCTGCTTTTGGGTCGAGTTAACGCCCAAAATCCGCAACACCTTCTTCGGATCCAAGCGACCCTCAGTCAGCTGCTGACCTACCTCGACATGATCACCGTCAGAGATAATCAGCTTCATCCGGCGCGGCGCGTCAATAATCAGATCATCTTGACCGTCATCGCGCACCACTACCAAATGGCGAGGCTCACCCGGTTCGTCAACTACCTTCACGCGCCCGGCAGCTTCGGTAATCAAGGCTTCACCCTTGGGGGTACGAGCCTCAAACAGCTCCTGTACACGCGGCAAACCCTGAGTAATATCCGCGGCACCCGCAGCACCACCGGTGTGGAAGGTACGCATCGTCAACTGAGTACCCGGCTCCCCAATCGACTGGGCAGCGATAATCCCCACGGCCTCGCCAATATCCACCCGTTTACCGGTTGCCAGCGAGCGTCCGTAGCAAGAGGCACAGGTGCCGGCCTCGGATTCACAGGTCAAAACGGAACGTACCGGAATCTCGGTTACTCCCGCCTCGATCAGCACATCAATTTCGGCGTCGCCCACATCGGTGCCCTTAGCAAACACCAAGTTGCCGTCCTTATCGGTAACGTCCTTAGACAAGGTACGTCCATAGGCGGTGGTCTCTACGATATCCAGTTTGTAAACCTGGCCATCTTCGCCGGCGTTACCAATGGGCAGTACCAGGCCGCGGCGAGTGCCACAGTCCTGTTCACGCACAATAACGTCCTGCGAAACATCCACCAAACGGCGGGTCAAGTAACCCGAGTCGGCAGTACGCAACGCGGTATCAGCCAAACCTTTACGTGCACCGTGGGTAGCGATGAAGTATTCCAACACCGACAACCCCGAGCGATAGTTCGACTTAATCGGCTGCTCAATCAGCTTCTGCTTCGGGTCAGCCACCAGACCACGCATACCGGAAATCTGCCGGATCTGATCCCAGTTACCACGAGCACCCGAAGAAACCATCCGGTTCACCTGGTTACGAGCCGGGAAGTTCTCCCGCATCGCCTGGGCGACTTTGGCCGTACATTCGGTCCACAAATCTACCAGCTCGTTGTAGCGATCCTGCGCGGTAATCAAACCGAGATCGGCGTCCTCTTGCACCTGGGTGGCTTTTTCGTCGTACTCGGCCAGAATCTTCGCCTTGGCGGGCGGTTCCACTACGTCAGCGAAGCCGATAGTGGTACCCGACCAGGTTGCCCAGTGGAAACCGGTCTCTTTCAAAGCATCCAAAGAGGCCGCCACATTGCCCTTGTCGTAACGCTCGGCCAAAGTATTGACAATCCGGGATAGCCCCTTCTTATCAATCTGCTCGTTTACGAACGGGTAGGAAACCGGCAGCGCCTCATTGAAGAAGCAACGCCCAATCGAGGTTTCAAACTCGACCGGATCGCCCTCTTCAAAGCCCTCCGGTGCCTGCCAACCCTTGGGCGGCACCGTACCCGGCTCAAAACGAATCAACGCTTTCGCGTTAATGTCCAAGCGGTCTTGGTCGAAGGCCATAATGGCTTCACCCAAAGAAGAGAACTTGGGGGTAACCGGGTTTCCGTCCTCATCGGTCGGAACCGGTAGCGACGGATCGGGATCCGAAGTCAAGTGGTAAATACCAATCACCATGTCCTGCGAAGGCATAGTTACCGGACGACCATCAGCCGGCTTCAAAATGTTGTTTGAAGACAGCATCAAAATCCGCGCCTCCGCCTGAGCTTCCGCTCCCAGCGGCAGGTGCACTGCCATTTGGTCACCATCGAAGTCCGCGTTGAAGGCCCCACAAGCTAGCGGGTGCAGCTGAATCGCTTTACCTTCAATCAAGATCGGCTCGAAAGCCTGAATACCTAGGCGGTGCAAAGTAGGCGCGCGGTTGAGCAGCACCGGATGCTCGGTGATGACCTCATCAAGCACGTCCCACACCTGCGGACGCTGGCGTTCCACCATCCGCTTGGCCGCCTTTACGTTTTGCGCTTCCTGGCGTTCCACCAACCGTTTCATTACAAACGGCTTGAACAGCTCCAAAGCCATCTGCTTGGGTAGACCGCACTGGTGCAGCCGCAGCTGCGGACCGACCACGATTACAGAACGACCCGAGTAGTCAACCCGCTTACCCAGCAGGTTCTGACGGAAACGTCCCTGTTTGCCCTTGAGCATATCGGACAGCGACTTGAGCGCCCGGTTACCCGGACCAGTCACTGGACGTCCGCGGCGACCATTGTCGAACAGGGCATCCACAGATTCCTGCAGCATCCGCTTTTCGTTATTCACGATGATCTGGGGAGCTCCCAAATCCAGCAGCCGCTTTAAGCGGTTATTGCGGTTAATTACCCGGCGGTACAGATCGTTCAGATCCGAAGTCGCAAAGCGACCCCCATCTAGCTGCACCATCGGACGCAGGTCCGGCGGAATCACCGGGATCCGATCTAGCACCATCGAATCCGGTTTATTCCCGGTCTGCAAGAAAGCAGAAACCACTTTCAGTCGTTTCAGGGCACGAGTCTTGCGCTGACCAGTGCCGGTTTCGACTTCCTCTTTCAGCTTTTCGGCTTCAGCCTGCAGGTCAAAGTCCTGCAGCCGCTTCTGCACCGCTTGCGCGCCCTTATCGCCTTTAAAGTAAATGCCGTAACGCATCTCTAAGTCGCGGTAAAGCCGCTCATCGCCCTCTAAGTCTCCTACCTGCAGTTCTTTGAAGCGGGTAAAGACCTCATCGCGGCGAGTCAGTTCACGATCCAGCTTGCGCCGCATCTGAGTAACCTCTTTATCGGCGGCCTTACGAACCTTTTCCTTTTCGGCGTTCTTGGCGTCCTTGGCTTCTAAGGCCGCCAAATCCTTCTCCAGCTTTTCCTGGCGAGCCACAATCTGCGCCTCAAAGCGTTCAGTTAAACGCTGTTTTTCCAGGCTGAGCTCGTTTTCTAGATTCGGTAGATCCTGGTGACGCGCATCCTCGTCAACCTCGGTAATCATATAGGCCGCGAAATAAATGACCTTCTCGAGGTCTTTCGGCGCTAGATCCAGTAGATAACCCAAACGGGAAGGCACGCCCTTGAAATACCAAATATGGGTAACCGGGGCTGCCAGTTCAATATGACCCATACGTTCGCGGCGCACCTTGGAGCGAGTAACCTCTACCCCACAGCGTTCACAAACGATGCCCTTATAGCGCACCCGCTTGTATTTTCCGCAGGCACATTCCCAATCCCGGGTAGGACCGAAAATGCGTTCACAGAACAGGCCATCCTTTTCCGGCTTCAGGGTGCGGTAGTTAATAGTTTCCGGCTTCTTGACTTCCCCGAATGACCATTCAGCCACGCCCTCGGCGGTCGCCATGCCGATATGTAGTTGATCGAATTTATTTGCATCCATAATCGACTCTTACCTTCTCTTCCCTGCTGCCTAGATTTCTTCCAAAGAAACATTGGGGTTTGGCCGCGAGCCAATATTGATCCCCAACTCTTCGCTGGCACGCTCAGCACCGTCATCGTCTTCAGCCAGGGACACCACATTGTCTTCGGCGTCTAAGGCCTCCACATTCAGGCAGAGGGAGCGCATTTCTTGTATGAGGACGCGGAAAGATTCCGGAATGCCAGGCTGCGGAATATCCTCGCCCTTAACAATCGCCTCATAGACCTTCACGCGGCCGGTAATATCATCCGATTTCACGGTGAGCAGTTCCTGTAGCGAATAGGCCGCACCATAGGCTTCCATCGCCCACACTTCCATCTCGCCGAAACGCTGCCCACCGAACTGGGCTTTACCGCCCAGCGGTTGCTGCGTAATCATCGAGTAAGGCCCGGTGGAACGAGCGTGAATCTTGTCATCTACCAGGTGGTGCAGCTTCAGCATGTACTTGTAGCCCACCGAAATCGGGTAGGGGAACGGTTCCCCGCTGCGCCCATCAAAGAGCTGGGCTTTACCGTCGGCATTGATGAGGCGATCCCCATCCGCGTTCGGGCGGGTGCAACCGAGTAGTCCGGTCAAAACGTCCTCTTCCACACCGTCGAATACCGGGGTGGCCACCTTTTGACCGGCCGGAGCTTGCAGGCCTTCCTTAGGTAGTTTCTCAATCCACTTGGCACCTTCTTCTGCCAGCAGGGAAGTATCCCAACCCTGGTGAGCGATCCAGCCCAAGTGGAACTCCAGCACCTGCCCGATGTTCATACGGCCAGGCACACCCATGGGGTTCAAAATAATGTCAACCGGAGTGCCGTCCTCTAAGAAAGGCATATCTTCGATCGGCAAAATCTTGGAAACCACACCCTTGTTACCGTGACGACCAGCCATTTTATCGCCAATGGTGATCTTCCGGCGCTGCGCCACATAGACGCGCACCATATGCTTTACGCCGGGAGGTAGTTCATCGTCTTCATCATTAAACTCGCGTACCCCGATTACAATCCCGGATTCACCGTGAGGAACGCGCAGCGAAGTGTCTCGCACCTCGCGGGCTTTCTCACCGAAGATGGCACGCAGCAGGCGCTCTTCACTGGTCAGCTCAGTTTCACCCTTGGGGGTTACTTTCCCGACCAAAATATCGCCGGCTTGTACCTCGGCGCCGATACGGATGATACCGCGTTCGTCAAGGTCAGATAGGGCGTCCTCGGAGATATTAGGAATATCGCGAGTGATTTCTTCTAGACCCAGCTTGGTTTCGCGGGCATCGATTTCGTGTTCTTCAATATGGATCGAAGTAAGCACGTCGTCCTGGACCACCCGGCGGGAAAGAATAATCGCGTCCTCGTAGTTGAGGCCTTCCCAAGACATATAGGCAACCAGCAGGTTCTTACCCAAGGCCAGTTCACCATGATCAGTTGCCGGGCCGTCAGCGATGAGATCGCCGACCTCTACCCGGTCACCAGCTGCCACTCGTACATGCTGGTTGTAGCAGTTACCCGGGTTGGAGCGGTGGAATTTGTCTAGGTTATAGGTGAAGTAGGAACCGTCATCGCACATGAGCTGGACGTGCGCCGCATCGGCTTCTACTACTACCCCGGCATGGTCGCTAACAATGGCCTCGCCCGCATCCATAGCAGTGCGCCGTTCCATACCGGTACCCACTAGCGGAGCCTCGGTAGTCAGTAAGGGAACCGCTTGGCGCTGCATGTTGGCACCCATGAGGGCGCGGTTAGCGTCATCGTGTTCTAGGAACGGAATCAGGGCGGCGGCAACCGAAGTCATCTGCCGTGCCGAAACGTCCATGAAGTCTACTTCTTCGCGCCGCATTTCCTGCGGGTCTTCCCCGGCAATCCGGCACAGGACTAGTTCTTCCGCGAAGGAACCGTCATCGTTTAGCGGAGCCGAAGCCTGGGCAATGTTGTAGCCGGCCTCTTCATCGGCGCTCAGGTAGTGAACCTCGTCGGTGACTTTTCCGTCTTTAACTACCCGATAGGGGGTTTCAATGAAACCAAAAGAGTTCAACCGCGCATAGGTTGCCAGCGAGCCGATCAGACCAATGTTGGGGCCTTCCGGAGATTCGATCGGGCACATCCGGCCGTAGTGGGACGGGTGCACGTCACGAACTTCCATGCCCGCACGGTCACGAGAAAGACCGCCCGGACCGAGCGCAGACAAGCGCCGCTTGTGGGTTAGTCCCGATAGCGGGTTGTTTTGATCCATGAACTGGGACAGCTGCGAAGTACCAAAGAATTCTTTGATCGCAGCCACTACCGGACGGATGTTAATCAGCGACTGGGGGGTGATAGCCTCCGCGTCCTGGGTGGTCATGCGTTCGCGTACCACGCGTTCCATCCGGGAGAGCCCGGTGCGAATCTGAGCTTGGATTAGTTCGCCGACTGCGCGAATGCGGCGATTGCCAAAGTGGTCGATATCGTCGGTTTCTACCCGCAGGTCAACGATTTCGCCGTCCTCGTTGGTGGCCGGCACCGTCTGGTCGCCTTTTTGTAGCGCCAATAGGTATTTGAAACCAGCGATAATATCGTCCAGCGTCAAAGTGGAGGCGTGGATATCACTGGTCAGACCCAGTTTGCGGTTGACCTTATAGCGTCCAACTTTGGCCAGGTCATAGCGCTTGGGGTTGAAGTAGAAACCTTCTATCAGGTTACGTCCTGCTTCCGCGCTAGCCGGCTCACCGGGGCGAATCTTCCGGTAAATATCTGCCCGGGCATCATCGGTGGACTGGATGTTATCCGAATCCTTTTCCAAGGTCGAAAGCATAATCGGGTAGTCCTGGAACTCTTCGCGGATTTCTTCCGCGGTCATGCCCAGGGCGCGCAGGAAGATGGTGCCGGACTGCTTACGACGCCGGTCAATGCGGATGCCTACGTTTTCCCGTTTGTCGATCTCGAGTTCTAGCCAAGCTCCCCGGGAAGGAATGAACTTGCAGCCGTAAATATCCTTATCGGAGGTTTTATCAGCTACTTTTTCAAAGTAGACACCGGGAGAGCGCACCAGCTGAGAGACTACGACCCGCTCGGTACCGTTAATAATGAAGGTTGCCCGCGGAGTCATCAGCGGGAAATCCCCCATAAACACGGTCTGCGATTTAATCTCGCCGGTGTTTTCATTCATGTATTCCGCGGTTACGAAGATGGGAGCCGCATAGGTGTAATCCTTGGCTTTGCATTCTTCGATGGAATACTTGGGGGGCTCAAACTTGGGGTCGGAAAACGACAGCGACATGGAGCCCGCGAAGTCTTGGATGGGAGAAATTTCTTCGAAAACTTCCTCTAACCCCGACAGCACCGGATCGGTGCGATTGCTCGCTTTCGCTTTTTCTTCTGCGCTCTCGCGCCACTGAGGGGTGCCTAAGAGCCATTCAAAAGATTTTCTTTGAATGTCCAGCAGATTCGGAGGGGCCATAACTTCCTGTAGTTTTGCAAACGACAGGCGAGAAGGCTTATTGGCAGATGCGGTTTCAGCAGCCAAAAGGATTCCTTTCGGACGACGTAACTTCGCGCGTATTCTAGGTTTCCGGCCCCTTCCAGGCGCTGGTTGTTCTTCCGATCGCCTTGCGCATTTTAGAGGCGAATCAACAGACCAGACCACATCGGGCTACGGCAAACGCAAGTATTAATGCTAGTTTGAAAGCGCTTATTATGCCACATGTCAGGCAAGGACGTGCGCATTTTCACAGCTTTCTTTCCGTTTTTTTGGGCTGCTTTGGGCAAAATACTATTTTTGAGGTTCCGCGTGGGGTCTCTGGCAGCGCGTTCGTCCCCTTTTCGGGGAGCCGGTCTACAAGGTAAACACTGCTTCCTGCTCGTGGGCAAATAGCTTCGCCAGTTCCCCGGCTTGCGCGAGCAACTGCTTCGGATCTCCCTGCTCCGCCAGTTTGCCCCCAGAAAGCACCAGCACCTGGTCGGCTTCCTCTACCTGCCTCAAGGTGTGGGTGATTTCAATAATGGTGGCCTGCGGACGCTTCTCCCGCACCCGGTGGCGTATCCGCGCTGCTAGCGCGGGCTCCAAATGCGCGGTGAACTCATCTAATACCAAGACCGGAGAATCGTTAAGTAACGCCCTCGCTAAAGAGAGCCTTTGCCGCTGTCCCCCTGATAGCGCCCCGCCATATCTGCCTACCCGAGTATTTAAACCTGCAGGTAAAGCTGCAACCACCTGGTCGAGTTCTACGATTTTCAATACCTGCCAGAGCTGTTCCTCCGTGGCATCGGGTTTACCGAGCCGCAAATTATCGGCAATCGAGGCCGAGAAAATATGAATCCGCTGGGTAACCAGAGGAATCGCGTGGCGAATAGCCTGCGTATCTAGCTGTGACAACGGGGAATCTCCCAGCAGGATCTGCCCGTTATCAACATCCCAGTAGCGCAGCAGCAACCTCGCCAGGGTGGATTTTCCGCTCCCGGTTGCACCGCAGATAGCAGTCCAGGAACCGGCAGGAATAGCAAAGGAAATATCTTGGAGGGCTTCCCCAGAGGATATTCGCTGCCCGCTTTGGGGATAGCTAAAAGACACGTCCTCGAAAATAATTGGGAAAGGCTGCGTAGGCAGGTTCTTTCCGCCGCTGGGTACCTGAGGATCAGAGTTGGCCACCTGCCAAACCCGACGAGCCGCGGCGAAAGTATTGTCCAGGTGGGTAGAGAAATCTTCCACCCCACGGCACACTTCCCAAGAGCGCATTACCGCAAAGATGGCGGCCAGGGCGGCCGGAATCGCAGTTAAATCGACTGGCGAAGGCATTCCTACCCAGATGACTGCCAGCACCGCTAGGTACATCCCACTTTGGCTCAGCGCCCGCCGCAAAGCCTGTAGCGAGGTCAAAGGGCGCGCGCAGGCACCAGCGATCGACATATAGCGCTCAAGTTGGGTGGTGCGCGCCCGCTGCAAACCGTAGCCGGTCACCTCGCTAACCCCGTTTACCGAGTCGGTCACCGACTGTGCAACTTGACCTTGGGCTTTCCCAACTGCATCTGCAGCCCGGTTGCCTTCCCCACCCCCTAGCAACATTAAGCACAGTAAAGTCACCAGGTAAATCAAGAACAGCAAGACGCCGCTAAAAGGAGAGACCAAAAATCCGGTAAGAATCGAAACCGCGAGGGGGATAATCAAGGCACTAGCGGCAGGAACCAAAGTGTGCGCAAAAAACACTTCGATCCGATCAATATCCGCGGTGATCCGCGCCAGCAAATCCCCACTTTTTGCCCCCACCATACAAGCCGGGGATTGCGGCAATAAGCGGGTAAACATTTCTTGCCGCAAAATTTCCAGGGCTTTAAAGGCTACATAGTGTCCGGCAAACTGTTCTAGGTAACGGAAAAATGCTTTCAGGAACGCTAACGCCGCCATCACCCCTACGCTCACCCACAGATAGGAGGAACTCAAGGCATCGCCAACAGTGACTTTCAGGACTGCGTCGCTGATGCGGTAAACCCCGAAAGCAATGAGGGCGATTCCGAAAGCTTGATCTAACAGGCGGGCTACCCCGGAGATATAAAGAGGTTTCAGCACGGGACGGGCCAGGTGCAATAGCCAGTTGATCAACTGACGGGTTCCCACTGCTGGCTGGTCTACTTCCCTCCCATTTTTTAGAGGGGGTCGCTGGTTGTCGGCCTCCTCTTTAGCGGGGCGCAGATACTTTATAAGCTCCGGTAGTTTCTTCACCGCGACACCTCCTTTAAAGCGCCATCTTGGAGGTAAAGCACCCGGTCAGCAAACTCTAAGGCACTGGCGCGATGGGTGAGCAACACGATAGTTTTTTCTTTCGCTACCTCCGCGAGCGCCTGGGTAATCGCCGCCTCAGACTCCAAATCAATCTGCGAAGTTGGCTCATCTAACAGCAGCAACTGGCGCTGGGACAATAGTGCCCGCGCTAAAGATAGCCGCTGGGCTTGTCCTCCCGATAAGGCGTATCCGTCCTCCCCTACCGGGGTATCTAGTCCTTGCGCGAAAGCGCGAACTTCTGCGGCGAGGCGCACTTTTTCCAGGCACTCCCATAAGCGGTCTTCACTGGCGCGGGGAGCTACCATCATCAGATTGGAGCGGATAGTGCCGGTGAAAATCCAGGTGTGTTGCTGTACTAGTGCCGACTGGTCTGAAAACCAGGCACTACTATTAGCTTCCAGGGGGCGTCCTTGCAGATAATAGGCGCCTTGGCTGGGCAAGAGATTACCTTTAAGCACTTCAATGAGGGTGGATTTTCCGGCTCCTGAGGCACCGGCAATCGCCACCCATTCTCTATTTTTTATCTCTAAATCCAGATTCTGCAGCACGGGATCTCCGCCGGGATAGGCAAAGCTCAGCCCCTGCAGGGAGAGGAAAGAATCAGAATGGTTCGGTATAACCTGCGCTTTATCAGAGCTGGCATCACCGTCTTGGCCATGGGAAGAGGTTTTGCCACTCAAAAAGGCGCGCACCAGGCGCTGATTCGCCATCCCCGCCATCCCCACATAGAAGAAGGATCCGATTTTATTCATCGGCTCTAAAAGCAATAGGGTCAACCCCAACATGGAAACTACCGGAGCGATTACCGTAATATCGCTGCCCCAAGAACCATTAATCACTTTCCAAAGGGTGAGCGCAAACCCGGTAGTAAGTAGCAACAGGTTGAATCCCAGATCGATAACCAGCAAGATTAGTTGATTGGCAGCCAGCAGGCGCATAGTGGAAAGCCGATTCTCTTCCCCTACCTGGGCTAGTTGCTTCCCCTTTAACTCAGCGGCTCCTAGTAGCGTCAAAGTCTCTAAACCCGAGAGGGCATCCAGGTAGGAGGCAGCGAGCTGATTACGGCGTCGCCGGGATCCGCTCGAAACTTTCCGGGTGAGTTTCGAAAACCCAAAAATAATTGCGGGCACTAGCGGTACAAAACCTAGCAGCACCAAGGCACACCAGGGGTCGATAAATAACGCCATTAGCGCCAGCACCAGTAGCGGACTCAGCATCGCCCCGATCATAGAACCCAGGAAAGCCTGACGGTAACGCTGAATTTTATCAGTACCGGAAGTCATCATGTCTATTAGGGATCCGGCGCTCCGGCAAGCCAATACCCCCGGTCCCTGCCGGAAATAATTTCGCAGCAATCTAGACTGGAGAGCCAGCTGTTCTTTATAAATTGAGTGTTGCTCGATGCTAACCCGGGTTGCTTCGCATCCCCCCAGTAGCAGCGCCAAGAAGATTAACCCACCCAAGGCTCCCGAAAGACTCTTTCCGGAAAACGCGTGCGACAAGGTGTAGCCGAGCAGAATCATGAAACCGGCTGCTAACGCCACTGAAATCAAGGTGAGGATCACACTGGCGATAATCGCGACTGTCCCCGCCGGACGGGAAAGTGACAGTTTCTTTGCCATATAGTCCTCTAGCTCAGTAGTTTGCTTGGCTTTACTTTACTAGTTTTAGCGTCTAAAACGTACCCGCCAACGGTGCCTGAACGCTAAGGGAGGTAAAGTAACAAGCATGAATCAAACCCAGGTGAGCCCCGACAGCGGTCAAGACGCGAAACAGCCAGATCTGGCAACGAATTCCGAAAAAGTAGACCCGCTGGCAGACCTTACCCCCTATCAGCGCTACGTGCGGCGCCGTCAACAACGCGAAACCATGGTTTTCACTGTTATCGGTTCGGTGATGGCCGGACTGCTGGTGCTGTCTATCTTGATCGGGTTCGGGATTTTACCCTTCCCCTTCTTCAATGACTTTAAACAGGTACCCCAATACGCTCAGGCGGGAGACGTTCCCTGCCCGACCTCGGAAAAAGCGGTTCCCTTAGACAAAATGGAAATCCATGTAGTCAATGGCACCGATGTTTCCGGCCTAGCCGGGAAAGTCGCCAAGGGACTTAAAGACCGCGGAGTTCCGGTTAAAGATACTGGAAATATCAGTTCCGGCTCCTATGAGGGCAATATCCGAATCGTTACCGGCCCCACCGGGGTTAACGTGGCCTACACTTTGGCGCGCGCTTTTGAGGATGCAGAGGTTATCCTGGATCCTCGTCCTACTTCTGATGTGACCGTTACGATTGGTTCTCGCTACTCCGATATGGTTAGCCCCGAAAAATTCCAGGAAGAGGTACATAACGATCTCGAGAAGATGGAAGGCTGCAAACTAGTGCAGATTGCCTAGGCTCTAGGCCTGCTGGTTCGGCTAGTCCTGATCGGCTTTCGGGTTTAGCGTTTCTGCCAGGTGCGCTACCCGTTTTTCATAGGAGCGGGACTCTAGGTCTGTACCTGCCGGTACCGAGGCCGGGGAGGCCTGCTCGAGGAAGGTACCGCGTGCCTTCGAAATCCCGCGCATCACGTGGTAGACCACGATCGCGGCGGCCGAACCCAAGGCAATGCCATTGAAGGTCAGGGAACCGATCTGCCAGGTGTAGTCGGCGATAGCGATAATCATGGCGACCGCGGCGGTATTGAGATTCACCGGATCGGCAAAATCAACTTTGTTTTGCACCCAGATGCGCACGCCCAACATCCCAATCATGCCGTAAAGAACAGTAGCCGCGCCTCCGAGCACCCCGGGGGGAATGGTAGCGATGGCTGCCCCAAACTTGGGGAACATGGAGAGGGCCAGCGCCACGAAAGCAGCCACGATATAGGCGGCAGTGGAGTAGACGCGAGTAGCGGCCATTACCCCAATGTTTTCCGCATAGGTAGTGGTGGCGCTACCGCCGCCGCAACCGGCGAATACGGTAGAAACCCCGTCAGCAAATAGGGCACGCCCAGTCAGATGGTCGAGGTTTTCTCCGGTCATGGCGGATACCGATTTCACGTGACCGACATTTTCAGCAATCAACACCAGCACTACCGGGATAAATAGCCCCAAAGTCGAAGGTTCAAACGAAGGGCTGTGGAATTCGGGGAGCCCAATCCAAGCGGCTTCGCCGATGGCTTTGAAATCCACTTCATGTTGGAGTACCGCTGCTACGTAGCCCACGCCCACGCCAATCAGGATGGACAGGCGGCCGATGATTCCTTTGAAGAGGACGGTAATCAGCACAATGGAGGTAACGGTAATGACTGCGGTGACCGCGCCCTCTTTAAACCAGTTCCAGGCGGCGGGAGCCAGGTTGAAGCCGATCAGAGCGACGATACATCCGGTTACGGTGGGCGGCATGATGCGGTCGATCCACACGATACCCGCAAAGTGCACGATTACCCCGATCAGTGCCAAAGTTACCCCGACGCTGATGACTCCGCCAAGCGCCGCCGACTGCCCGTACTGGGCAGATACCGCGGTAATCGGGGCGATCAACGCAAAGGACGACCCCAGGTAAGAAGGGAGTTTACCGGCGGTTATCAGCGCGAATAGTAAGGTGCCAATGGCGGTGAAGAACAGGGTGGTATTGGGCGGAAAGCCAGTCAGCAAGGGCACCAGGAAGGTTGCTCCGAACATGGCGACTACGTGTTGGGTTCCGATACCGATGGTGCGCGGCCAGGAGAGCCGCTCGCGAGGCATTACCACTTCACCGGGGCCGATCGAGCGGCCATCACCGTGAAGTTTCCACAAACCTAGAAGCGGTTTCTGCGGGGATTGTTGGGGAGAGGTTGGTTGGGGATTCTGATCGTTATTAGACATTTCGTCCTTATCAGCTAGGAGACTCTGCACTTTTGCGGGCTAGGGTCTACTTGAGTTTTACGGTCAGAACTTAACTTTATTCCTCTGAGGGTGCTTAAGAAAAGTTTGCCCAAAATTCGCCCTCCAAACCATTGAAAAACAAAAAAGTCTGGTTTTATAGTTAGCGTATTGATTCATCGTCAACCAAGTTAGGAGATTCCTATTCCGCTCCAGCTGGGCAGGCATTTCCTACTTTCCATTCCAGATATATTGAGGATCCGTATGAGAACCAACAAGGCTCTGAAACTCTTACAGATATTCTGCGGAATTTCACTGGTTAGCTTTATGACGGCGTGCGCTTCACAACCGGTTGATGATAGCGCCGAGTGGACTCCTAGTAAATCTGCTGTAAATAGCCACATTTATCTAAGCGAGACCAACGCTATTCTCTATCCCCCACAGGCAGAAACTAACCAGTTGCGTAACGCATATTATGCGGCAGTTACATCTTGTATGCAGAAGCAAGGATTTTCCTATACGCCCACAGACGCCAATTCCCCATCATTGGATTTGATTTCAATGAACGAAAAGGCAATTGAAAATGTTTATGGATATGTCTCGGAAGAAGATGCGGTAAAATACGGCGTCGCAGTTCCAGGATGGTATGACCAGAATGCTAAAGCTGCAGACGATAAAATTTCGTCTCCTGAAGATCGGGCGCTCTACGGAGACGAAAACAGTAAAAACCCTTCAGGATGTGTAAACGAAGCAATGAAGGCGGTACTTCCAAAATATAAACGCATGGTCGAACTAGAGCAGGAAGCAACCAACATTTCATTACAAGCCACAGACGCAATCTCCACAACGAAAGACAAAGCTGCAGCAGCTTGGAATAAATGCATGAAAAACGAGGGATACACTCAGTTTTTATCTCCCTCTTCCCTGTCTAGCCCGAAGGGGGATCAGGCTCCCGACATGTCCTGGCCAGCACCAAATCCCGGTATAGAAGAAATAAAGGCAACTCAGGCCGCTTCTCGCTGTATGATAAGCACCAGGTATCTTGAAAAAGTTTCCAAAGCGGAGGCACTAGCGGTGCATAAGATATTAGCGAAGAAACCAGGGCTAATCGCGGAGTGGCAAGAACTACGCCAAGATAGCCTAAAAAAGAGTAAAAATATTTCCGGAGAAAATTAATATTTTCTCCCCACGACTTAGGATGCTATAACTTGAAATTCTTGAGCCGCAGTAAACGCAAAGTTGCGTGGAAAACAGTCATTTTTACTGCTACTGGAGCAGCTATATGTCTGGGTTTTGTTTTACTTCTGACGCTGAGTTTCTTATCCCCCTCCAAGGCGCGTCCTATCTCTAGTGCTCACCCGGTCGCTACCGCGAAAGTAGAAGCTGGAAAACTATCTCGCACGTTAACAGGAACAGCTAACATTTCGTCCTCTAGCGAAAGAGAAATTCCTCTTTCAGTTAGCAGCGAGGACGAAGTAGGGGTGATCTCGGCGTTGCCAGTCAGCGCTGGAAAACCTGTTCCCTACTGTCATGCTTTGCTAGAAATATCAGGGCGTCCCCTTTTAGCGTTAAACGGATTAATACCTGCCTACCGCGACCTCCATATCGGCGACAGCGGCAAGGATGTCACCCAGCTGCAAAAAGCTTTGAAGAGCTGTGGCTATTCGGTTGCAGCAGATGGACATCTAGGTAAATACACTGCCCAGCTCGTCGCGAGGCTCTATCGAAACAACGGTTATGCTCCGGCTCAGAACCCGAATAAGCGAAATAGCAGTCAGGATACCTCTGATAATAAATCCCAGCCGGAATCAGATGCCAAAAGCACTGACAACGAAACTGGCTCAGATGATTCATTAGTTATCCCCCGCAGTGAAGTCGCCTATCTACCTGCCAATTCCACTATTACCGCGCTGCCTGATTTGGGTAGCTATCTGGGTGAGAAATCTAGTGTGAAAATCGGGGTAGGCGCCCCCTTAGCAATCCTGAAATTAGACGCAAAACAGATACTGAAGCTGCGTGAAGGCTTACCAATAAAGCTGGAGTCTGGTCAATGGAATAACGAGACCACATTACCCGCAATCCCCAACTCTCCCGACTCCAATGATAGTGATGAAGAACAAAGCTCAGAACCAACATACACTTTGCGGATCCCCTTAAATAATCCCCCAAATAACGCCCTAACTACTTGCCAATGGAGCGTAACCATCGGTTCTAACACTACTTATCCGTTCACTGTGCCCGCGGCAGCAATCCGAGAGGATAACAAAGGGACTTATGTGCAAAAGAAGACCGGAGACTCTACCCAGAAAACTTATGTTGAAATTATCGAAAGTGGCGATGGAGCCGTAGCCATTAAAGGAGCAGTAAAAACTGGAGAAATTGTCTTGCTGGGAGATAAATAAGTGGACTCTAACGCTCAGGATAATACCTTTGATATAGCCCCTCCGACTAATGAGCCCCCTATCCTAGAAATGCATAACTTAAACCGTACCTTCGGGACAGGGAATTCTACTGTTTATGCCTTAAAAAATGTGAATCTAAAAATAAAAAAAGGGGAATCAGTAGTAATTACCGGTCCTTCTGGGGCGGGAAAATCAACTCTCCTAAACATCCTGGGGTTATTAGACCCCAACTACGAAGGCACGTTAAAGATACAAGGGAAGGATTGCAGCAAACTAAAACCAGCACAAATTGATCAATTACGGGCTGATCATATTGGTTTTATTTTTCAGGATTTCGGTTTAATTCCTTACCTGAATGTAATACAAAATATCGAGTTGGGTTTTACCTACAGTAATCTCGGAAGGGACATACGAAAAGAAAAAACACTCTTTTGTTTATCGGCAGTGGGGCTAGAACATCGAGCAACCGCTCGTATTAGCACCTTATCTGGGGGTGAAAAACAACGAGTAGCCATTGCTCGAACCTTAACTAGGTCACCCAGTCTACTGTTAGCTGATGAACCCACGGGGAATCTCGATCAAGATAATTCCCAAAAAACTATTGAACTCTTATTGCAGGTACAACGGAGCAGCGGATGCGCTCTGGTAGTGGTCACACATGAGCCAGAAGTGCGCGCCCACTTCGGCCACGGTTATTTGGTGGTAGATGGAAACGTGGAGCAGATCGATTATGACAAGAGTTAATTGGGGACTGCTACTACAGCAATCTCTTGGTGCCATCTGGGGCAGAAAAATGCGCTCGGTCATGACCGCGTTTGGGATAACCGTGGGGATTCTAGTTTTTCTTGTCACCTTAGGTTGGTCTCTCTCCGCCAGCGCCGATATAAACGCAACTTTCGATGAGCGTACAGCGACTACCATAACCGTTACTGCCCGCGAAGATGCTGAGCAAATACTAGATAGAAACTTCACTGACAGGGTAACGAAAATGCAGGGGGTAAAAGCAGCAGGACGTTACAGCAGCGCTCCTCAAGCCGATTGCCGCACTCACCCTGGCGAGACTCAGGCCACTCCTATAATCGTGGCTGATCCCGGGTTTTTACAAGCCAGTGGAATGAAAGTAAAAAGTGGGAGATTTTTCGACAAAAGCATCGAGAAATTTCCGGGGCCGGTCGCCTTGTTAGGGCCGACTGCTGCTAACAACTTGGATATGACCACAACTGACGGCACCACAAGAATTATTTGCGATGGCAAATCTATTCCAGTGTTTGGGGTCTTGTCCTCCACTGGCCAGGCCGCGGGCGCAAGTTCAGCGGTAATTATTTCTAAGAATCTAGACGGCAGTGATGTGTCATATCAAGCTGGAGAGGGACTTGCTGGCGTGGTTGAAACCGAGTTAGGAGCCACTAAAAAAGTGGCAGCTGCGCTTCCGTATGCAGTATCTGCCAGGCATTCAGAGCTAGTCGCAGTCAGAATGCCACCAAGTACCGAAGAACTCCGAGGTAAAGTAACAACTTCATTAAACACAATGGCAATCGGGGTTTCTATTCTTTCCCTAGTAGTGGGTGCCATAGGAATTATGACAACTACGCTAACCTCGGTTATTGAACGCACTACAGAAATAGGGTTGCGTCGTTCTCTTGGGGCACGTCCGCGTCACATTGCATGCCAGTTTATTATCGAAGGAGTGTTTCTTGGAGGCATCGGCGCTTTTTTTGGAGTACTTCTCGGCTTAGTGTCACTGTTAGTTTTAGTCAGACTCCAAGGATGGACGCCAGTAATGTACCCGCTAATACCGGTGCTATTGATTCCCGGAGGAATGATCATCGGAATACTCTCATCCCTGGTTCCTGCCTTACGTGCTGCTAAAATCCCTCCAGCAGCCGCCTTAAGACACTAAAGAAATAGATCCTCAAAAATCGAAACCTCGTCAGTCACCCCCTGCTGCCAGCAATAGTATGGGGGTATGCAAAAAAAACTGGTATACCGCGAGGAAGTTGACGACCCGATTGCTTTGCCGGATTTGAGCGACCCGGAACAGACCTCTCAATTCTTGTGTTCCCTACCGGATGTTTCCGACAAGTGTCCCTCGGCTAAGGCACAGCTTATTGAGGCGATGGGGATCCGTTTTCACCACTTGGGCGCAGATTTAATGGTTTGCTCCATGCCGGTAGAGGGTAATCGTCAGACACTGGGCGTACTGCATGGCGGAGCGAATGCGGTGTTGGGGGAAACTACCGGGTCTTTGGCTGCCAACTATGCGGCTCCAGAAGGCAAACATGCGGTGGGGTCAAATATCTTTGTCACCCACCATCGTCCGGCGATCGGGGGCCGGGTGTATTGCGTGGCGACTTTGACGCAAAGCGGGCGCACCCTCGCGACTTATTTCTTAAAGATATTTTCCGAGGACGGCAAGCTTACTGCCTCCGGCACCCATACCTGTGCCTTCGTAGATGACTAACGGTGCGCAAGGGGGGACTTGAACCCCCATGCCCGGTAAAGGGCACACGGACCTGAACCGTGCGCGTCTACCAATTCCGCCACTTGCGCTTGGGTTTAACGCCCGGAAGCGTTAACCAACGAATAGAAATCTACCCCGAAACCAAAGGCGGGAGCAAGCCCACAGACAAAAGGCGTTACGTTTCACAAGTCAAAACCGAAGATTCCCTCGGTTAAAGATAAAATTACCAAGCGGGAGTCGCCCCTAGCGCTCAACAAGTTAGAGCAAATTCGCCCTATTAACCCTGGGATAATACTTATTACCGAGTTTTCGATTAACCTTGACCTTAGGTATGTCTACTGCCCGCTGTTTGCGCCGGCACTGTCCGGCTGTTTAAAACAGCGAGCCGGGGCACCTACCGCAGATTCAATTATTTACTGGAGAGGACGAAAATATGGGAGTGGTTGACCGCTTCGAAAGAGCCGTTTCCCAGGGGGTGAACGCTCCTTTTTCTAAGATGTTCGCCAGTTCAATTAAAGCCGTGGACGTAAAGTCAGCGATTCGCGAAAGCATGGACAACTCCCGCGCCACTTTGAGTGACGGCCGAGTGGTAGTACCGAATGAATACCAGGTGTTACTCAACCAAAAGGACTTCCAATCTGTGATGGATGCTAACTCGCAGGTACTTTCCCAAGAACTCGCCCAGGACGCTACCGCCTATGCAACCGAGCAAAGCTACGTATTTGTAGGTCCGGTAGAAGTGGTATTTTCTGCCGGTGACCATCCGCTCGGGGAACTAAAAATTGAGAACTCGATCCGGCGAGGCCCGGCAGCACCGGTAACTACTGCCGGTGCCAGCCCTTCCCATCCGATCATTGATATTGAGGGACAACAGTGGCTACTGACCGAGCCGGTCACGGTGATCGGTCGCGGATCGGAAGCCGATATCGTCGTCCACGATCCGGGAGTATCTCGCCGTCACTTGGAACTGCGGATCACTCCCCAGGGGGTGATCGCCACCGATCTGGGTTCCACTAACGGATCCTATGTGGAAGGTCATCGCATCAGCGCCGCCACCCTCTTAGACGGTAATGAACTAACGATCGGTCGCACCCACCTGCTATTTTGGACATCAAGCGCGGATGAATAATAGGCGGTAATCGTGGCGGTTGGACTTTTATACACTATTTTACGATTCGGTTTCGTAGCCCTATTATGGCTGCTAGTAATCGGATTGGTACTAGTGCTACGCCGCGATATTTCCCTAGCGGCCACCGCCTCTGCTAAAACTCCGACCAGCCGCTCCCGTAAAGCTAGTCGGCAACCGAAGCAGTCTAAACCTCGCAAAAGCAAACGCGGGGGGCGCCCTCGTTACCTAGCTTTCACCGGCGGCGCCTTGGCAGGAAACCGGTTAAAACTGGATGGTCAACCAATCCTCTTAGGGCGCTCGGGGGACTGCACGGTTCCCCTCCGCGATTCTTATGCCTCCAATAGACATGCCCGCATCTACCACAATGACGGACAGTGGTTTATCGAGGACTTAAACTCAACGAACGGAACGTACCTTGGCAACAACCGTCTCACTACCGCTCAGCTTTTAGAGCCGGGAATGGTAGTGCGGATTGGACAAACAACAATGGAGCTAACTAGATGAGCATCGGATTCAACTATGCCGCCCTCTCTGATATCGGCAAGATCCGCCAATCTAACCAAGATTCCGGTTACGCCGGCCCTAACCTGCTGGTATTAGCAGATGGAATGGGCGGGCCCGCCGGGGGAGATATCGCTTCCTCGATAGCGATTGATCATTTACGTTCCCTCGACAACGAAGCTGACAATCCCGAGGAAGCGCTAGAAAGCCTGCGGGAAGCAATATCTCAGGCGCACCAGGAACTGTGCGAACGCTCCACCCAAGATCCGGCATTAACCGGTCTGGGCACCACTTGTATAGCTATTCGCCGCAGCAAAGACGCTTTAACTATGACCCATATTGGGGATTCGCGCGCCTACCGTTTACGCGGCGGGGAATTGCGACAGATGACTAATGATCATTCTTTTGTGCAATACCTGGTAGACACGGGACAGCTCACTCCCGAGCAGGCAGAAACTCATCCCCAACGTTCAGTGCTGCTGCGGGTGCTGGGGGATTCTCAAGAGGACGTTACCCTCGACGAATCCCACCCCGAATTCACAGTCGGTGACCGCTGGTTGCTGTGTTCTGATGGGCTATGTGGCTTCGTATCTGGTCAAACCATCGGCAAAATCCTCTATCGCAGCGAAACCCCGCAACAAGCCTGTGAATCTTTGGTGGAGTTGGCGTTAAAAGCCGGAGGGCCTGACAATATCACCTGCGTGGTTGCCGATATTGTGGAGGATCCGCAAGAAACAGAGCCTCAGGTAGTGGGGGCAGCAGCTACTGACCGGCTTGTCCAGCTGCGCAGCCAACAGAAAGATGACTCCCGCGACGCAGCTACTAAGGCTGATCGGGACGCCACTGATATCACCATTGAAGATAACCCAGACCCCGAGGACGAGAACGAAGATTCATCTTTTTCTGAGGCGCGGGCGGCAATACCGACGGAATCTCTAGTTGAGGAAGACTCTGCCCCTAAATACCGCTGGGGGAGAATCATCGGGGTGATTGTAGGACTGCTAGTCCTGGTGGGACTATTTGCCGGTGCTTTGTGGTATGGGATGTCAGAGCGACCCACCCCCACTCCGACAGCTACTTTAACTTTGGTTTCTGAACCCCAATCCCCTGCCGCTACTCCGGAGAAAACCAAGCAAGAAGTGGCCCCGTCCACACCGACTGAAACTTCGCCATCTGCCGCAGCTAGCAACTCTTAACCAGCCGGCACCCAAAAGCACAATTCGAAATATTTAGGTGAGAGAGCGGATAAAAGAAAGGAGGGATCGCACTCGTGGCAAAGATAAAACACCCCACTGGCCGCCTGGCGGAGCTACTGCTAATAGTGGTAGCCCTGGCGATGTGTTTCTTGGGATATTTCTCCATTAATGTTAACCGCACCGGCGCCCTCCCCACTTCTTTCGTTTTACATATGTGTGTGCTGGGAGCTTTCGCCCTCGCCACCCACCTGGCGGTTCGCTTTCTCGCCCCCTACGCCGACCCGGTACTGCTACCAGCAGTTTTAGCTTTGAATGGCATCGGCTTGGTTATGATTTACCGTTTGGATTTGGCCTACGGCCCGGATTCCAACCTGTATGTGGGGTTCAAACAAGCATTATTTACCCTGATAGGGGTAATTTTGATGGTGGTTACGCTGGCAGTAGTTCGTGACTATCGCAAACTGCGTAACTACACCTATTTATCAATGCTGCTGGCAATCGTGCTGTTACTTCTGCCCTTAGCTCCGGTTATCGGCTGCAGCCTCAATGGTGCTCGTATCTGGATTAACATCGGATTTTCCATCCAGCCCTCCGAGATCGCCAAGATTTGTTTGGCGATTTTCTTCGCCGGATATTTAACCACCCGCCGAGAAGCCTTAATCCAAGGCGGAAAATCGCTACTGGGAATGCGCCTGCCCCGCCTGCGGGATCTCGGCCCCCTCCTGGTGGTGTGGGCGGCCTCCATTATGATCTTGGTATTCGAACGCGACCTGGGAACTTCCCTACTAATCTTCGGTTTATTCGTAGCCATGCTGTATGTGGCCACGAATCAAACTTCCTGGCTGCTAATCGGAGCGATCCTCTTTGCCCCTGCCGTGTTCTTAGCTTCTCGCCTATTTTCACATGTGCAGGCGCGTATTGATGTCTGGCTCCACGCCCTCGACCCAGAAATCTATTCTCGTCCCATAGGGGGATCGGGACAGCTGGTCTCCGGGCTATTTGGGATGGCGGATGGCGGCATTCTCGGTACCGGTTGGGCGCAGGGTTCTCCCTCCCTCACCCCCTTCGCAAACTCGGACTTTATATTTGCTTCCCTCGGGGAAGAACTGGGGCTAACCGGTTCACTTGCCCTGCTCACGCTGTATCTTATTTTCGTGGAACGCGGGATGCGGACTGCCCTGATCGTGCGCGATAGCTTTGGAAAGCTGCTAGCCACCGGTTTTGCTTTCACCATCGGATTCCAAGTATTCGTGGTAGTCGGCGGACTAACCCGGGTAATCCCCTCCACCGGACTTACCTTGCCGTTTGTAGCGGCAGGCGGATCTTCACTGGTTGCCAACTGGGTAATTTTGGCATTACTACTGCGTCTATCTAATGAGGCACGAAAGCCGGTAACCACCGAGAGCGGAGTTATCGATACCGCCGAACTGGAAGCGGTAATTGCGCGCCAGCAGGAGAAACGCTCGGCCTCGCTAGAGACTAATACCGCTGGGAACGAGCCGCCCTCCGCGTCCTCCCCCGCTGCTTTCGTCCCTAATCCGGCAGCAGCAAAGCAGCCCCGAGCGGCGCGACCGCTTGCCAGTCCTCCGGCGTCTGGTGCCGTCCGTTCCGTTCGCCCCGTACAGGGAGGTGAACGTCATGAATCCACAGATTAAACGACTTTTCTTTGTAGTTTTTGTAATGTTTTTATCCCTGATGCTGGCGTGCACCTATATCCAGTTCCTAGGCGCGGATTCTTTAAACGCAGATGGGCGGAATTCTCGTGCCTTTTACCGTTCCAAATATATTGAACGCGGCCCTATTATGGTGGGAGAAAACGCGATTGCGGCTTCAGCGCCCACAAAAGACTCTACCGGCTACCGCAAACGCTACCACCGGGTTTACTCCGAGCAGGCACCGCTGTACTCCAACCTGACCGGCTACCTCTCTCCCGGAGGTAACGCTACGGGAATGGAACGGCTGCAAAACTCGGTATTAATGGGAGAAGCTTCCAGCCAGGCTTTATCCCAGTTATTAAAACATGCAGCTGGGGAAAACCAAAAAGGTGGAGGCATACTCCTTACTATTGACCCCCAGATGCAACAGGCCGCGGCGCAGGCACTCGGTAATCGTAAAGGGGCGGTAGTTGCTCTCAACTATCAAACGGGGGCAATCCTCGCTGCCGTTACTACCCCGCGTTTTAATCCCAACTCTTTAGCGGCGGGCACTGAAAAACAGTCACAACAGACCTTAAAGCAACTGCAGGCAGAACCGTCTAAACCCCTGCTGGATCGGGCTTTACGCGGGGAATATCCTCCCGGCTCCTCCTTTAAAATCATTACTGCCGCAGCCGCCCTCGAGCAACAAATCCGCTCTCCCGAGGACGCCGTGGAGGCTCCCGTGTCGGTGCCACTCCCGGGATCACGAGCACGGATTTCCAATATCGAATCCACTAGCTGCGGAGATGGCCATCCCACTTTCACTTACGCCTTTGCGTATTCTTGTAACACTCCTTTTGCCAAGATCGGGCAGGACTTGGGATACCAGGCATTAAAAGACAAAACCGAAGCTTTTGGTTTCAACCCCAAAACTGATTTAAAAATCCCGCTGCCGGTACAAAAATCTTATTTTCCTTCCTCCGACCCGGGGATAGCCTCCACTATGATGAGCGCAATCGGGCAATACGAGGTGCGCACCTCACCACTCATGATGGCTACCGTCGCCGGAGCAGTAGCCAACCAGGGGACGCAGGCGCGTCCCTTCCTAGTAGCTGCCGAGTTGGGATCAGATGGGAAAGCTACCCGAACCTATCGTTCCGGCGGCAAGCTCGGAAAACCGATTTCCAAAGAGGTCGCCTCACAACTGCGGCAAATGATGATCCAAACCGTTAATGACGGCACCGGGGAGCCGGGTCGGGTTGCCGGGGTAGAAATGGGCGCTAAAACCGGAACTGCGCAGACCGGTGGACATAAGACCGACGCCTGGTATGTAGGCTGGGCCGATACCCCTAACCTGCCGCTCGCTTTCGCGGTAGTGGTGGAAGGCGACAGTTCCAACCCTGCCCCCCACGGCGGACCGATTGCGGGACCGATCGCCAAACAAGTGATACAGGCGGCGATGAATCATGACTGACAGCCGCGTATTATCCGTCCCGCCGCGCGAACGGGAAGCAGAAATGTCTACTCCCCTCGACCCCATAGCGACTTCTAGTGCCCAAGCCACCAATGCACAAAAAGCGGTGGCCTCCTTAAAAGTGGGGATGAAGATTTCTGGGCGCTACCTGCTACTTTCTCGTCTAGCTATTGGCGGTATGGGAGAGGTTTGGCAGACGCTCGATGAAAAAACCGGCGAAAGACTGGCGATTAAGATTTTGCGCCCGGAACTGGCGGGGAAAAAACTTTTCCTGTCCCGACTGCAGATCGAAGCCTATAACGCCTCTCGAGTTCATCACCCGAACCTAGCGGAAGTACACGCTTCGGGAGAGGATAGCGGGCTGGGGTGGATCAGTATGGAACTGGTCGACGGGGTTTCATTAACCGAAATCCTGGATCAGGAACACACTTTAGAAGCCGATTTCCTGTTATCCGTTCTGTACCAGACCGCTGATGCCCTCAGCGCGGTGCACGGTGCCGGGATTGTGCACCGGGATATTAAACCGGGCAACATTATGGTTACTCCCACCGGGCAGGTAAAACTAACCGATTTTGGGATTTCTAAGGCGCCGGGACAAGCTAATTTAACCCAGGCCGGAATGGTGATGGGTACCGCGCAGTACTTGCCGCCCGAACAGGCGATGGGACAGCCTGCTACCCCCTCAGGGGACCTGTACGCCCTGGGAGTTATCGCCTATGAAGCTCTAGCCGGAAAACGTCCCTTCACCGGTGACAAACCGGTAGATATCGCTTTCGCCCACGTGAATAAACCAGTACCATCCCTGCCAGAATCAGTGGCTCCCAGCTTGCGTGAACTGGTGATGGAGCTGTTAGAAAAAGAGCCGCAAAAACGCCTCTCCAGTGCCGCCCGCTTGATGCAACGTTTAGAGGAAGTGCAACATGCCCTTTCTTCCGCAGGCAGCCCACTTCCCGTCCCCGCTGCGGAAGCCAGCGTTCCCAAGGCCGGGGAACCAGCCGGTGCCTCAGCAGAAGCCTCGGGGTTGGCAGAGAATGCGGAAGATCAGCTACCTGCAGAGCCCGCCGATCTCGAAAACTTACAAGAGGATCTGGAAGAAATAGCCCAGCTAGACCAGGCAGCACCAGGAACCTTAGCTGCTAGCACCTCTGCTGAGGTGAGCACCCCTGCGGCGCAGCAGACGCCCTCGCCGGATAGTGATAAACCTGTGGTAGCTGCCGCGACCAGTAAATCCGCCACCTGGCATCCTCGCAGCGCTGCTGCCATCCCCACTGAAGAAGACGGCTCTCCAATGCTTTACCTTTCCGGAGGCATGGTTCCATCTCCCTCGATCCTGCCAGATTCAGTGCCTCTGCCCGAGAAAGCCTGGCAACAGCGAGTACGCCTGCGCGAACGTCCTCGCGAGTTCGCGGCGTTGATACCTCCAGTTTCCGCATCCCGACCCCGCTCGCAATTTGAGCGACTGCGATCGTTACCGTCGGCGCTTAACTGGCGTAAAAACCCCGCGCCTCCGCGTTATGCCACGCCGTCCCCGCCGCCCTCCGAGACGCCTTCTCCTTCTCTAACAGCACCCTTAGCTGCTTGGAGCCGGCGGCTGGAATCCCAAATTGGGCTGCGACCTGCGGATCCCTTAGCAGCTCAGGTAGCCAAGTTACGGCTCCCCTACGAAAAAGCCCCCTTCTTGAGCCGGAAATGGTGGAACCAAGATGTTTCCCGAGCGCGACATGGAAACGCTACCCATCGTTCCCCGCTATACCTGGTGCTAGTAACCCTGATTTTATGGATGTTGGTAACCGCTTTGAGTCTGGGAGTCGGACTAGCGCACTCTGCTATCGCCTCCCCCAGCGTCCATACCCAAAAAGCTGTAATAATGGTAGTTTCGGAACAAAAGGAAGACCCATGGCAGAATCTCCATACCGCATAGGCGGAGGGCGCTACGAAATCCGTTCCCTCATCGGCAGAGGGGGAATGGCGGAAGTGCACCAAGCCTACGACACCCTGCTCTCGCGGGTGGTAGCGATAAAAATGCTGCGTATAGACCTGGCGAAGGACACGGTGTTCCTGACGCGTTTTCGGCGCGAGGCCTTGGCATCTGCTTCCTTAAATCATGAAAACATCGTGCAGGTCTACGACACTGGCGAACAAGTAGTGACTGCCCCCGACGGCACCGAAGTGCACGTTCCCTATATCGTCATGGAGCTGGTAGAAGGGCACACGGTGCACCAACTCCTTACTGATGGACAGCCGGTACCCATTAACGAGGCCGTCGAAATCATGTCGGGGGTTCTCAACGCCCTCGAATATTCCCATAAACGCGGCCTGGTACACCGGGATATTAAGCCCGGCAACGTGATGCTTACCAATAGCGGAAAAATCAAGGTCATGGATTTCGGGATTGCCCGCGCCTTAGAAGACTCGGGACAGACTATGACCAGTACCGATGCCGTGGTGGGAACCGCGCAGTACCTATCCCCCGAGCAGGCACGCGGAGAAACCGTGGACACCCGCTCTGACCTGTATTCTTGCGGCTGCATGTTATTTGAACTGCTCACTGGCAGGGCTCCCTTCAAGGGAGATTCCGCAGTTTCGGTCGCCTACCAGCATGTGGCGGAAATGCCGCCGCTGCCTTCTTCTATCGCCGCCGATATTAGCCCCGAACTTGACCGCATGGTGATGAAGTCCTTAGCTAAGCGACCCGAAGAACGCTACCAGGATGCGGCGGCAATGCGTTCGGATATGGTGCGGGCAGCCGCGGGAGCTGCTATTTCAGCCCCGATGCTACCTCCGCTGCCAGTTAGCACCCCGACGGAAGGATTTGCTGCCCCGCAAACTTCCTACGCCCCTGCCCAGTGGTCCCAGGTTCTAGAAGAGGCTCCGGATAGCGAGGACGAGGAAGAAAAAGCGGAAATCGCCCGCAAGAAGAAGAAAAAGAAGATTATTTGGGCGGTAGTCATTGGAATATTAGCGGCAATCGCCCTCATCGCGGTGGTGTGGTGGCTGATCGCTTCCAATAAGAACCAGGAACCTGAACAGGTTGCCATTCCCGAGAACATTATCGGAATGACCGCTATCGAGGCGCAACGCAGCTTGGAAGACCTGGGTTTGGTTATGGAGCAGGGTCAACCTATCGCTTCTGACACTGTAGACAAAGGTAAAGTCGCAGCTACCGATCCTAAACCGGGATCGATGGTGGATCCAGGTTCAACGGTGACTATCCAGCTGTCTTCCGGAGCTGCCGAGATTACCGTTCCCGATGTTTCCGGACAAACCCAAGAGGCAGCCCGCAAAGCCTTAGAGGATGCCGGCTTGCGGGTAGGCTCGGTTAAATACGAGGACGATTCCAAAGTTGCAGCTGATAGGGTTATCCGCACCACTCCGGAAGCGGGATCTTCCGCTAGCAAGGATGAAGAAGTTATTCTCGTCTTGTCTTCCGGTTACGTATCGATCGATTCCGGGCAGGTAGTGGGTAAATCTCAAGAGCAGGGATTGAAGTACCTAGCTGGTTTAGGTTTGCAGACGAATACGGTCACTGAAGAAACCACTGCGGCTCCCAATGGACAGATCATTTCGGTAGAGCCTTCGGGACGAGTAAAGGTGGGCAGTTCAGTCACGGTGAAAGTGGCAAAGACTCCGCCAGCGCCAGCCCCAACTAGCCCGTCTGCACCGGCCGGGGGGAACAATTCCAGTTCGGATCCTTCCCCGAGCAGCTCTACTCCCTAGGTTTACGTTTACCTGGTAACTACCCCGGGTTATACGCAGGGACTGGACGGTGCTTTAAAACCAGCCCGCCTGGTTACTGCCATACCCTTGGGGGCTACCCACGGTGGTACCGGTTAGATCCAGGGTCTGGGAAATCCAGGGGAAGAGCCACCAAAAGCAGGCCATGATGATCAGGGCGACTATCAACACTACCTGTAGGAATTTCAGCCACTTAGGACCGGGAAGTAAATCCCAGATCAGCCCGCACATGCGTTGCCTCCTTCTGCCAGTTCCCTGGGGATGCCGCTATCTCTGGGCACCCAGTGATTGAAGGTTAGATGCACGATGTAGCGCTCCCAGTTGCCGTACTCTGGGTTGCAGGTAGTCATAGTCATTAGCCGTTCGGTAGGTTGGACTCCCGGTTTTTCTGGTACCGGTAAAATCACATTCGATTGAGTGGGTAGCACAATCTTATGGTCTCTGACCTTATAGATTAGCCACTCGTTTGCGGTCTCCATCACCACGGTGTCCCCAGGTTTTAGCACATCGATCCGACGGAAGTTTGATCCGAAGGAACGGCGGTGGGCGGCAACCGAAAAGTTTCCGATTTGTCCCGGCAGCGCGGTCGTTTCATAGTGCCCGGCAGCCCCGGTATTCAAAATGGTTTGCGTGGTTCCTTCTTTAACCGGAACTACCATATAGTTCCATTTCGGAACGTGCAGCGCTCCTAAGGTTTCGTTTTCTTGTTTAATCCCAATACTGGGGGGAGCGCTGGTACGTTCATCCTTAGAAATACGATTGGGGCAAGATTTATTTGCTTGCTGGAACGAGGCCAAAGCTTTTTGGTTATAGCTCGCTACCTGCCAGTCGGTGACAAAAACATCCCAGAACGCGAAGAGCCCGGCAAGTAATCCCACGATGATTAACAGCTCGCCGAAAGCCGCAATGGGATCAAAGCGGTGCCGACGTTTCGTGGTGGTTGCCCGCGCTTGCTTGGTTTTCCTGCTCATATTCTTCCGAATTCGATTACTGTGAGTTCTGAATGATTTGTCCTGGTATTATCCTAAACTTAATTTACCGGAAAACGGATCTAACTAGGTCTCCAGCGCCATTGACATTAGAATGAACCTAGCTAGTAAAATCCTACTTTTGGAGGTCACCTCGTGCCGGAGTCTCGTAAACGCAAAGGCGCTAAGCCCCACCGCGAACAACAGCCAGAGGAGCTAAACAAATCTTGGGCTGCTGATATGAAGCCTTCTCCCAGTTGGTGGGCACCAACTTCGGTGGCGTTAATGCTCCTGGGACTGGTGTTGGTAGTGGTTTACTACATTACTTCGAGCGCCTACCCGATTCCCGGCGCCGGTAACTGGAACCTCGCTTTAGGCCTAGGTGTGGCCTTCGGGGGCTTTTTAATGCTACTGCGCTGGAAGTAGCGTTTTATTTGATTTTTTCGAGGACGTCGGCATGCGTCCTCCTGCTAGCGACGGCTAGTTACCTCTCCTTAGACCAGACCGGCTAATGCTTGCGTGACAAAATGGTTATCGGTTTTACCGAAATATTTTTGTTTATGTATTTACATTCTGGATTTGTTCCTTTATTCTTGATTAATGTAAGGACAAAGGAGCGGGAGCTAGTTACTCCCCTACAGAGAACAGAGTTGTTTTATGTTGAAATTTGGATTACTTGGTGCCGGAAGAATCGGTCACGTTCACGCAAAAACCCTAGCGGCCAACCCCGATGCTTCTCTAGAAGTAGTTTTTGATATCCGCCAAGAAGCGGCTGACGAACTCGCTAAACAATATGGCGGACGCGGAGTAACCGACGAAAAAGAGATTTGGGATAACCCCGATATTGATGCGGTGATCATCGGATCCCCCACTCCGCTGCACGTTCCGCATATCATCGCTGCTGCTAAAGCTGGTAAAGCTGCGCTCTGTGAAAAACCCGTTGCCATGGAGACCGCGAAAGTCGAAGAACTGCGCGAGGCACTCAAGGGGCTGGATCCCACGGTGATGATGGGCTTCAACCGTCGTTTTGACCCCTCTTTTGCGCGGGTAAAAGAGCTGATGGATAAAGGTGAAATTGGCAAGGTTGAGCAAGTAACCATTATTTCACGTGACCCGGCGGCTCCTCCTGCGGACTACATTAAAGTTTCCGGGGGAATCTTCAAGGATATGACCATCCATGATTTCGACATGGCACGTTTCTTGCTCGGTGACATTGATACCGTCACTACCATCCCGCAGAACTTGGATCCGGAAATCGCAGCTTGCAACGACTATGACGCCGCGGTGATTGTACTAACCGCTAAGTCGGGAGCAGTAGCCACGATTATCAATAATCGTCATTGCGCTACTGGCTATGACCAGCGTCTAGAGGTAACCGGACATGATGGACAGCTAAATGCCGACAATCAACGTCCCACTACTGTCTCGCTTTCTAAAGATAGCTACTCGCTATCGCGCGAACCCTATCTGGACTTCTTCTTGACTCGCTATGCCGATGCCTATGCGGCCGAGCTAAACCAGTTCATTTCCATAGTTAAAGAGGGCGGCAAGCCTACCCCCTCCATCGAGGATGGCGCGCAGGCTTTGCTGCTAGCAGAAGCAGCGGAAAAGTCAGCTCGTGAACAGCGCCCGGTCAAGGTTGGTCAATAGGCTACCGGACAGGTTTCCAATACATATTAAGGAAGACGCCCGGTAACCAGGAGCGTCTTATCAGACAACAATATTAATAGATAAAAAGATTTAAACAGGTTAGATATCTGCTATTTACCTGTATAAAAACCAATGGAGGAAAAATATGAAGATTGCGGGAGCTCCCATTTCTTGGGGCGTATGTGAAGTACCAGGTTGGGGATACCAGATGACCCCTCAGCGGGTGCTGACGGAGATGAAAGAAATCGGTTTAACCGCTACCGAATTCGGCCCTCAGGGTTGGTTGCCGATTGAGGCCGCCGCGCGCGCCGAAGAAGTTAGCAAGTACGATTTGAAGCCGGTGGGAGCTTTCTTCCTGGCGATTATGCACGACCCCGAGATTGACCCGATTCCTTCGGTAAAGAAAGAGCTCGAAGCCTTTAAAGTTGCCGGTGGCGAGTACCTGATTCTGGCTGCTGATTCTGGCCGTGACGGTTATGATGATCGTCCGGTACTAGATGATGAAGGATGGAAGACTCTGTTCGGGAACTTGGATCGGATCAGCGATGTTTGCGCCGAAGCCGGAGTGAAAGCTTGCGTGCATCCTCACTGGGGAACCATGATCCAAAATGACAGCGAGATCCGCAAGATGCTGGACGAATCAAAGGTGGCGCTGTGCTTGGACACCGGCCACATGATCTGTGGCGGCTGTGATCCGGAGGCAATCGTTAAGGAATACCCCGGTCGTACCGTGATTGTTCACGCGAAGGACGTACACAAGGAAATGACCGACAAACTGCTACCCGGTGAGATCACCTGGTCTCAGGGCGTTAAAGCTGGCATGTTTGCTCCTATCGGTGAAGGCGATATTAACTTCGGCACCATTGTGGCGGAACTGGATAAGGCCGGCTTCGACGGCTACTACGTGCTGGAACAAGACATCATGATTGACGAGGAGCCTCCCGCTGGTGGTGGCCCGAAAGTTAATGCCGAGAAGTCTCTAAAGGCACTGCAAAAACTGGCTGGCTAAAGGCCTATTAAGCATTACCGGGGTTAATACTCGCAGAAGTATTAACCCCGGTAATCGCTAAAATTAAAATAGTAAATGGTTGGGGGTCGCCGCGAGGGCGACCCCCAACCATTTACTTTTAAGCCTATGAGTTTAGCGTTAAGGCTGAACTATATTCTTTTTTTATTGTTACTTGGGTGAGCTACTGGCTGTCCGGGATTTTTACCAATCCGGCGGCTATGGAACACCAGAATAAAGTGTTCCTAAACCTAGCTGACAGCAGCTACCAAATGACCCCGAAGTTAGCGAGTCTCTTTGTGCGAAGTCGACTTACGGCAACGCGGGCAGTACTTCATCAGTTCCAGGCGATCCGGATTATTCCGGCGGTTCTTCTTGGTGATGTAGTTACGCTCTTTGCATTCGCTGCACGCCAGAGTGATCTTAGGACGTACGTCGGACGACTTGCTGGCCATTCTTATTTACCTCTGTGTCTCGGGCCGCCCGATTAGCGGCATTTCCTATTTCAACCGAAATTGAAAAGTAGCGAGGGCGGGGTTCGAACCCGCGACCTCACGATTATGAGTCGTGCGCTCTCACCAACTGAGCTACCCCGCCGCTTGAGGATCTGCAAACACAAATCCTGGAGCCCCGACAGGGATTTGAACCCTGGACCTTCTCCTTACCATGGAGACGCTCTGCCTACTGAGCTATCGGGGCAACAGTCAACATACCGGCTGGTCAAACAGATTTTACTCCGTACTGCCAGTTAGCAGTTTACCTTATTGCCGCTAAGTCCGAAAACTTAGCACCGTGGCGGGTGAGGGATTCGAACCCCCGAAGGCTACGCCGGCTGATTTACAGTCAGATCCCTTTGGCCGCTTGGGTAACCCGCCTCGTGCACTCAGGCACCTCAAAAGACTATCAAACGGAGTTAGGCATACAAAAACTCTAGGGAGGAAAGTTACCGACTTCACCGAATTTTGATTATTTAGCCTCTAGCTTCTCGGTTTTTTGCAGTTGCGACTTTTCCTTGGCACTTAAGATCAGCATGGCATCGAGAGCCGGAAGGGTAAATAATCCCGCGCAAACAAGGATCAGAGCCCCAGAATCATTGGTAAGTGCCGCCAGTATGGAGGTAAGCAACACTCCCTTGGCAAAATAGGCTGCCCCCGGAATGCGATTCAAGGCCGACAAGCCTCCACCCAACCGCGCGTGGTAACGACTTGCGGCGCCGCTGGCACCTCGTTTGCGTCCGATAAGGTACCAAATAGTTACCCCAGCTCCCAGGATTAGCAAAACTGTGAAGATGAGGGGGCCGCCGAAGGTATTTATCATGGCTTCGGCTTTGCGCTTCACAATAATTCCGCCGCCTCCGTTCGCGACCTCGGAAATAAAACGCCCAAAGTGAGTGCGGGCAGGGGGGCTAGCTAGCTTGTCTACCAATACAAATAAGCTCGAGGCTAAAAATGCGGCGACTATCAGCGCCACTACTTTTCCTGGCCCCACCTTTTTGCCTAGCACCCAGTTCAAAGTGATTCCTATCCCGAGGATCATGGCTAGCGGGCCGCCTACATCGGCTCCTAGCCAGGGGAAACCATCTAGGATTACGGCTACTGCCAGAAGAGTGAAACCGTAGATAAAGTAGCGGCGGCGCCGCTGTGGGAACTTGGCCGCTGCGAGCGCTAAAACCAGGCATTCTAGGGCTAAGACCGCGGCGAATAAGAAAGAATACTTATTGTTATTAAGGCCGTAAAAACGAGTAGCAGCAGTGGCGGCAGAAGAGAACATAGCAGAGATTTGATCTGGGGATCCCGTTAACAAGCTAACCAGCAACCAGATCAGCACGAGAGTTGCAGCAACCAGTACCGGAGCTGAAAATTGCAGCCCGGGCCAGCGCCCGGCAACGATCTTTCCGGCGGCTAGACAAAACGCCGCCAAAATCGCGGCGATAGCAATCAGTAACAAGAAAAATTGCACGGTAAGGAGGGGAACCGACATTTGTAGGGCGTTAGCAGTAAAGTTCCCGCCAGTTCCCCCCAAGATACCGGCCGGAATATTGGCCGCCAGGAAACTGGCCGGTCCCAGTAAGCTGGCGCTCAGACACAGCAGCACGATTACCTTGCGGGAGTGCCTAGAGAACCCCAAATGTTCCCGCCGCAGCAAAAATAGCAAAAGAGCCAACGCTGCTAATAAAACAATCCCGGTTAGCACGATAAAGCGCGCTTGCAGAATACTTGCCTGATCGGAACGCAGAGACTGGTTGCGCAGCCAGTCTAAATTGCCGGCTATTCCATAGTCGCGCGCGGCGCTAAAGGTTCCTCCCACTAGATATTCAGGAGCATTAGCACCGGTGGCGTCGAGGATGCGACTGGTGAAGTCAACGGTAGAGACTAACCCCAACTGTCGAGTAGAGGAGGAACGAATTATTCCCGACTTTTCCCCGGGTGCGCGGGTAAACGCCATCCCTAAATGGGGCGTGGCGGAATGATCGGCAACATCTAAACCAAAAACCAGATCTGCATCTTGAGCGGCTTTCAGGGCGGCAGTAAGAGAGGCCAAGACCTGTTTACTGCGGGGTTTGTCCGTTCTATCTGCTCCCGGTAACCCATCGGCGGGAGTGGCGTTTAACGAAGTGGGGGAAACTTTAATAACGCTATTCGGGCTCACCGCTCCGACATCGACAATAGTGACTTCGGCGTCCTCCAAAGTCGCTTTTACCTGGGAGGTAAGACCCTCGCTAGTTGCTCGCGGACGATAGTTAGCTACCTTTCCACCATTATCCATAGCGGCCACGCTGGCTCCCGGACCGATAGCCACCACTTTTTTACCCTGTTCTGCAAGACTTTTTCCTAAAGTTCCGGGAACGGCTTGTTCATTTTGCCTAGCGGCATCTTTTTGCCATTCTTTTAGCTCAACTGCGGAGAAAACACCGTCATCAAGAGCAGGAATTTCGGGGCAATGTCCCTGGGCACGGGCTTTAGTGGGGGTTACTCGCATGCCGGTCGATAAAGTTAGATACCCATCTAAGGGACAGGTAGTTTTAGCCGCGTTATGGCGAGTCAAGTTGGCTACCCTAGCTGTTCCTAGGGTGTCCAAGAATTCCTTACCCTCTTTTTCTGCCGAATCTACGTCTGACCACGATAAACCGGAGGAAATAAGGACTAGGACGCGGGGATGTTCGCGCGCCTGTGCGTTAAGAGGGTAGATCAGGGTCACCACCAAGGCAATCAACAATAGGGAGATGACCCGCCCATACCTGCGGGAGCAGTGTTTGTTCACGCCCCCAGCATATCGGGGTTTTGCTGCGATGAGCACGCAGAGCGTTGCCCTTCGAAGAAATTTAGGCCTTGAGGCAGCCGCAATATTGCAGCCAAGAACCAGCCGCAAAGAGATACCCACCACAGACCCCACCCAGGATTTTGCATAATTATTCGTAACATTGCATACTTTCTACAGACCTATTGATTGGAGATATCATGAAACGCAAACTTGCGGCATTGGCCGCTATATCCCTTACTTCGCTCGGCCTAGCAGCCTGCAGCTCTGGCAGCGGATCTGCCGCGGATCCGGCAGCCGATCCGGGTGAAAAAGGCTTTGACGTATCAACTATTAAAGCCGATCCTGCTGTAGAAAAACTGGTGCCGGCAGACATCAAGAAGGCCGGAGTACTCAAGAACGGCGCTTCGGTAGACTACGCCCCCGCCGAATATATGAAAGCCGATAACACAACCCCCACCGGCTACGACGTAGACATGGTCAAAGCCATCGCCAAAGTTATGGGGCTAAAAGACGGCACCACCACTCATGGCGAGTTTGATTCTTTGATTCCCCAAATCGGAACCAAATATGACATCGGAGTTTCCGGTTTCAGCATCACCAAGGAGCGCGAAGCCGAGACCCAGATGGTTTCCTATGCGGAACTGGGATTCTCTTATGGAGTAGCCAAGGGCAACCCCAAGAAGTTCGATCCTAAGAACCCCTGTGGCAAGACCGTCGGGGTACAGACCGGGACCGCTCAGCAGGACACCATTAAAGAGATTTCCAAACAGTGTGAAGCGGACGGAAAACCTGCAGTCACCGTAAAAGAGCACAAGATGCAGACCGAGATTGTCCCCAAGGTCACCGGCGGACAGTATGACGCGGTGCTCGCAGACTCGCCAGTCGTGGGATACGCCGTCAAGATGAGCGGCGGGGAACTGGAAATCGTCGGTAAAGCCTTCGAGACCGCCCAACATGGCGTAGTGGTCAACAAGGATAATGAGCAACTGGCGAAAGCCGTGCAAGCAGCCCTACAGAAACTAATGGATGATGGTACTTTGAAGAAGATCTTCGCCGTTTACGGAGCTGATAGCTTCATTCTCGACAAGTCCGAGATTAACCCGAAAGTTTCCGAGTAAGCTCACAGGACATAACCTTTAACTATGAATAGCCAAAAAATTAAAGATGGCGCCACGCTGACCAGGCCGCGCCCGGTGTTTTCACCGGGCCGCCTGGTTAGCGCGGTTGTAGTGCTGATTCTGGCCGCCATGCTGGTGCATGGCCTGGTCAGTAATGAAAAGTTCCGTTGGGATCAGGTAGCCACATATATCTTCCACCCCACAGTGTTACGCGGGATTATGTGGACACTGATTCTGACCGTAGTTTCCATGCTGATCGGGGTAATCCTGGCAGTGACTATGGCGATTATGCGCCAGTCCCCTAACCCAATTATGAAAGGGGTTTCCTGGACCTATATTTGGTTCTTCCGCGGAACCCCTATCTACACTCAGCTGCTATTTTGGGGAATGTTACCCACCCTTTATTCCACCCTCTCGCTAGGAGTTCCTTTCGGCCCGGAACTGCTGACTTTCGATACCAACACGGTAATCAGTCCCGCGGTGGCCGCTATTTTAGGGTTGGGGCTTAACGAGGGCGCGTATCTGGCAGAAATCGTGCGCTCTGGTTTGAACGCGGTGGATGCTGGGCAAGAGGAGGCGGCGCGCGCCCTAGGGATGCGACGCAGTCAGATTCTGCGGCGAATTATTCTTCCGCAAGCGATGCGAGTAATCATTCCGCCTACCGGCAACGAAACTATTTCCATGCTGAAGACCACTTCTCTGGTTTTGGCAGTGCCCTTTACTTTAGAGATTACCTTCGCCACTCAAACCATCGGGCAGCGCCTATTCCTGCCGATTCCGTTATTACTGGTGGCAGCAATCTGGTATTTGACTATTACTTCGATTCTGATGGTGATTCAAAGCCACATTGAAAGCTATTTCGGCCGCGGTTTCGATGAGCGCACCGGTGGGGATAAGAAACCTGCCGGTTCTCGGAAGATGCGCGCGATGGCAGATTCTGGCACCACCAAAGACGATCCTTTCTTGGAGTACACCCCATGACCTCACAACCAGAAAATCAACCCCTCATGGTGGACCTGCAGCACGTCCACAAGTTTTTCGGGGATCTCCACGTGCTTCGAGACGTAAGTTTGCAGGTGGCTCCGGGGGAAGTGTGCGTGCTGCTCGGACCCTCGGGCTCTGGAAAATCTACCCTGCTACGCTGCGTAAACGAGCTGGAACAGGTTTCTGGAGGACGCGTTTACCTCAACGGAGAACTGTTGGGGATGGAAGAGAGCGCGCCCTCGAAAAATCCGGTACGCGCATATTTGGATCGTCGCCGCGGTTCACTTACCGGGCAAGGTACCGTGTTGCGCCGCCTGACCGATAAGGAAATCGCGCGTCAGCGTTCCCAAGTAGGAATGGTTTTTCAGCGTTTCAACCTTTTTCCTCACAAGACCGCACTGGAAAACGTGATGGAAGCCCCTATGCAGGTGAAAGGGATTGACAAAGAGGAAGCGCGCGCGAAGGCTTTGGATCTCTTAGCGCGAGTCGGGCTGGCAGATCGCGCCGACCACTACCCTGCCCAGCTTTCGGGCGGGCAGCAACAGCGAGTAGCCATTGCTCGCGCCCTCGCCATGGAGCCGGAGCTGATGTTGTTTGACGAGCCCACTTCTGCCCTGGATCCCGAATTGGTGGGGGAAGTGCTTTCTGTCATGCAGGATCTGGCACGCGGAGGGATGACCATGATTGTGGTCACCCACGAGATTGGTTTCGCCCGGGAAGTTGCCGACCACGTAGTGTTTATGGACGAAGGTAAAATCTTGGAGCAGGGTACCCCTGACCAGGTAATTAACCATCCGCAAAACCCCCGCACCCAAGATTTCTTCTCTAAGGTGCTTTAGTAGCGGAAACTATTTGATTGCGGGGCTTTTAGCTTAGGAATCTTTAGAATTTCAAAATCCCTCTACCAGCGCACATATTCCATTCTGATGGTTTTGGCGTATTTTGACTGATGGATTTGGCGCCGTTTCACTGATGGTTTTGGCGTTTTCCTTGATGCTTAGCCCTCCGATCGGCAAGACTGCAGATTTTGAATGGCTCGAAAGTATCCAGTTAGTTCCGCCGCCGCTTAAGTATGACTTATCAGATTCTTGTAAGTTGCTCAACCAGCGCTTATACATAATTTCGACGGCTCTGACCCACGCAGATAGCAGCTGCTACAACGTACTCCTCCGAATATATTCCTAGTAACTATAAGATTAACTTTGAAGACGCATACTAGAAGCAGAAGATCCCCTAGGCTAGGGGATTTAGCGCAGCAGCAAAATATAGACTCGAATACGTCCTCACACTCGAAAAACTTACCTATCAAAAGCAAAAATCTAGGAGAAGCAAACCTTGAAACGTAAGAAAATAGCCGCCGGAGCCACTGCTCTAGCTCTTGCATTGGCGCTAACGCCCGCGATTGCCAGCGCCGCCAATTCCTCAGCTAGCGATAACGCCCAGTTCGGTTATTGGCTAAACGGGGATCGCGATAAGCCGGTGTACTTCTCTTCAACTATGACGGTAAGCGCCACCCGCGATTCTAAGTCCGGTAAAAGCGTCGACTTGGATGCCGTGCACTATGGCGACACCGTGAGAGTCGACTTCAGCGCGGTAAAAAATCCGGAAAGCTATAGCCGAGCTCCCCAGGCGGCGAATATCACTTCTGGGATCTGGACTGAAGAAATGGACTTCTCGAAGTACGAAGGCAACTCCGAGAATCTGCGAGTAGATATTCCCGGTAAAGAAAATGCAGAGATTACTGCCCAATCGGGAACCAGTTTCGAATTCCAAGTTCCTTGCAACCTAGAGCAGCAAACATATTATGTAAGCGGTGATTTAACGGTAGAGCTGGCAGATATGGGCAACCTGCAAATCATGCAGGTACTTTCCAATGATCCCCAGCGTCTTTTTGCGAACGTGCCTTTTACGATTAACGATCCGGAGGGCGCAGACCGCTGTGCAGGGAAACCGGTGGAAACCACCAAGGAAGTAAAAAAGCCCACCCCGAAACCGACTCCCACCGCCAAAAAAGGGATTCTTAGTCAAACCGGGGCAATCGCCCTGGCAGTAGCGGCCGTTGCGGTAATCCTAATTGCGGTAGGCGGAACTATCACTTGGAGGCGGGCGCGGCGCAAGAAGACGGGTGAACTGACCGCAGAAAGCTAGGCTCCCTTAGTAGCGCACCTCGTCCTCGCCGCAGCTATTCATTTAGGAGGGGTTTCCGCAGCTAAAATAGTGCTGCGGATCGTTAAAGCCGCACCGGGCAGGAGCGCGACCCCCAGGTACCGGGGCGGGAATCAAAATGTCCGGCTAGCGCTTTCCCACAATCGGGACATTTACCTGCCACCAGGTTATACTCGCGCAGTTGATACCAGTCGCGGCGAATCAGCGCCTTACCACAACCCGCGCAGTAGGTGGTGTCTGCCTCCGGGTCGTGTACGTTACCTAGGTAGACGTGCTTTAACCCGGCCTCGAGGGCGATCTCGCGGGCAGTGCGCAGCGTCTGCAGGGGCGTAGGCAGGGTGTCTAACATCTTGTGGTCCGGGTGGAAAGCCGTGAAATGCAGGGGAATCTCCGTGCCCAGCTCGCGCGCTATCCATTCACATTCTGCCTGCAGCTGTGCCCGGTCATCGTTATAACCGGGAATAATCAACGTAGTCAGCTCCACCCAAGTGGAGGTGTTATGGACTACCCAGGCAATATTGTCCAAGATGTTGGTCAGGTGCGCGCCGGTTAAATGCCAGTAAAAGTCCTCATTAAAACCTTTTAGGTCGATATTTGCGGCGTCCATTACGGAAAAGAATTCGCCTCGAGCCTTGGGGGAAATATAACCGGCGGTTACCGCAATGGGGTGAATCCCCCGGGCGCGGCAAGCGCGGGCAGTATCGATCGCATATTCCGCGTAAATCACCGGATCGTTGTAGGTGAATGCTACTGCCCGCACCGATATTTCTTGCGCGGCCGTCGCAATTTGCGTCGGGGCGGCGGATTGCGCCAGGCGATCCCATTGCCGCGCCGACGACATTTCATGGTTCTGGCAGAACTTACAGCCCAGGTTGCACCCGGCGGTGCCGAAGGAAAGTACGGGAGTTCCCGGGTAAAAGTGGTTTAGCGGTTTCTTTTCTATCGGGTCTATGCAAAATCCACTCGACCTGCCCCAGGTGGCGAGCACAATCCGTTCCCCGCACCGCTCCCGCACGAAACAGTATCCCTTTTGTCCCTCCCGTAAGCGGCAATTTCGCGGACACAGGTCGCATTGGATTCTGCCGTCCTCTAGCCGGTGAAACCACTTTCCTGGCAGCTCGGTTTCTTCCGTTATTTCCGTGCGGCGCATCATTCGCTCCAGGCAGTAACCGTATAGGTTTGCACTTGCGCGCGCGGATCCCACCAGGAAGCGGGTAGCCCCGCTTTCATTTTCAGGTGCGCCAGGAATTCTTTAGGGTCAGGCAGTTGCTCCCAAACCTGCGGTAGAAAGGTAGCGCGAGTGTATCCAGCATTAAGAACTACCCCGCTTACCTGGGGTTTTAGCTGGGAAATCACTTCTGCCTCGCTGCCTGCCTGCAGAGTTACCCGGGGGCTTAATACCGAAACTTCAATCTGGATAGCAGGCAGCTCCACCTTAGTTAGGGCAGGAAAACGAGGATCTTGAAAGGCGGCAGCGCGCGCGTTTGCTATCACGTCGCGCCCCAGGGGACGGTATTCTTCCAGGCTGCCGATACAGCCGCGCAGATTCGAATTTTCGGTGAGGGTAACGAAACTGGCGCCCTCCTCCTGCAACCAGGAGGACGCATCTGTAATTACCGGGTCTGCCTGCTCTAATAGGACGGTCTGGATTGCCTCTCGTGCCAGGGGCAATAGTATCTTTCCGGCATCTGCAGGCACTGTCATGAGCCGCTCCTTACCTCGAAGGCGGCGTACCCTACTACCCGGTCGCTGCCCGCATAGGGGGTGTCGCCCGAGTTGTAGTTTCCGATTAGGCGCGGAGAGACCCCGCGCTGCCTGCATAGCTCTAACAGCCCATTTAGGGGGCGCACCCCGCAGGCTTGTTCCGAAGTGAGCGGCAGTTCCAGGTTTTGAATCTGCGCGATGGTTGCCTCATCTATGCGTTCTGCCTGATTGTATGGGTGATAGTGGGAAAGATCAGAGCTGACTGCTATCAGGGTTTCTTCATCGGTAAGGGCGGCAATGATTTCCGCTACCGCCTTGGGGGCTGCCTCCCCCACATTTAGGGGAATCAGCTCCACGTCCTCACCAAAGTTTTCGATTATTAGTGGAACCTGCACTTCCAGGGCGTGTTCGTCCCGGTGGGTAAGGGGATCTATAGTTACTTTCAGCGGTAAATCCTGGGTTTGCGCCAGCACCTTTTGAGTGGGCACCGCCAACATTCCCGCCGGGGTTCCGAACTGGTCACAACCGGGTAAAGCCACTCCCCGAATCGCTACCCGATGAGTGGGACCCAGTAGCACTATCCGTTTGGTCACTTTGCGCCCTAAAGCCGCCCTTCGCCAGGCTGCAGCCGCCAACATTCCCGAAAATACCCACCCCGCATGCGGCACCACAACCGCCTTGACCTGCCCACTTACTTGGGGATCATCAGCTGGTAAATCCGGGCGTACCTGTAGGTATTTCGCAGCGGCCTCATTGAGGGTACGTGCCTCGGATCTAATTTCTGCCGCTTCCTGCGGATAAAACATTCCGGCCACCGCCGGTTTCCGCCGCAGATACTCGCCCATAGCCCCTCTCTCATCGCAGGTGGATTACCTCTATTTTAGCTGGTAATCCCGGTTACCGTCCCGCTTTTACCGAGTATCCGCAAGACGGAGGCGAGTTCCCCTAGTGCTCGTCACCCTGGACTTCCGCGCGGGGGCTAGGTTTCCCTCCTGCCCCGCGTTATCCGGGCAAGAGTTATAGATATGGGCGAAGATCTACCGATGGCCCCCCTTGTAATCTCTCAAATGGGGATGCCCTGTCACCTACGTAGCCCACGCCAGTTTTTCTATCAACGGTGTAATAAGTGTGGTTTTGAGTATCTTCCGACGGTTTGTACCAGTCGAGCCTGATAGCTACCTGATCCCCTTGTTGCTGGTAGATAGTAACCTTTAAAACCTCGCCAGTGCCCTTTAAGCCTTCTTCACCACCAACGTCTTTCAACGCGAGTGCCCTGGCTGCTTGCGTCAATTGGCTATCGCTATAACCTTTGGCTGCTTGCGCTTTCTTAGCTTCTTCGGCTTTTTTGGCTTGTTCGGCCTCGGCTTTGGCCTTAGCAATCTCAGCTTTCTTCGCCTCGCGAGCGTCGGTTACTTTCTTAACACACTCCTCAATCTGAGCATCATCCATACCATACTCTTTATAAATCTTTCTTAACTGGGCAATCTGCTCATCGCTAACATTTTCCGGACTAACCGGATCCAACTTAAAAACCGTTTTCGAAACAGAACCGGTAGCATCATCACCAGCAGTTTTGCCGTTCTGTCCCGATTGACCAGACTTAGCAGTTTCACCCGCCTGCTTACCACCAGCAGCCTTCTGAATGTACTGAACCCTGAAAGTTGGACGGTTATTTGTTCAGTTTTAGGGTTGGG
>OKIM01000036.1_pt1 | contig 50926 bp, 56 predicted proteins | sample 1612191 | NCBI WGS metagenome assembly OKIM01 (sample SAMN04436781, study PRJEB24849) | human gut metagenome | biome: human gut; feature: NICU; material: stool | host: Homo sapiens | place: USA: Saint Louis, MO | collected 2011-03-31 | reverse complement strand
CCTCAAACTGCTTGCCTAAAACCACCAACCGTTGCAACCACCCCTAGAATCCACCTCGCGTGAATAATCGGTCGGGGGGGGGGTAGTAGACATAAACAACTCCTCAGTCATTGACAGATAGGTAAACTGTGTGGTTAAGAGTGAACTCGTGCCCAATAGGGATAGGAAGTGCAGAATCGGCGCACCTAAATCGCAATGCGAAGTTATTATTTACGTAACCAGGACACAGGTATAAACCAGTGAAATCTGTGAAACCCCCATAAACCCATTGCTCGGTGGTCTTAACTTTTACCGGTTTGAAAGTCGATGCAACAAAAGCCGGAACGAATTCCTTATCATTGCTAAAAGGTGAATTTATTCGTTTTATTTTCCCTTTAATTTTACCGTAAGCATTGGACTGCGTTTCATCTTTTGCGTTGTCTCTCCATACACCGATTTCTAAAGGCTCTATTACTTCCCAACCGGCACCCTCTATAGCAGACAATGTATCCGAGGTAACCCTGGGCGGTTCAATCCATATATCTCGATACCTTAGACCTTCCGGTTCCTCTGTACTGAAATAGATAACTGTCGGGCTCACGACATTATTGTTATAAACCGTTTTCTCTAGCAATCTGGGAGGAATTGATCCATTTGAACCTATTACAGAAGTCGCGCCTTCTAACGCCGCACCTATAAGCGGACTGGCATAATCTGCTCGTATTATTTCATGTCTGGTATACCAGTCCCTGTTAGACGATTTATTATCTCTAGTAACGTTGATGCTACCGTCACCGAGTTTTAGCGAAGTCCTGTACTGATCCTTCAATCCGTCTGAGGTGAAATGAGTTGAAATCCTAATCGGGTATTCGTGATACCTGTAAACCTGATCGCTAGCCTGGTCGAAAGTTTCATTGTTCGCGTCCGCAGTTATAGACGCCATATCGTAGACGTTTCCCTCACTATCTAAACCTTTGAAACGAATAAACGAAGATTCCTCACTTAGATACAGATAGTCGCTTAAAGAGCCATGAACCTTTTCTCCCGTTACCGTTAAAGTCATACCGTAACTAGGGTCGAGATTAATCTGTTTTTTACTTTCCCCAGTTTTGATATTGCCAATAACCAGATTGTTCCTATCCATCACAATATCGTTATCACCTACCGTGATTGACCCCTCAGACCCGATCTTTACCTTAGCGTTCAATGTTCCGGCTTCGATTTGGTCAGCAGTAATCCGTAAAAACTTAGCGGCCTTAGCCGATAGTTCCTCAGACGCCGTGATCTTAGAAGCAGTAACAGACCCGGTTGCCAGCATGTCCTCGGTAATGATCTGTTTCGCGGCCACCAGTTTCGCGCGAATAACATCCCACAGTTTCCCCACCACGGACTCTTTAACGGTCGAGTTAGAATCAGCCGCCAACCTAGTAACATCCACCGCACCAGTGGCGGCCTGTTCAGCAGTACTCTTAGCAAGATTAGCGGTCTGGATAGCAGCATCAGCAGAAGCCTTAGCGCCCGCCGCGATCTGTTTCGCGTCCTGATCCTCCACAGTCACCCACGCCCCGGCCTGGAACACCTGCAACACGTGAACCGTGTTCCCCATATCATCGGTGACCGGATGCAGCCACATATCCCCATCCTTAGGATCACTAGGCGGGGTAGCGGATACAGACACACCAGCAGAAGGCGGAGCCGCGAGTAAAGCATCAATCTGAGACTGCGCAGTGGATAACTTAGCTTTGGCGTTATCGAAATCCTTCACATCAACCGGAGCGGCAACATTTACAAAAGCACCCCCTCCGTCATCAAGGGAGACCTTTCCGGGAACAGTGCGCATGCAAGCCTGAACCAAATAGGATCCGGGTTTAGCTGACACTGTCTTAGACCCGCCAGCCGCAGAAGTAATCGCGCCTAGAAGCATCCTGGTTCCGCCAGGAGAATAATAAAAATCTACTCCCGCAAAATCAGCTGGTAATGGTTCTTGAGGGGTAAAGGTCAGTGTAATGGTACCTGGAGTTTCCGACACTGCATGCCATTCGGATCCAAATTCAATCGCTCTAGGCATAGGACCATCAAACGGAACTGTCGCATAAGTCCCATCAGGGTTCTTCCCGAAAGTTCCGACAACTTTTCCCGATTGCCCCCGCAGCTCGATTACTTCCCCGTCATCAAGCGAGGTTCTGCGAGCATCTTGGGCGGTTTCCAGACGGGCAAGACGCCGGTCATGAGACCCGAGAAGGTCAGCTAGTTTGCGAACAGAACGCATAGCTATCTCATCGAGATTTGCCATTAATATCCACCTTCCGTGCCTGGTACTTCCACTTCGATAGTTGCTGTATCTGATTCCAACTGCCAGGAAACAGATTTGATAGTCACCCACTGGTCAAGACTTCCCCATTCGGAATCCCCTATTACCTGCACCTCATCGCCCGGATGCAGCATGAATAGAGGAAGTTGCGGGGAATCGAAAACGGTAAAAGTTTTAACCTGGGTTCCACCCCGCCGCGCCGCGAGTTCTTCGCGAGCAGTACGCAGCGCTTTAGTCGCGCTATCGGCTGACTTATCGGAGACAGAAACGCAACGCCGCAGCCCCGTGGTATGCCTGGAAAGTGTTGCTGATATTACCGTGCGGTCACCCTCCCCTGCCCCTATGCAATAAATCTCGGAGGCGTACGGGAGCCCGCCGGAAAGCTCGGGAACCGGGTGCACGTTTCTGCCGACTATTAGGCTAATGTCTTGTCGGCGTAGCCCTCGCGTGAGCTTGTAGTTTATTTCGTGTCTCATAAGCCCGGTGTCTTGGTCGAGCTGATGGGATTCACACGGGTAGTATCCGCCTATTTTCACTAGGTCTTCCAGAGTTTTACCTAGATCGGTGGTTTGCCACGGATTCAAACGCCACGGCCCCGCATCGAATCCCACGTCCTCTCCCGAGGAGGTCGTAAACTCTACATGCTTTTCCTCTTTACCTACAGTAAGCCCACACTTCTCGATATTTATCTTCACTGATAATCCGCCGGGGCGGGTCAGGTATCCCCATATTTTTGTAATCGCGTCTTCTATCGGGATCTTGACCCCGTCAAACCGGGGCTGATTCCAGGCTTGCCCGACAGGATAAGCAAGAAAACCTCCGCAAATACATTTAAGATCACCATCACTGGTGACGGTAGGGGCTTCGAGCAGGATTCCTCCCCCCACGATTCGCGACCCGTTATCTATCCAGAGGGCGCACCCCCATTCCGGTAGAGAGGATGCGTGGATACCTTGGGCTTGAGCGGCTGCGGGAATTTCGATTTCACAAGCCCAGGCTTTCCCGGTTTCTAGTTTTATGGTGGGTGGGGTGAGCGGGATTCCTGATGCGATTATCCGCCCCGAGGGTAGCGCCTCTACCAGCAGGGAGAACATTTATACCGCCTCTCCGGTAAACGTCCATCTAAACATGCCGCAGGACTGATAATCGACCGACACTTTGCCTCCGGTAGACATAACCCCGCATAGCCCGTACACGATGGCTTTCCCCCGTAAATCTTGAACAGGCAGGGTTCCGGACATGGCTACGGTCTGACGCAGATTCCAAGATTTGGATTCAGCCTCTTGGGTGACGATGCCGTTTTCTGAAATTGTTCCTAGAGATGAGGGGAACTTGCTGGCTTCCACCACGAACACGTTCAGCCCCGCTACCAGGATCCCGGAGTTCAACCCGAATTTCATGCCGTTCACGGTGATTTCTATACTCATTTTGGTAGCCCAAGGAGGAACCGTGGTTTGTTTCCACATGATTTGTCGTTGCCGTGATCCCCGGGGTGGAAGCGCGTTCTCCGTACCGTTCGCTGGATTATCCTGTTCGATACCAGACAGCTCCAAAGGTCGCACCACTTTGCGTAGGTTGCGAATCATGGACTGGGATACTGCCTGACAGTTAGCAGGTAGATTCACTTCCGCCAGTAGCGTGGTGGGGTTAGGGCGAGAGAGCACCGATTGAGGTGTAAGCCCTGCGGGTCCTCCCTGTATGGATGTGAGGCGTACGTATCTTCCGGCTGCCGGGTCAGTGGTTTCTTCAGGTCCTTGCCCGAACTGCGGGTCACGGACTTCTGCCACTATCAGGTCACGGCGCGGCTGAGAACCGGTAGGGGTTAGTTCCACGCGCTCGATATCTATATTTCTTGCCAGATAGGTTTCAGTTTCATGCCCAGGATATGTAGACGGAATAGCAACCAGCCCGCCAGCGACATTTACCGCCATACCTTCCGGAGACGCGGCAGTCACTCTCAAATCACCAGGCAAGCCTACTCCTGCCACCGGGGCAGCTAGATAGGCAAGCGAGCGTGCTACCTCCCCGGAATGGAATACCCCGTCTCGTTCAATTACCCACGGAACATTTTGCATAACCATAGAAAAATCCCCTAAATAGTTGAGTACACGTTTCGCCAAGAAACCTCGGCGCGAACAGATTCAGTAGAGCCCCGTACAGCGAACACCGTTAGAACATGCGAGCCTGGGGCGAGCCGCCAGCGAAAACTACGATCCCTGGGATCTACCATGTATGGCACGAATCTTCCCGCAGAGTTTTGGGCAGTCCCATGCAAGGTATCTATCTCCAAGTAATCACCTGAATAGATGCGCCCCATTACCCGTAACAGTTGTCCTGAATCAGTGCGTAGAGCAGGATTGGTACACGGCCCGTAAAACCTGACCCGTACCGGGGAAGGCTGATCTCCCTCGACACGCAGCACCGCGCTTGCCTGCCCGGTTTCTTTAGAGCCGCGAATCGCGAATGGCATCGGTAGCTTGAACTCGAAGCCGCGAGTAATGGTAGCTGGGAAAGCAGTCACGATTACTTGTCCATCGCTTTGCGAGCCGCCGGTGCCTGAACTGTAGAATCCGGGGTCAAGTTGATCGAACTCTACTGCTATTTTTATTACTCCCTGCATGGCCGCGTAGTCAGCGGTTGATGCTTGGATTTTGCGAGGGCGTCCGAATACGCAGCGCCATTGGCTGGAAGGGGTTGCCTGGTATGCGAGTGGTACTAGCACTCCGGGGGTCGCTTTTCGTCTTGCTTGTTCCCAGGCGTTAGTAAAAGCGGTTGCCAGTGCACTAGCGGAATTATAGTCGCTGGTTACTGTGGCCAGTCCCAGCGTCCAGGTGCGTTTTCCGAGTAGGTCGCGGGCGGGGAATATTCCATCTTGCCCACCACGGGGGGTGTCGTGACTGCGAATATCGGCAGCAGCTACTTCCCACCCGGTGCACACTAGGAGGGAATCTTCTGCTCCGAACTCGAAATCATTTATCTTAAACCGCATAAGAGATTTCGCCTCCCAAGTAGTGGCGGAAGCGTTTGGCTAGCATCGCCCGGTCGATGATTTCTTCTGCCGAAGCATGATCGGGGGCGTGAATGTTGTAGACGTCTCCGCCACGGTTTCCAGATTCGCTGAGCGTACGCCATTGCCGGTCGGTTAATACCGCTTCTGGTTTACCGGTCATATTCAGCACGGTAGTTAGCCCTGGCTGTAAGAATCCGCCAGAATCGTATTTATGAGCCCTGCCTTCGCGGTTAAGACCAGCAGCGGTAGCTCCGGTTCCTTTGCCTCCATATATTCCGTACCCTGAATTTCCGCGCATCCCGATCTTTCGGGCAAACAGCCCGGGTTTGGGTTCTTCAATCAGATAGCCACCACCCGCAGAGATTGCCACGTGGTGAGCGGGATTCCCCCAGAAAATCAGAGCGCCCGGTATCGGAGAGGAAACTTTCCGGGAAGCGGCTTGATATCCGGCAGCGGTAAGACGCGGCCACCCGAAACCTGCACGTTTAGCAGACCAGTACACCAGGCCAGAACAGTCCAGGCCTGCATCAGTGGTACCGCCCCACACGTAGGGAATCTTGCGAGCCACCGCTACCATAGCCTGTGATACCAGACCGCCACCGGGGTTAGCTGCTTCAGCTTTGCCCTTAAACCAGCCTGATAGTTTTTCCAGCAGACTATTTACTATTCCGGTACCCATCTGTCCAACGATTCCGCCCGGAATCCGGCTTAGTAAGGCTCTCGCTGGGGCAGTTACAGCTGATAGGAAACTACCTATGGGGTCAGCGAAGAAATCTGCAGCCCGAGATCCCCAATCTTTGAGCGTGCTCCAAGCGCCAGCCAGACCACCGCCAGCGAAATGCTGTCCACCGGAGGGCTTGCGGGAGGTATAGGCAGCGTTAATCCCGTAAAGGTTGCGATATCCGATAGCGCGCGCAGCCTCGGGTACCAGCACGAACTCGCCCGGGGAAAGCATCGCGGGAATAGTGTCTCTCCCGGGAGCATACCCGGGAACTTGCCCGCCACCAGCGAACCCTAGCTTCACATAGGGTAGCGATACCCCTTTGAGCCCTATAGCAGAAGTAGCTTTATTAACCCAGGAACGTAAACCGTTGTTATAAACGGTATTTACCACGAACCGTACCGGGGCTGCAGCGATTTCTTTTACCTTGTCCCAGGCGGTCTTAATCCCATTCTTCATCCCCTCAAACGCGGAAATAACCCCATTTTTTAACCCGTTAAAGATGGAGGTAACTGTGGATTTAACCCAGTTGGCAGCCCCGCTAGCGATACTCTTTATCCCGCCCCAAAGCGTAGTCCAGATACCGCTAATCGCAGCGCCCACATTGCTAATGACCGACCGCACGATATTGATAGCGCCGGTAACGATGGATTTAATCGCTTCCCACACGCCAGAGAGGACATTCTTGATTCCCTGCCACAACAGAGACCAGTTCCCCGAAAGAATCGCGGAAAACACTTGGATAATCCCCGTGATAATCGTGATAGCGGCCTGAATGATTGGAACAATCGCACTAATCACGGATACCACAATGTTCATAACCGCTTGAATCACCGGGATCAACACGGAAATGATCATCGCGATAACCGGGGCAACCGCCGCGATTATCTGGGCAATAATCGGAACCAGCAACGCAATAACCTGCGCTATCATTGGCAAGATTTGCGCCACCAAAGGAATAATCGCGGCAACCAACTGCGCAATAATCGGAAGAATCTTCGCTACCACCAGCACCACTACACCCGCGATAACCGGCAAAATCATGGCAACAACCTGCAGAATCTGACCAATCACCGGAATCAGAGTGGAAACCAACTGGGCAATCAAGGGCGCAATCTGCTGAACCAAGCCCGCGAGCGCACCCGCGATAGTGCCAATAGTTTGCGCAAGCAAGGTTCCAACGGTTCCTGCTAGTTGGGAAAATGCCGGGAGTAGTTGCCCGATGATTTGCGGGATTAACGGGGCGAGGGCGGCAGATATTTGGGCGAATGATTGTGCCAGGATAGGCAGGATGGGTGCGAGTGCTCCCATTATTTGCCCAAGTGCTTGCCCAAAGATTTGCCCTACCTGCCCTAGTACCGGGGTGAGGGTAGCGAATGTTTGTTCCAATATGGGGGCAAGATTAGCCATCATAGTGGAAAAGATTTGCCCTACCTGCGCAAGCGTAGGAGCGAGCGCGCCCATGAGGGAGGAAAACAGGCCGCTCAAGGTAGACACTAAGCTCGTTAGCAGCGGAACAGCGGATGTTACTAGCGAGGCAATAGAATCTCCGATAGAGGATATGACACCTCCGGCTTTCCCGGCTGCCCCGCTAAAAGCGCTAGTAAAGGCGTTACCGATGGGCGCTAGAGCTTGTAGCACCGTCGTGAGGGCTTGCTTCATTTGCCCTAAAGCTGCCCGGCCTTGCTCGGTGGCGGTGAAGAACTTGTAGAGGGCAGCACCGACCGCGATTAGTACCCCTGCCAAGATGAACAGAGGAGATTTCTTAACCACCATATTTAGGACACGTTGAGCGCCAGCAGCCCCCAGGGTAGCCGCCTTGTTAGCTACAGTGACTGCAGTGTCCTTGACCTTGGCTGCGGTGAGCTGCCAGTAACGGCGAGTGGTAGACCAAACTGAGCTAGCATGGGCAGATATCCAGTCCCACGCATACATTGCCTCTAAAGCCGCTGTATCTGCTGCATCAGTAATTTTTGCCCAATGCAGATCCTTGAACCTGTTAACGGCAGTTTTAATCGCTTTGCTGGTATCTGAAATATATTTCGTAATTTTGATACCCGCATAGACAGCACCGACCGTAGCGAACCCGGCAGCCACCGCCAGCAGTCCATAGCGAGTCTGCAGCAGCGCCCCTACCAGGGAGAGCACTTTGAAAGCTACCAGGGCTATGCCGCCTGCAAATGGGGCTAGGAACTCTACGAGCGCCTTGATACCGAGGGCGAGATTCTTTACACCTTCGATTACCCCGGGGAGCCAGGCGAACTCTGCTGAGGGTTTTCCTTGAACTATCGCGGTTACCAGGCGGGTAAACCAGGCTGCCGTTTCCCCTAGTTTTTTGCCGAAGGCTTCAAAAACAGGGGTCGCTTTGGTAGCTGCCACGTCCACTAGAGGGATGAGGGCGTTCATGGTGTCACGGGTCGCGTTTAGTACCGGCCCCATCATTTGTTCTCCGACACGCCCCAGTGCGGCTTTCAAGTTCGCCCATGCACCCTTAAAGGTGGCGCCTGCTTTAAGAGCTGCTCCCCCGATTCCTTCTTGCATGGCGTCACGGAAAGTCGCGAAATCGATCTGACCTTTTGACACCATGTCAGAAATCTCGGTAGTGGTTTTTCCCAGATGCTTTCCGAGCAAAGCCAATACCGGCAGCCCTGCGCTAGTAAGCTGCAGCATGTCATCGCCTTGCAGCTTTCCGCGAGCAGCTACCGACCCGAAGATAGCTCCCACGTCGGTTAGGGATTTTCCGGTAATTTGGGCTACATCTGCCGTGGTTTTCAAAGAGTTTTCCAGGTCAGATCCAGCTTTAATCCCGGAGGCAGAAAGAGAGGCAGCTACAGTAGCGGCATCGCCCAGGCTGAAAGCAGTTCCTTTAACTGAGGCGAGGGCGTTTTGCATGATCTTGTCCACGCCCTTGGCGTCATTTCCAAGACCGGCTAGTTTAGCGCGCGCCTGCTCGATAGCTAACGCCCGGGAAATCCCGCCATGAATCGCGATACCTGCGATGGCAGTACCGACACCTGCGATAGCAGATACCCCGATCTTGCCAACCTTCTTGAAGGCACCACCAATAACATTATGAATGTGCTTCTTGGCTGGTAAAGATGTATCCCCGAGCTCTTTTAGGACTTCTTTTCTAAAGCCTCGCATAGAGGGAGAAATCTGGATCCAAGCAGTCCCCAATTGGAAACTATTCGATACAGCCATCCCATCCCCCTTCTACGAGCCGTTAACTCTTGCTTGCTTTACGGGCAGCCGCCCTTCTGGCGTGAGCCGCCGCTTTCCGTGCTCTGCGGCGTTGTTTTTCTTCAAAATCGATGCGCCACCCCACTGGTGGAGGTTGAATCGGTTTCGGAATCTGGGAGCGCTTACCGCCATGAATCATGATTTGGGTGGAGATAATCCGTTGAGTGGCTTCCAGCATCAAGGAGGCGTCATCGCTAAAGGCTGCTGCCCCTCCCCTAGCGCGGTGAAATGCGCACCCGGGTGGCAAAAACTCTGCCAGTACAGCGGCTTTGCGCCACGAGAGCTCGCCGCTATAAATCTTGGTTAAATCCAGGCCGTATTCTGCCTGGAACGATGCTTCTAACGGTTCCCAATACTCATTGGTTAGCCGGTAGAAGTCGATTATTTTCCCGCATTAACCTGGTCGAGCACCTTTTGAAGCCATTCGGATACCCGCTCAGTAGTGAGCTTGCCGTCCTCATTACGCAACGGCTTCAGCGCCTCAAACTGTTGTGTCAGATCTGGCCACATAAGCTGGGTTAATAAGAAAACATTGCCTGCGTTTAGTTGGGCAATAATCTCGTAATCGTTGAACCATTCCTGCTTGAGGGTAGCTTTAATCCCATCAACGGTAATCTCTAAAATATCTCCCTTGTCCTTACTGGACTGAGCCTCCCTACGGGCAAGCTCAGCTGCAGACGGCTTTTTAGAGGTCGAAGTCTTCACAGGTTTCTTGGCAGTAGCCATAGGTATTTTCCTTCCAATAATCGGGATTTACCTAGATAAAAGAAACCTCGCCCGTACTCGGAAAATCCCGGAAAGGAGTACGGGCGAGGCAGACTAGATACTTCTAAGAGCTAGTACCACTAGGAGTCGGGTTGGCTAGAAACTTTGTAGCCTCCTCCGATTTAGTCCACGCAGTATCATCAGAAATCACGTAATAATCGCCCAATACCTTCAAAGTGTGCTTATAGGCAACGATTTCCCCGGTCTTCCAGGCGATCTCTTCACGCTCCCCCAAAGACAAATGCGGGAACACAAAACGGTAATGCGCCTTATTCCCGGAGGTATCAAATAGGTCTACCACCCCGCACATATCGCGAGCCTGCCGCGAGGATTTAGCCTTCATCCGCACCTGAGTAGCGGAAGTGCCATCTTTTACGATTTCACCATCTAGGTAACGAAGTACCGTAGACAGCTTGGATTCAAGAAGCGCACCGGCGAAACTAGAGGTCGAATCCGACATGAAGGACTTAACCACGCCGTGACCTTGATGACCCTTAATCTCGTCAACGGAATCATCAAAAGACAGCGACATACCGTCCTCATCAATCCAACCAACATCCACCATTCCCTCAGGAACCGGATCGGAAAGATTCTTAAGCTCCTCAAGCTTCTTAGCAAGCTCCGGAGTACGCTCAGCCAGGTACAGACAATCATCATCAGACCCAAACATGTGCGCAAAATCAGCATTAACTACAGCCATAATATTTATCCTTTCTGCGATAGCTTTACGGTTAGCTGATACGTGCAGGTCCAACGGGCCTGCTGAATATCTGGGTCAGGAAACTCACCAGGAGTAAAACCCCTGACCCTACAGATAGGAGACGCGGCTCCTACCATCTCGTACATTGCTTCATCGACCCGCCGCGCCAGATCAGAAGCAGCCCCCGTAGACCCCGCATAAGAATCCACAGTGACCTGAAAATCTTGCAGCACCCGCCCAAATCGTCCCTGCCCGCCAGTAGCGACTACTCGCACCCAAGATTGCCCAACCTGGGCGCCATCATCGGGACGATTGGAATAAATAGGAACCGATTCCCCATAAAGCCCTGCATCCTCAAGAGAGGCCGCAAGATGATCCATAACGAGCTTCTTAATATCTGGAAAAGAAAACTCTCCCCTCATTTACCGCCTCCAACAGCTCGCTCCAAAGAATGCTCACGTGCCTGCTTACGCTTTGCAGCCGTAGACCAGGCACCCACATATCCGCGTACCCGGTCTTTGCCCATACGAGTAGAATCCTCGAACTCGCTACCAGCACGCCGGCGAATACCAGCGGAGTATTCCGCGAGCAAAGCTCTGGTAGCTTCCCCTTTAAGGATTTGATCAACGGCAGATTTCTTCATAGAAAACCTAACGTTCCCCACCTGAAACCTCCTTGCTAGTAGTGCTTACCCCGCACTTTCTTCAGCGCCAGAGTGGTACCTAAAGGCCAGACTGCAGGCTCTCCCACCACTTGCCACATGCTGTCCATAACCTCGATACGATCCATCGGCATAACCGACAGATCCGTGATATCTGGCCAATACAACACGGCATCGCACTCAATCGCATCCACACCCGGAGCAAGCTCAGATGACATAGCACCCGGCGCAAAAAACGCTGGAGGCAACGAGGAAGAAGAAAAATGCCCATAATCGACCCGGTCACCGTACTGGTCACGATCCCCCGGATAATCCTGCAGCAGCGAAACCGGAACTAAGTCTTCATCAGCTTCATCAAACACGGCGCGCCTCCAACAAAATCGGAGACACTGGACGCGATACCCGAAGCGAACGCGCCAGGCGCCGATCCTCCGGAGAAAGCAACGTCTGTCCACCACTAGCCCAGCTCGCATAAGAGCGAGACCTAGTAAAAGGACCATCAGTTTTAGAGAACTGAGTCAGCCCCGCCCGGGCGTATTTATCAATCGAAAAAGACCGAACCGCAAGCTCCGTAATGCGCACAGATACCACTTCCGGGGGCGTGAAATCGTATTCGAAACGAACCTGCACCCAGTCCAAATCGGCTTCGACCTGAAACACTTGCAAATAATCCCGATGGAACCCATAAGGCACTGGGGAACCGGCTAGGTCAAGAACGGAAACAATCTTGGTTACCCCCGGCTGTGAGATCCGAACATAACCATCTCGAACCAAGAAAAAGCAGCAGGCCTGACCAGCACCGAAACGGATACCAGCTTCACGAGAAAACACCGTCACCGCGCTGTCCAATAAATGTTGAGCACGAGAACGTTCCGCGTCTGAAGCGAACTCTCTTCCGAGAGCGGCCTCAATATCAGAAAGCTTAACTGGCCAGGACATGCTACCCTCCCCTATTTACTCGAAGAATCCTCAGATTTACCCCGAGAGCGTTTAGACTGACGAGGAGAAGACTTGGCTTCTTGCACCTCTTCCAGGCGCCCCTCAGCGATTAGGCCAGAGGCCACCTGGTCAGGTACCGAAATCACCAAGCCATTACGACCTTTGACTTTTACGCTCATCATGCGCCTTTCTTATAAATCTGTACCGCTGTAGGTCGCACGATTTTCCCGCCATAAACATGCAGCCCGCGCACCCGGTCAGCGAAAGAATCCTGGTCACGCAACGCTTCTTGCTCATTCACCTGGGAAACATACGCTAAGGCGGGTTGATGGAAAGCAACCGCCATCGGCGCGGAATCATCAAGGAAAGGAGAAGTAATCACGTCAAAGCCCATCAATCGCCCAATAATGGCTTCCCGCAGCCCATCAGTAGACCCCGACTTATCGGCCTGCACCAGCTTAGAATCCCCCGACAAGAGCAACTCCTCGAAAGGCGCATTAATCAGCGCGTACCGAGACGCCTGCGGAGTCTTAGCCTTAGTGAGAGCCCCGCGCAGCTTCAAAAGGACGCCGCGAGCCGAAGCAGCATCCGTAGGATCGGTCAAACCGGTAACCTTGGTTCCCTCGGTACAAATCAAGGTAGTCAAGAAAGCTTCCGCGTCCTCCACTAGCCCGCTAGCTGCAGAGCGAGTATAGGCATCAAAAGAATACTGCGACTGTACCCGGTCAACATCATCAACTAGGAAGTCAAAAGACTTTTCCTGGTCAATCTTTAGATCAATACCAGTGGTTTGCACCCGGTCGGGGGCGGTAGTACGCGGAATAGGCTGGGACTGGGCATCTTTTACCACCCCGGTCTTATAGTCCTTTACCTGCACATCAACAATGCCCGGGATATGAACAGTGTTACCGATTTTGGCTTCACCTTCGTATTCACGGTCAGCAAGCGCAGTTAAAACGCCCTCGTGGTGAAAGTTTTCCAGAATGTTTGCCGCCCAAACCTCTGGGATGAAATTCTTAATCGACATATCGACCTCCTAAAAAAATAGAGGGGCGGGTTTAGCGCCCCATTAAATGCTTGAGTTTGCCTGCTTTTTGCGCTTTCACGATCTCAGCAGGCGTCATGGATTGAAGATCCTCACGGGTAAGCTGCTCTGGTCCTCCGATATCCTCACCCTGGTCCCCGGCATCTTTCGAAGAAGAAGCAGAGGCAGGCTGGTTACCTACTTGTTTGTCTCGCCAAGCCAACAGAGCCTGTGCATTCGCTTCGAGTTCTTCCGCATCCTTACCGTGCAGAAGAACCGGGTCTATACCGTGACGGGCAGCGACTTGAGAAGCTAAAACCTGCAGTTCTAAAGAGCTCGCACGCGCTTTTTCAGCCGCGTAAGCCTCCTGAGCTTTTTGCAACTCTGTTTTAGACTGTTCTTCCAGTTCATCAAAGCGCTTCGCTTTTTCAGCGTTAGCCTTAGCGCGCTCCTCATTCTTCCGAGACATTGCTTTCCAATGCTCGACCTGGGAGGCTAAATCCGCCTGGGCGTTTTCCGTTTCAGAATCCGTCCGCGAATGATTATCCCGCTGGTCAGCGGGGGTAGGTTTAGCGGGTGTTTCTTGAGCAGTTGTATCCATGTTTCCTCCTGTTTCAGGAAAATAAAAAGTGATTACCCACCGAAAATGGGTATAAAAAATCCCGGAGCCGTTACGGCGCCGGGTAAAACCAAACCCCAGACACAAACGCCTGGGGCTGGAAGCTATTCAGTTTACGGGGCTAGCTACCAAAGACTCTTTTCATATCGACATACTCTTCAAAGACAGCTAATAGATCCGAATCAGCAAATAGCTCTTCCACCAAAGGACGATATTTCTTAGGTAACTGTATTCCCTGATCAGTTGCGTAGGTAAGCGCATCAAAAATGGACTCGTCAATTTCATTTTCAGAGTAGCCAACCATGCAACTAGCTCGATCATTATCAGTCTTTAGTCTAGGCAATACTAAACGCAATAAATCCGCATACCAAGAAGTATCATCTGAGGGAACCTCGAGCATCCAATATCTACGAGGCGTCAAATCAGCCTGGGTATAGGTTTTCTCAGCCACTTTCACGCTATTATTTTACCTCAAGATCTTTGGGATTATACGGCACATCCACGAACGTTTTACCCCGCTCTTCTTGGACGTGGCATAGACAGCCACTTTTATCAAGAACTGTGCCTGATCTTGGGAAGGCTGCTTTTAAACTGGCTTCTTTTCGTTTCTTTGCATAAGAATATTTGACCTCTACGATTACACCATCAACATCCTTACGCAGTATTCTCCAAGCACCCTTGCTTCTAAAAGCAATGTCAGGATTGAAAAGGGTACTACTGATGGCACGGGTTATCTCACGTTCTCTCCAGGGTTTGGGGAACTGGGTATGTTTTTTCTTACCGGTAAGCCCGGAACCAAACATGTGGGCACCCACCCTGTTCCCTTTTTTCCCAACAGCACCATGAATTACCTTGTCTAAGAACTCTTTGGTAAGTTCATTCGGAATCTTTTCCCCCGGGAAAGGACACGGTCTTTCAATAAGCTTCAAAACCGAACCGATCTCGCCGTGACGGGTTTCGAGAATAATATTCGAATAATCCGGGAAGCGCCCGGACCGGTCTGCTGTGAAACCGATATCCGCTACCGCTTTATGTGCAGCCTCAAGGCGTTTAGGCTCGATTACCTGTTCAATCCCCACCCCTGGCGGGAGCGGTTCAAACCCGCAATCACAGCCCGGGTGTATTGGCATGACATGATCGACTCGGTAATGCTGAGTCGAAGCAATCGTACATAAAGCACAATTCTCACGCCCCGTGAGGGTTCGCCGATAAAACTGGACACCACCCCAAGAGGACAACGAGCGATGCCCCTGACGAGTACGGGCAAGTTGAATATCCGTACCAATCAGATTCAACAGCCTCAGCCCGCCAGCTTTGGCGGCCGCATCAATATCTTTGCCCTCACTAAGACGGCGATACACCTCCTTACCAGGACGCTCATACACCAAATACGGGTCAACACCACGCAGCCCGGCAGCTATCTCAGATGCCATCACTTCCCCGGTAGGGGCAGCAAGCCCCATAAGATCAGCACACGCAGCCAAATAGGCATCAGTAAGCTCAGCTACCGCCTCCTGGCCAGCCAGCACTCGGGGGGTAATCGCAGCGACCATATCCTTAATAGCCTCGTCACGATAGTTAGGCATCTGAGCCCAATAGCCGCGAGCAAATCGCTCAATGCGTGAGCGTACTTGGTGGCAGGCTTCTTGGTAAGCGCGGGAGAGGTCACCCATTTCAACAGGCACTGTGTCCCTCCCCTCAAGGTCTTCTAGGTTTGGGCAGGTTCGTCAGGTGGTGTTTTATCTTCCGGGGGTGGTTTCGCGGCGCTTATCCCGGCAGCTAGAGCGATAGCTTCTTCTGCGCGGCGTTTCTTGTCCTGGGCGATTTGGTCTGGGGAATATCCCAGAATGTTCCTTTGAATGGTTTCTAAGGCTTCGCCTGCGGCCTTAGCTTTAGTGGCAGCATCGTAGCGTTCCGCAAGGGTCACCATCGCGGGGGGCGCAAATAGTACTTCCAGGGTTTGGTCACCTAGAGGCGCGTTCTCTATTTGCAGAGCCTTTACTAAGCAGACCGCTAGGGCAGGCTTGAACCGGTTAATCCGGTCTTGGGCTTTGAATACCAGGGCTTGCATCGGTGCTTCTGCACCTGCAGCGCTCTGATTCGCTGAATCGGGGAGCATCGAGGATACCGGGGTGTGGGTTTCCGCCGAAAGGGTACGGATATCGTCTTTTACTGCTTCTAGGAGAGGGCGAATATCGCTGGTTTGAGATTCCCAAATCTCGATACCGGGAGGAAGTTCCCATAAGGCGCCAGGTCCGGGCTCGAAAATCCGGGCATAGTCTATATCGTTGCCGTCCTCGTCAGTTTCAGCCAGCCCGGGAGCGTCAGGGTTTGAAGAGCGCAATGCGCGTTGCCGGAAAGTCTGCAGCGATGTGAGCACCAGGCGCTGCAAAATCCCCCAGTGAATCCGGTCAAGTAACGGCAGATGATACTCGAATTCGCCAGCGCGATCCTTATTGTCTAGCAGCACTACCGGCACACCGTCACATGGCGAAACCGCCTGGAAAACCCATTTACCGGTAAAGGTTTCCACGTATTCGCGAGCAGAGCCGAACTTGGTGAAAGAAGGGCGAGAATACTCCATTAGTGACCCGTCAGCCCATAGGCGCAGATAATCGGTTTCTGCTGTGGAATCACGCCATACTTTAACTGCTGCTAGGGCTCGCCAGGGATGCACGGGGTCTGGGAGCGCAAAGAATTGTTCGGGGCGTTCCCGGGTGATTACAGCTTTGCCGTTTTCATCCCGGGTAACTAGCAGATACCCGGTTCCCAAGGTGCAAGCATCGCGTACCGCGTCAGCTACTGCCACGTCCATACGGTTATCTCGCCAAATCCTGCCAGCTTGACTAGAGAGCGCAGAGTTAGGGTCTCCCCCAATCACAATCCCGTTAGGTTGGATCCGGTTTACTAAAGAATCCACGATAAGACCAGCAAAATTCGTGCGCGCCCGATCTTGGAACCGCAGCCAAGACTTCTTTAGACGTGGCCCCATATCTGGCATCGGAGGCTTAGAAGAAGCATACGCACGCAACCGGCTAACACGCGGCTTTTCACTGTCAGCACGCGAGGTAATCCACTCAAGCCACTGCTGGGCAGAACGATCCATAACCCCTCCCTCCTACTAATACAATCGGCGAGGACGCCTACGAGTACGCGGAATGGACTCACCTTTACCGACCGCGTCCAAGCCTGCCCGATAAGCAAACATGGCACCCCAAACAGCATCAATCTTTGAATAATCCTGGTCATTTACCGGTTTGACCAATACGTAACCAGCCCGGCGCGCCTCCCGGCGAGCATTTAAGAAATGCGCAGTCATCTGCGGGTCACCATCATAAGAAACCCGACCTCCGCGAATATCAGACAACAGCGAAGCAAACGCCTCACAAGTAGCAGACACATTCCGCTGCGAATACCTAATCGGTTCATTACCCGATATACGAGCCTTTAAGCGTTTTCCCCAGCGAGCCTCCCACGCTTTCACATCACCAGCCCAACCAGCTGACGCATCCGCGTAAAACCCGACCACGTTAAACTTTTCAAAAGTGTTGCGAACCGTCTGCTCAATCTCGAGGCGGGGTGGCTGCCAGCCCTCACCGGCAGGGCCGTCAGGCTGCGACCAAATACCAATCTTGAAGAAATGCCGCTTAGTAACCGAAAATCCAATCAAAACCGTGGAGTCAGCTATCCCAATCTTGCGACCCTCAGAACCATCAAAACCTAAAGTAATCGGCTCTTGAGAAGAAATCCGCACATCATGCTTTTCAATACCACGCAGCTCCGGCATCGACACATACGCATCAGAAGCCGCCGAAATCTGATTCAAATAATCAGCTGACATCTGAACCGGATCATTATCCGTATTCCAAAAATCAGTCGCTATCCGCTCTAAATCCACCCACCCCGGAGTACAAGCAGGCTCATGAATCAAACAACCCGCAGGATCAGCAGCAGAATCCCCATAAGCAATCCGTAACCCCTTAATCAACGATGTCCGAGAAGATAAATCCGTATCCAAAGGAGCCTGACGATGATCATAAAGCAAAGAAGCCCGCGCCTCTTTCTTAACCTTGCCCGCTCTAACCTGCTCAGCAAACCGCGCCGTGGATTCGGCAACCGAATGCTGCCCCACCGTAAACGCGTTAGGTGTTTCCAGCGTAATCCCACCCAGCTTCGAAGCATTATTACGCAACGTCTGAGCCAAATACGGGCCCCGATTACCCGGGAGCCAAGTCTCGGTCTGATCCATCACCGCACACACACAACGCGCACCCTTAACCGAAGTACCAGAAGAAGTCCTCGTCTCAATCCGACCCCGCCGGAGAGCCACAAACGAATCCAAAGGATCCACACCATAGTCTTCTTGAGCCCGCGAGCCGCGAAGCATCTCCAAAACCGCATCCCAAGTATTAGCAGTCTGATCATCCGTAGTAGCACAAATCTGCACTAACGGAGTTCTACGGCTAACCCAAGGTACCCCCACCGGCTGCCCATTAACATCCCAGCCATCACAAAGTACCGGGGCAAGAGCCTCCGCAATCGCTATCGCCGCTACGAACGGTGATTTACCCCAGCCACGAGGACGAGATAGCACCGCCCGCGAAACTAGGCGTCTTCCCGAGGACGGATCCAAGCGATACAAACGCACCAAAAACTCAAGCTGTTCTTGAGTAGGAATAAAAGGGCGAACTTCTTCCGTATCCGGCTGCAGCAAATACTCTTCCATCCAATCTGCAACCAAATACCCCAAAGTGGGAAACTCATCCGAATCATCCAAAGGCCGCCAAGGCATCAAGACACCTCCCGCAAAGTAGCCCTACGCCCCCGCGAGCGAGAACCACCTTCACGCAAGCGACCCGAAAACTCAGGAGCAGGCTCGGGAGGAGGAGAAAACTCAATACGCAACCGCAAACGATCTTCTGGCGTCTGCCCAAATTTCGCCACCCGCAACCGCAACTCAGGCGCAACCTTAAAATCGCCTTGCCAAAACCGGGCATGCAGCACCGCAGTATCTAGCAGGAAATCCCAATCAGAAGCCGTAAAATCATCCGAAAGCGGCGAAGCTGCCCACATAGCCCACCAATCACGAGTACGGTCAGGCCACACGAAATCCCGCATCACTACATGCCCGTCTTCTACCGAACGCACCTGAAACTCTGGAAGCTCGGGCTGTAGCACCAAACCGGAATCCAAAAGTTCTACCAACCGCAGCGGGGGCGCATCCTTATTACGGCGCGCCCGATCTTGCTCACGCTTGGGAGCAGGCCCCCTACCAGCCACCCGAAACACCCCCCAACAACGTAACAAACAGCAATCAAAATCGTTACAATAGAGGTATGGAAACCCGAATCTGCGCCTGGTGCGCGCACCCTATCCCACCCGGGAAAAACCGGCGCGCCAAGTACTGCTCCACCCGATGCCGGGTAGCAGGCAACCGCGAGCGCCACGCAGACCCAAAGCCTGTGAAACCCTCAGAAAGCGCCCCAGAACGCACCTGCAGACATTGCGGGGCAAAAATCGAGCCGCACCGGCGAAAAGACCTAAAATACTGCTCCACCCGATGTCGCGTAGCTGCACACCGCACACCTGCAATCCCCGCCGAAATGATAGAGGCAAACCGGTGGGTAAACCACGATGACAAAAAACGCCCCATCAACCCGAAAACCGGGCGCTACGCATCAGTCACCGACCCTGAAACCTGGAACAGCTACCAAACCTGCAAACAAGCCTCAAAACACCTGGGATATATCCTCGGACAAGGCATCGCCTGTATCGACCTAGACGATACTTTCACCGCCCAGGGAACGTTAAAAAAGGCTGCCGCGCGAATCGTTGCCACATACCCCCATAACTGGATCGAGATAAGCCCCTCAGGAACCGGGCTACACATCTGGGGAAGCGCACCCGAACAAAAAGGATTCCGCCGCTACTGGAACGGACAAAATATCGAGTTCTACGCCCGCGACAGATACATAACCGTCACCGGCAACACCTACCAAAAAGGCAACCTAAAACCACTCTGACCAGGCAAAAAAGCCCAGACCCGTACAAACAAAAACCCACAGCCCCTCATGGTTACACAGCTACCGGGGGTACGGGGTACCCCCCCACCCCTCAAGACACTAGCCCCGGATGGGGGCGCGGCGAATCCATACAGCGCTGCCTTGATGCAGCCAAATCTTCAGCCGCCTCGCGTGCAGTCTTACGTTTATGATGCCAAGGGCAAAGCCACTGCAAATTAGCTAACGAATGATCATCACCATGAACCACATGATCACAATCAGTACCAAATGCGCTACATCTAGAACCATCACGCAGCTGCGCCTCGCAACGACCATCAGCACGCGCGGCCACCAACGCCCGGCGCTGCGCCCAGTCTTTAGGTAACCGAGAAGCCCTATCAGATGATTCCCAAGCCAAGAGAAAACCATCCTCTAAATAAAAATCGAGCCACCAAGCTAAAGCCAATCTTTAGACACTGATGCCCCGTTAGCGTCCACACTACCACAACCAGCAGCTTCTCCACCAGACACGCGCAACAGATTCCAAATATCACGGCAACACCAAAGCGACTGCCCCGCCCGAAACCCAGCAGACAAAAGCTTTCCCCGCGCACGCCAAGTATCTAAACGCTTCCGCGTAAGCCCCGGAAACAACGCGCACGCCTGCGAGGTAGTAATCAGCTGAGTAGACCGGCGAATCTTGCCCAAGGCATCAGCCAACCAAGAAGCCTGACTCCAAGTACGATCACACGGACGGCAACGGTAAGTCTCACTCCAGCCCTTCGCGCCTTGCGGCTTAATCGTAGTCTCCCCACAATCAGGGCAAGGAGGACCAGGAACATCCGCGTCCACCACATTATGAACCCGGTGCCACGCAATCGAAATATCCCCGAGCAAATACTCCAAATCCTCCGAACCACCAGCAAACATGTGGTCGATAATGTCATGGAGGTCAGCCAACGGGTCACCGGTGTGTACAGCACAATACCTGGACAGGGAATCAGACCAGGCAGACAGCTCTGCTTCAATCGCTGGCCAAGTCTTCGCCCCCTCCATAGAAGGCTCATCAAGCCAAAGCCCCGCCCGAAACGGTAAGCCCCGCCCACAACCTAGACCATGGCGCCCCGAACTATCGCCCGGGCGTGAGAGAGCCAGCTCCATCATCGAGGGATAAAATCCCCGCAAGCGAGCTAGATCATCAAGCCAGAAATGCGCACGCCGAACCTGGCGCTCATCCACACCCAAGGCGCCCCCTCTCCAGCAGACACGCAGCCCGCCAGGTAGCATCCTCACTAGACAGCTTTTCCTCCAAGGCAAGCTGACGAGCAAGCACTGGAACCGCGTTCGAATCCCAATCACAAGAAAGCCCAGCCCCTTCCCGATGCAACCGCTGACACCAAGCCACCGACACCGATTCCGGGGAATCGTCTACCCCAGCAGCGCCAGCCACATAACCCGCGAGTGCACCCAGGGATCCCGCAGCGAGTACTGCTAGTGCCAAGATAATCCAGGCGGTTCGATTAGCTATTTTCATGAAACCTACTTTCCGCGCCTACGGCGCCCACTAGCACGCTGCCTAGAGGAACTCGGCACACCCTTACCAGCCCGACCCTTACCAGCCCGACCAGTCCTAGCCTTTCCAGAGTCAGCCCGACCAGAGCCGACACCAGTCCTGCCAGAGCCAGCCCGACCAGAGTCGGCCTGTCCCTTCCCGAAAGTCCTTTCCCTACCCGACCCGGGAAAAGTAGTTTTCGAACCCTTTTCTCCACTTCCGAATACTTTTACCGAAAGGGGGTTTGTGGCTCGCGTCACTTGGTCTGGTGATTTTGGGGGTGGATCATCGCCAGGCGGCGTCCCGCCCGGCGATAATCTGTTTTGCGGGTCGGTCTTATCCTTTCGAGCGCGGCTCAACCCATCGCTTCGCGATTGCGATGAGGCTCCAGCTAACTCTTTAGGACGATTCGACCCGCTGTGCGCAACTGGCCTTTGGTGGGGCTTGGCTTTACAGCCGTTCGGGGATCCAGGAACCTTTTGAGCGCGGCTCAACCCGTCAGAGTGCGACTCTGACGAGGCTCCAGCTAACTCTTTAGGACGGCTCGACCCGCTGTGCGCGCCCGGACCATAATTTGGTTCGGTCTTATATCCATTCTTCGAGAGGGTTCTTGCGGTGGAGGAACAATAAAGTGGTTCCTTGGGAACCTCGCGGAGCTCGTGGTTTCGAGCCCAGCCTTTAATGTTATCGCGGCGCTTGGAGTTGCATTTCAGGCAGGAAACAACCAAATCACTTGCTGAATCTGCAATCCCTGGTATCAAATGATCCAAAGTAAGCGACCGCGCGGTTTTACGTCCCAATGGTTGGGTAACAACCCCACACCAACGGCACTCATCACCATCGCGTAGCCTTGCTAGAAGAGCAACCGGGTTATTAACGTAAGTATCCCTCTTATTCTTACGTTCGTGCTCTATCTCGGCTTTAGAACGAATATGAAATAAATCCTCATCGACTACTACTTGATAGTCCATGCCTGGTACTTCGGTAGGGATGATCAGCCCTGCTTCTTGCGCTTGAGAAAGTAGACGCTGGGTATCAGTGCCACCAACAGCGAAAGCAGTACCTAAGTTGAAAGCATAATCGGTCATTCCTCCAGCTGACTGGGCTGCCAGGCGAGTAACGAACCCGAAAATCTCGTTAATCGAACGCGAATCCGCGCCCGCAGTAGAAGCGACAGCCAACACCTGCGAATGAAACGCAGAGGTATCACTTACTTTCAACCACGGCATAAATCTAAAAATCTCCGATAAGGATCAGGCCAGATACTAAAATCTGGCACGCTTACAAAACCACCAGCCCAAAATCAGGCAGGTAAAGGAATCAAAGCTATCTCAAACGAAGCCACCCCCCTATGCTCAGAGCGACCGACACCAGGACGCAGGAACGGCCCCTCAAGATGCCGGTTATCATCGTCTTCTAAGACACCCGCGTCTACAATCCCATCCAGGATCGCTTTAACCGTGGGATGATAGTTCGCCACGTCCCTACACCCCCCGCGAGGAGGATTCGTAACCGTAACCTCCATACGTAGACGCGGGACTTTTTTCAGCCCATGCTTATTACGGAACTGGCAACCCAGCCAATAGCCACACGAACGCAGATGCTTAACTTTCCGCGCCCGCACCATCGGGTTAAACCGGGCATTAGCAGTCACCCAATAATCACGACCCAAAGCTAAACTCTCAGTTGCCATCCAGATCACCTTCTTCTAAAAGCTCCCCTGTGTCCTCATCAATCGAGCCGTCCAAATAATCACCCTGACCTTGCAGGTTCTGGGAAGATATATCCTTCTCTAAACCCGCACCCAGGTTCTCCAAATACGTTTGCATCTCTTTCTCACCAAACAGCGAAGGCGGCAAGCGCAGCTCCATAGCCTGAGAAAGCAGAGCGTATCCCTGCCGGGTTAAACAGGGGGGCAACGGCTCAATATGGGCAACCTCGAAAACCGGCTCTGTGAAGCCCTTCCGGATGTTCTTACGCACCTCAGGAACCTCCACCAGTCCTACAACCAGGCGAAGCCTACTGGGGGCAGAAACAGCGTCAGTAGCGATAGCGTCCAGCCCGTTTAACTCTCCTGGAGGCAGGGAAGATTTCAGCTTAACCATGAATCAACATCCTTCCTGTCCAGGAAAGTTTTAGGGCGCATAGCTTTCACATCCGGAATATCCACCCCGGTATAGGGGCGCGTCTCGAACTCGACCCGGAAAAGCCGGGTTTTATGCGAGATATCAACCGGGCGCCGCCCAGAAAGCACCAGGCGCCGCGCCCTAGCCTGCCTAGCAGCCTCACCCTCAGCTACCGCCTGCAAATGCGCCAACGGCAACCCGTTAAGCATCGGAATCGCCACAGTAATAACCGGGCAATCTCTAACCCCTGCGGTAACCATCAGGTTCTCGCACCTCCCCGTGCTGCTCGAAGCGATCTTGGATAGCCAACACCAAAGTGGCTGCAACGGCTGCGAACAGCAGCACCGCGCTTACTGAAAGCACAAGCCAAAGAATCATTGCGAAATCGCCTCCTCAATATCAGTGCAATACGCCGGTCCTTCCGAGCGAATCTCCCACCACTGCGAGACCGCCCGCGCTACCGCGCCAACCACGACCCCCGCCATGAACACACATAAACCAGCCAGCAATATCCCCATCACTGCCCCTCCTCGTTCTTTTCGGGGCTGCCAGTCATACACAACGCCCCGCCAATAACCTGCAAAATGAAAGTTCCCCAAAAACACGCGGTAACCGCAGGAGAAGCAACCTCAGAAGGGGAAATAAGAAACAACGTCACGTAAAGCCACGCAGCAACAGCAAGCACCACTACACCACAGCGGCGCGCTATGAACACCGGATCATGCCTCATGCTGCCCCCTTAAAGGGACGGTCATAATTGTCATAAGCCTTATCCAAATCCGTGCGCGAAAACCAAGGCAGACCCCCCGGCGTTCGCCGGGTACGAATCCGCCCCTGCTGGCGGTAACGACGCAAAGTACGCGGGTCAATCCCCAAATACTCTGCTGCCTGCTTGACGTTTAACCGGTCTTTTCTAGCTACTTGCGGCATCTACTCCACCCCCTCACCAGAACCAGAAGGAGAACCCTCCCCGGCAGGCTTGCAAAGAGAACCACAACCATCACCCACCGGGGAGGAAGAATCATAACCAGCACCGCCACCGTCTGGCGGGGTGTTGAACAACCTGAGCAGGGGTATCTGGTCGTGGAGTTTGGTCAAAACGTCACTACCTACGGCAGGCCTGCCGTGGCCTACAGCGAGTGACAACACAGCGTTTTCCAAATCCCGGTTACACACCCGAATCTGGCTGCAAAGCAGCTCTAAAATCTGTAAAGCATCACTAGCCGGGGTTTCCTGCATAACGTTCTCGTTATAAGCCTGAGCAACATCACTAACAGCAGATATCACGCCCGCCAGGCGAGAAGCAGCAGACACGATACTCAAAGAAGCACCCGTCCGATACGGCTGCACCGCCTCATCACCAAGATAGTCACGCAGTTCATCATCGATGTAGCGCATCTACTCCACCCCCTCATCGGAACTGGAAGGAGAACCCTCCCCGGTAGGATTGCAAAGAGAACGACAACCATCACCCACCGGGGAGGAAGAATTATGATCGATACCGCAACCTTCAGGTATCTCATGGAGGACTACATCATTGACGTCGCCAGCTACCCGCTGTTGCTTGCCGTCATCGACACTGCTCCCGAGCGGCTTTTCACCGCTGGGGGCGGCTTCATGGTCTGCGTCAACGATGGAGACCTTATCGAGCGGTTCTGGTACAACGGGAACGGCAAAATCACGCTGAAAAGCTTCTTGCCTAGTGGGATAGCTCCGAGTGCGCCCGCCAGCTTTTTTAACGACCTCGCCATCTTCTGGCGGGGTGTCGAACAACCTGAGCAGGGGTATCTGGTCGTAGAGTTCGGCCAAAATGTCACTACCAACGGCAGGCCTGCCGTGGCCTATAGCGAGTGACAACACCGCGCTTTCCAAATCCCGGTTACACACCCGAACCTGAGCACATAGCAGCTCTAAAACCTGTAAAGCATCACTAGCCGGTGCGCCGTGTACGGTGCTCTCGTGATATTTCTGAGCAACATTACTAACAGCAGATATCACGCCCCCCAGGCGATAAGCAGCAGACACGATACTCAAAGAAGCACCCATCTTATATCGCAGAACCGTATCATCACCCAGATGGTCACGCAGTTCATCATCGATGTAACGCATCTATGCCACCCCCTCACTGATAACGCCGTCAGCATCAGCCGCGTCACCGGTGGGGGTGTCGGTAGCCATCGCGGCCACGAAAGACGCCACCGCATCCAGCACCAACCCCACCTGCGCGATAGAAAGCCGCGCACCGGGAGCCAAAAAATCAGAAACCAAATAAGAAAGCACCGGGCAGTGCCACTCATGCCCCGCTGGATGCGTACCCGCGCACGCCGGGCAATCGCCTCGGGTAAGCGGGAACTTTACCAACCGGGAGCCAGATACACCCGTATAACGCTCCATAGCGTCCTCCAAAAAGCTCAAGAAGTTCTGCGAGAGGCTCCAGCGCGTCTTGTGAGGGCGCGCAAGAGCCGGGTACTTCACAACCTGTCTTGAGTCAGGCCTCCCGCTTTCCCCGTAAGGGTCTTGTATAGCGAGGACGCTACCCGGCTTGCTAACGCAAGTCGATATGAAAAAACCGCTCTCACGGGTAAGCGGTAGACCGCTCAAGAAGGTGTTGTGAGCACCTGCGGACATAGTAGCACAATCAGAGACAAAAAAGTCAAGTACCGCGCGCGGGAAAATCAAAACTACCACCAGCATTTATTTCTCCTCTTTCCAAATTTTCCGAGCCTCGTCCTCGTCAATACCGAAGCGCTCTGCGTATTCGATATATCGACAAGAGTCCGCCGCCCGCTTGAGCGAACCCATCGGAACCTGCGCGGCACCCAAACGCTGATACACCGGGCGAGCAGCCTCCACCAGGCGCGTCACCGCATCCGATACGGACTGCAGCCAGGAATAGATCGTGGCGTTAGAGTAATTCTCCAGCTCTATCGGAGCTGAAATATCACTTAAAGCCCTCCCCGCCTGGTAAAGGTCTTGCAATTCCCTAGTGAAATCCTTAGCGGTCTCGCCGCTAAACTGGTTACGAATCATTTACGAGTTCTCCTTTGAACAAATAGAAGTTGAGCCCTCCCCGGCAGGGGTATTGTTTTGGAAGCCCGTCCCTGCCAGGGAGGAAGAATGTGAACGAAGTTTAGAAGCCATGGCAGAACCGCCCCGCGAAACTACTGCTGTAAGCCTCGAGGGCTCTAGCTTTTAGTGCCTGGATTCCCTCTTCTCGGGAGATTCGCTGCGCATCATCTAAATAACCCAGCCCGATAGCCGCATGAAAAGCAGTCATAAGTAGCTTTGGCGCTGGTACGCCGCTCATCAGACAGATAAGCGCGCTGCAAATCGGGTCGCGATAGGTGTAAGGGTCACCGAAAACATGCACCGAATGACCCCCATGCTTAGCGTCTAAATCACGCTGATAAACACCTTTTACATCGCACGTTCCGGTATCGAATTGCCTACAGTCAAGGCAGTAGATAAAACATTGGCCACGCATCACGCCACCTCCACGTTCGCAGAAGCCGCATCGGCGCGAGCCAGACGGCGAAGATGGCGAATATAGCGCTCCTCCCCCTCGGTAAGCGCTAACTGCGTCAAATGCGTTTGCGCCTGCAGCAGCGTGTCACAAGCAGCGCAACGCGCCTTATGATCCAGCACCGCCTGCCACATACCCGCCTCAGCCTCATCCGCGAGTGCTCCGGGGTCGGATGGGGCGGCTTCGGGGGAGGTTTCGGGGTGCTGTGGGTGGCGTAAGCTGGAAGCGGTAGGGCAGGTGGGAGCGACTGCTTCTTCTGCGCGGCGCATAAGTTCGGAAGCCGTTACGTTTAGACAATTGGCTATTTTCCCGATTTCTTCGCCAGAGAAAGAAGTATGCCCATTGAGTTTGGCCGAAAGGGTGGCACGGCGATATTTGATTTCATCTGCTAAGGAACTGACTGTTTTATTTTGTCGAGCTATTTCTGCCCTTATCTCATTTGAAAGAGCGCACTCAAAGTCTTTGTACCGGTTTCGGTTCAAATTGTTCATGACTCCATAGTGTACCGACTTCGGTACAGTGTCAAGTTTACGGCGCGCCGTGTACCGCTTTTAGTATGATTGCCTTATGTCTGCCCGGAAAAAGCCTGTTGAGGATTTAGGTCGAAGTGTCGCTGCAGTGCTGCAAGAAAAGACCAAATCTTTGAGTTTGTCTTATCGGGCTGTAGCTGAAGCTGCAGAAATGTCTTTGAACAGAGTAGGGATCATTTTTCGGAACGAGGGGCCAACGATTAACGTTGATGAGATTGTGCGTATGGCAACTGCGCTTTCTCTGCGCCCGTCCCAGGTGGTAGCAGAGGCAGAAGAACGGATAAGTGACTCCGCCCCGTCCGCGAGCGCTCCGGGTTTGAGTGGTTCGGGATCCGGGGCGGGAGCGAGTGCTTTGGGTGTTGGGAATGTTGCGCGCCCGGATTTTGGTCGTGGTAAGAACAGGAAAGTCAGCGAGGACTTGGAAGAGCTAGAGCCCTTCGCGTGAGGAAGAAGGTTAGTTTATGGCTGCCAATAATGTAGCTCGTCCTGAGAAAGGTTTTCGTTTCAAAGGGTCACACAGGCGGGTTTGGGGTTTCATATTTGTTGGCATAGGGGTTTTGTCATTTATCGGAAACCCTAGTGTGGGAGCGGTAGTAGTTGGAATATTTGGAGCTGCTTTGGTGTCCTGGGGATATTACATACGCTCTAAGAAAATCGTGGTTGAGAATTTTTTCCACAAAGCTGCGAGGGAAGCTGCAGAGAAGAAAGCTGTACAGCCGAAAAATACTTCTAGGAGAAAATTCAAAACAGAGAAACGTGATACCCAGTCGCGCCCTCAACCGATATCGAAAATTGAAACTGTAACGCCAGTTAAATCTGCGCCGAAGCTGAAAGAGGATTCTCGTGAACCTACTGACCACGAAACTGCAGGCTCTATTGGCGTTTCCTCTAGCGAGCAGTTATCCCAGGCAACGGATTTTATCCAAGCGAATACTGCGATTCACAATGAGTTGCCAGTAGGGAAAAAACTTTTATGGGATCGCAATCTTGTAGTAGATGATGACTCAGGTAGACAAACAGTTTTTGTGATGAAAAAGCATGAGAAAGCTGGTAGAAAACTTGCTAAGAAATATTTAGGTTACGACTGGGTGGAAATGTATGGCAGGCTGATGCCTGAACGAAGTAACCCGTATGATCCTAACGCCGTGAAAGTGTACGTTAACGCATCGGTGGTTGGATACTTATCCTACGGCGCACAGAATGTAGCGAAGCGTGATCTAGCTCGGGATAAGAAAAAATGCTTCATAAAACTAGTATTCAAAGCGTATTCATTGGATGACTACAAATATTGGTTTTTTGCTTCTCCCGGAGACATGGAGGAATGGAAAAGCTACCTGGCTAATGGCAATACCATTGGTGTTAAAGCCAACTTGAGGCATTCCAAGGAATACCAGAATGCTCTGCAGGAGCTAAATAACAAAGATTCGGATTGTGCAGGAACGGTATGCACGATTAAGGTCGATAAACAACCATCGGGGAAATACAAGGACGGTCCACGTCTGACGATAGTCGATTCTAACGACACCGTACTAGGAGTGATCGACGCAAGATACCAGACAAAAGATTCTCGATTTTTCGCTGCGGTTCTCTCTGGGCACACCCAATGCGTTGTAAAAGTTTTTGAAAGCTTCATGACTGAAGAAGAGGAAGGTAACCCGTCATTGTATGGCGTCGCATATCTACCTGGAGTCCATTAGTGGAAATACCCTAACCGCAGTTTTCCGCCAGCGGGCTCTTAACGCTCTTGTGGTTTCGGGTGCTCCTTGCCACCTATGCGAGCGCTATTTATCATCGAGACAACGGTGGAAAGCGCAGGGACTCCCAAGAAAAGAGCTGCTAACACAGTATTCTCGTACTTAAAACCAGCGATAGCGGCCAATATAGTAAAGAGCACGGTAAGGAACACCGCCCAGCCGGTGAGATTTTTAGAGTTCTCTATCTGGGCATCGGTCAACTTATCAAGCCGCTTAGATTCGTCTAATATGCGTGCATCATTCCAAGCGACCATCTTCCCTTGGACTTGCGGACTATACTGCTTAAAATGCTCAGGAGGCGGCAAAAGACCTTGCCAAGAGTAATTTTCGCTCGCCAGGAGCTGTATTAGCGTTTCTCCTGTAATGTTTTCAAGCGGTTCGATAGGAGTTTCCGAAGGGCTGACTGTGCCCGCGCTTGGCTGTAGGTCGCTTCCAGACGCTCTCTCGATTGCGTCGCTGCTTGGTCTATCTCCCTGTTCCAGTTCTCCAGACCGTAGGTTGGGAAGAGGTTCACCTTCGGCGTCTGCCTCATTGGGAAAATGCTGCTGCTCGTCATTGTCTGCCACTTCCTCTCCTTGCCTCGTATTGCCTCGTATTGTCGCGCATTGTCGCGCATTGTCTAGCAATCCTTAGCATACCTACCAATCAAGGAAGGCGAAACCCCAACAATCCTAAACTTCGATACGCGAATCCATTTTGGCAGTTAGTTTTCTATCTCGTTCTATAGTTGCGTGCTGATAACGCAAAGCAACCTCCACATCCACATGACCTCCGCGCTCTAACAGTTCCGCGAGCGTTGCACCCTGCTGGGCGAAAGTCGTAAGACCGGTATGGCGCAGATCGTGAAACACGAACCATTCCATGTCTAGCTGTTCGCGAGCGCGCTCGAAGGCGCTACGAACCGTGTTGTGATGTACCGGCTTAGCTGGGTCGGTGGTTCTGGGGAATACGGGGGCCTTGGGATCTTTTGCTACCCAAGTAGATAGGTGTTGTTTGATTACTGGTACGAGGGCGGGCGGGATGGATATCTCGCGGCGCCCGGCTTTGGTTTTCAGGTCTGTGTAAGCCCCTCTCATTTTCGAATTGGTCTGCCTGACGATACGCACCGTTGCCAGGGGCGGGTTATCTAGGTTAGTGAAATCGGCTCGTTGCAGCCCGCATATTTCCCCCATACGCATAGAGCACCATGCGCCCAGTAGAACTGCTAGGCGTAGTCGGTCAGGCATAGCCGCAGCAAAGCCTTTAACTTCCTCGGGGGTCGCCACTTGGCGGCGCTCTGGGTCTTTTACCGGTTCGAATACTGGCCAGGTAACCTGGCGCAACTGTGAAGCGTCCATGTATCCGCGCTTTGCCGCCCAGCGCAGTACCGCGCGGGTTAGGTTCAAGGCATTAGTGGCCGCGCCTGGCGTTAGATCTTTAGATGCTTGCTGGCAATAGGCTTCGATATCGTTACAGGAAAGCTCCCCTAGATTCTTTGTTCCTAGTTTTTCCAGGGGGTAGCGCAGCTTTGAGGAATAGGTGTAGAGGGTAGAGCCTTTGCGTCCAGCGGTTTCTACCCGCTCTAAATGCTCTTTGGTGGCGTGAGCGAAAGTAACCACCTCTTGATGTTCCTCTGGGGTGCGGAACTCTCCAGAACGGATATCGCGGCGTCGCTCCCCTAGCCAAGCGTTAGCTTCCATCTTCGAGCGGAAAGACCGCGAAACTCTTTTACCCGTATCCGGGTTAATAAAAGAAGCCAGGTACGAGCGCGCGCCCGATTTAAGCTCCCGAGTCTTTACCGAACCAAAGCCACGCCGCTTGCTCAAGATCATCACCACCAAAACGAGTACCACTCGAGTACCACTTAAGTACCACTAGATTCTACCCGTTTTAGTCCTTTTTTGTCTTTCTTTGTCCGTCCGTGCCTCTCGGTTTCCACTCTGCCAGCGGGCTATCAGTGCAGGTTAGGGAGGTTAAAATAAGAAAAAGCCCCGACCAACGCGAGGTTGGCCGGGGCGGATTGTGGAGCTAAGGGGATTCGAACCCCTGACCTTCTCATTGCGAACGAGACGCGCTACCAACTGCGCCATAGCCCCTAGGTACTCTCAAAAGCCTAAGCGGGTAACAGGCAAATTTGCAAACTATGAGGCTGTGGGATTGCGCTCAAGAAAAATAACTCGGTTACGCCCCCGCCAACCAGGCAGATTTATTACCATTTAACTAAGAAGCAGAAAACAGGAGCGACCATGGACCCCATCGAGCAGTTACTAGAAAACGAAGCCGCCTACGCCGAGAAGTTTCCTGGGGAAGCTCCCCACCTACCCGAGATGAAGGTCGCGGTAGTAACCTGCATGGATTGTCGGATCGACGTGGAAACTATGCTGGGGGTAGAACCCGGACAAATCCACGTGATCCGCAACGCCGGCGGCCTGGTCACCCCCGACACCATCCGCACTCTCACCGCCTCCCAGCGCAGCTTGGGAACCAAGTACGTGATGCTGATTCAACACACCGACTGCGGAATGTCGAAGACCGATGACGAAGCGTTCCTCGCCGAACTCGAAAAAGACACCGGGCAGCGTCCCACCTGGAAACCCGGAGGCTTCAAGGACGTGCGCGAATCAGTTCGAAACGATATGAAGAAACTGCTAGACAGTCCCTTTGTGGGCGGTACTGTCCGCGGATTCGTCCTCGACGTAAAGACTGCGCGCCTAGAGGAAGTAACCCTCTAGACTGGCGCGGCCACTTCCGCAAGCCCTCAGCAGGATTTGCGACAGTTTTTAAAGCTGGTAGTCGCTTCCCTCCGCTGCGAACACTCTGCGCTCCCCCCCTCTTAACGCTAGCGCAACAGGGAACGCAGGATTTTCAAAGATTTCTCTCCATAGGGGTGGTGACGCACCGGAATATCAAACAGCCAAGATTTACGGAGAACCGTTTGCTCCCGGGTCATGGCTTTAAATGACCAGTCTCCGTGATAATTTCCCATCCCCGAGTTACCTACACCCCCAAAAGGCGCCTTCGAAGAGCTCATATGGAGCAAAGTGTCATTGATGCATACTCCCCCGGCGTTCACTTTACTCATCACTTGTCGGGCAAAGCCCCGATCTTTCGTAAAGATATACAGTGCCAGGGGGTGTTCTCGCTCTTCATAGTCCGCCAAAGTTGCTTCCAGATCCGTAAAGGGAAGAACCGGCAGAATCGGACCAAAAATTTCTTCCGACATCACCGGAGAATCCCAGGAAGGATTATCTACGATCACCGGCTTTATCTGCTGGGTTTGCCGGTCAAGAAAATCTTCCGCGCGGCCTCCTCCCTTCGCACCTAACAGTCTTTGTTCCGCGAGCAGCCCCGACAGGCGGGAAAAATGCTTGGGAGAAATAATCTTGACAAACGCAGATTTTCGGTATTGCTCACTGGGGAAAGCCCGGGCAATCCCCGCCTGCAAAGCCGCAATTAGCTGCGCCCGCACGTCCTCGTGCACATAAATATAGTCGATGCTGACGCAAGTTTGCCCTGCGTTAAGTAGTTTTCCGAACAGAATCCTGCGCGCCGCTTTTTCGATATTGGCGGTGCGATCCACAAAACAGGGAGATTTTCCGCCCAGCTCCAAAGTTACCGGGGTCAAGTAGCGGGATGCGGCTTCCATTACCACCCGTCCCACCGCCGGAGAGCCGGTAAAGAAAATATGGTCAAAACGCTGCTCTAACAGGGCGGTATTTTCGGCGCGTCCCCCACGGATAACGCTCGCCATTCCGGGCGGGAGGGCGCGGCGCAAGATTTTTTCAATCACCTCACAGGTATGCGGGGTATAGGCAGAGGGCTTGACTACCACCGTATTTCCGCCAGCGATGGCGGCGGCAATGGGTTCCATAGTGAGTTGGAAAGGATAGTTCCAAGGGCTCATCACCAACACCACCCCGTAGGGTTCGCGTTGTACCTGTAGCCACCCGGGCAATTGGGAAAGGGCAGGTAGTTTTGGGCGAGGCATCGCCAGCCAAGGTAGGCGACGCCGTAAATGTTTTATTTCCGCTTTCACCAGGGAAATTTCGCTCATATAGGCTTCGGCGCGACTTTTATTTAAGTCATGCTTGAGGGCGCGATAAATCTCTGTTTGCGATTTTTCTATTTCCCGTAACAGGGAAGTGAGATTTTTCTGCCGTCCTGCTATCGGAATCGTAGTTCCGCGGTTAAAACAGCTACGAGCCTCCTCTACCGCCTGCCTAATAGCTTGCTCTTGCGAACTACTCATGCCTGTACCTCTCTACCGGCGAGCACCTACTTCCTATCCGGTTCCCTATTATTTTGCTATCAACTAGCCTGTTTTGAATATTTACGGCGATAGATTTCCCGCATCAACAATGCTTCCGCCTTTTTTAACGGCTTTGCCCCGCAAACGCGGGCGTAACGCGCCGCTAATGCGTTCTTCTCTAGCACTATCTGGGCGCTATGAGCAGCATCCAGATCCGCGCCGAGACAATAGGCCGCCGTGTTGGTCAACACCGCATTACCGCGAGTGGTTCCATCAGCTTTCAGCCCGATAATCTGCGCAAAATCATCCAGGTAGGCAGGTAGTTTTCCTCCAAAAAAGTCCGCTACCTCTGCGTGGTGGCAGGTAATGATGGCGCCGACATCGGGGCGCTCCCGATAGATCCGTATGTGATTCGTCTGCGTGGCCGCATCGGGCGTGGTGGGACGACCTTGTTCATCAACCCAGACTAGGGCGTCATCCTCCCCCTCACGCCGGGAAGTAAGCGAACGCGCAGGCAAAGGCGGTAGGCAGGATAGCTCGCGCTGATACAAATCTTTGGCCACCTTTTCTAAAGCATTTGCGAGCCGCCGTGCCTGGTCAGCGCTTTCAGCCCAAATCATGGCGCCATGGGCTTTCATCAAAATCACCTGCGCCCCGGTACGCTGCAGGGTTTCTTCCACCCCGCGATGCAGTTTCTTGGTCGAGGGCAACCCGTAGGGAGCCACCGGCAGCACCTCTTGTCCCAATGCTGCTTGCGCTTCCTCATCCAGTGAGAAATCTTTTTTCGCCAGCGACAGCGCAGACGCATAGGGCTGGTGCGTATGAATCACCCACCGCGCCTGCGGAAATAACCGATAGGTGAGGGCGTGCATCGGGTATTCAGAGGAAGGCTTATAAGGGCCAGACCAATCTTTAGAGCCGGTACATACAGGAAGTTCCTCTTCAGTCATGGTTTCGTAGCGGCGTCCCGAGGGGGTAATCAAAAATTCGTCCCCGATGCCGCGTACCGAAAAATTACCCCAGGTGCGCACCACTAGCCCATCGGAGAGCAGCTGATGCGAAAGCTTGACTAGTTTTGCGCGTTTGGTATCTTCGTCGCAGTTCACAGCTTGACCACCTTTTGGAATACCCGCTCAAAGGCCGCGAGCGCCCGGTCGATATCCTCTTCGTTATAAGCGGCCGAGGTGTAAAGACGCGAACCCGCCAAAGTCACAATGCCTTCGGCCATATAGGCCGCACCCATATGCTCCATTTCTTTCTTCCGCTGGCTGGTCGCCTTCAAAACGTTCGGGATCTCCCAGGGTTTCTTCCAGTTGATCGCAAAATGCATAGTCCCCACGGTCTCCAGGTGACACACGCTGCGCTGGTTAAACGCCACAAACGGCAGGCGATATTGCTTGATGAGGGCGCGCAGGCCATCGGTTAAGCGATCCCCCATCTTGGCGGCGCGATCACATGCTGAGGTCTCGGCGATCTCTTTAATGGTGTAGTAACCGGCCAGCGAAGACAGCGGATTTGCGGTCATAGTTCCCCCGACCAGTGCTTTCTTCACTTTATCTCCGGTTTGGATCCCCGCGGCGAGGTAGCGCATATATTCTTTGCGTCCTCCCAGACCCCCTGCAGAGGGATAGCCACCGGCGATTACTTTGCCGAATACGGTCAGATCGGGCATCACTCCGAAGTAGCCCTGCGCCCCATGCTCAGAAATGCGGAAAGCGGTCACTACTTCGTCAAAAATAAGTAGCGCTCCGTATTTATTGGCCAGCGCCCGCGCGCCTCGCAAGAATTCTTGAGTAATCGGACGGGTACCGGACTCCGGCCCGATCGGCTCGATCATAATCGCGGCGGTACCACCAGTTAGTTTCTTGTGTTTTAGTTTGCGTTCCAAGTCTTCGAGATCGCCGGGGAAAAACTCATCAGTCAGCGACATACAACGCAAAGGAATTCCACTGGCCTGGGTAAACTTTGATCCTGGAATCCGAATACCATAGGCGAGCTGATCTGACCAGCCATGATAGGCGCCCCCCATTTTTAGGACGTGGCGGTGCTTAGTGGCGAGGCGTGCCACTCGGATGGAGGCCATACAGGCTTCAGTTCCTGACCCAAACGCCCTAAACATATCGACTGAGGGAATCAGGTCGCGTACCAGAGCGCCCAGTCGGTATTCGTATTCATGGAAAAGCCCGGTGGAAGGACCGCAAGTATTGAGCAGGTCAATAACTTTTTCCCGCACCTGCGGCGGGTTCGACCCCAAAACGGTGGGTCCGCCCGCCTGTAGGAAATCCAGATACTCATTGCCATCCAGATCCGTCAGTTTATTGCCATTAGCGCCGGTGAACACCAGGGGGAAGGGATGGTTAAATGCCAAGTTATGTTGCACCCCACCCGGGATAACCTCCTGTGCTTCCCGAATCATCGTCCGCGACTTGGTGCACTTTTTTGCGAAATACTCGTCCTCATACTCACGTAAAGCAGACGGAGAAATCGAGTAAACCGGTTGTTTGATTAGCTCATCTAGCTCGCGCGTTACCTGCCGCGCTCCTGGACGATTAATATCCATTTTGACCCCCATTAGACAACGTGAGCGCTTACTCACAACAACGTGACCTAGGTTAACCTTTAGAGGCGTTACTGTCAATGATTAACGCCCGTAACTACGCCTCATCAAAGCCGCTTTTAACTGCAGTAACAGCCGGTTTTAAGAAGAGCAATTCTCCCGACGTTTCCCTCTAATACCCGAAAATGCGTCTGGAGAGCGCGAAAACGTGTTACTATCACGCCAGATAAGTGAGAGCTCACTCACTGGAAAGAGGAATTCATAAATGGAATGGGCAACGCAGCGCTTCCAGCAGTTAGACCCTAAGAAAGCAAGGCGGATCATTGACGCGGCAGTCAGCGAGTTCGCAAAAAAAGGCTATGAAGCGGCGAACACCAACCGGATTGCTAAAGCGGCCGAAATCTCCGTGGGATCACTGTTTCAGTACTTCAAATCCAAGGAAAATCTGTTCCGGTATGTGATTCACCTGGGAGCCGGGCTTATCGAAACCGATATTGGCGCAATTCTAAAAGCAGAAGTCAGCGGGCGGGAAAAAATCCTTAAACTGATGCTGCTCACTGTAAATGCTTGCGAGGAATATCCGGAATATCAGCAGCTTTACCATGAAATCACCGCGATTGGGAATCGGGAGTTAACCCTGGATATCGCCCGCGAACTGGAAAGCTATACCGCATCTGGGCTAATCAAACTGATTAAACAGGGGCAAGAACGCGGAGACATCCGCACGGATTTACCCGCGGAAGTCCTGGCCTTCACCGTGGATAACACCATGGTGATGATGCAGTACTCGCTATCAACCCCCTATTTCAAAGGGCGTTCCCAGCTGTACCAAATGGCACCCGCGAAAGAATTTGCCGAACAGATGACGGAAGTGCTTTGGTCCACCCTAGAAAAGAGGCAATAATGTACTGCTTGACCTACGACGTGGGAACTACCGGGGTTAAAACCTGCCTATTTGAAGTCAGCGACCAGATACGCCCGGTGGCCAGCGCCAGTGAAGGCTACGGGTTGCAAGTAGTTCCCGGGGGCGGCATTGAACAAAACCCCGATGACTGGTGGGCGGCAATGGCTAGCGCTACCGCACAAATAAAGGCCCAGGCAGAAGCGGAGCTGGCGCAAATAAAGGGAATTAGCTTCTGTTCCCAAATGCAGTCCCTGGTGCTGCTAGACGAAGAGGCTCGTCCGGTACATCCTTCAATGTCTTATATGGATCAGCGCGGCGGCTCCCAGCTGCGAAAAATTGCTGGTCAGGCTCCCCGGATAGCCGGGATTAACCTGGTGAAACTGCTGCGCAGCCTCTACCATACCGGCGCCGTGTCTGCCTCGGCGAAAGACCCGGTCTGGAAATACCATTGGATGAAAGAAAATCGTCCCGAAGAACTTGCTAAAGCCTATAAATGGCTAGATGTTAAAGACGCAATCATTGCCCGGATGACCGGCGAATTTACTATGAGTGAGGACAGCGCGTTTTCTACGCTGCTGTACGATATCCGCTCAAAAGAAAAACGTTTTAGCCCCGCAATGCTGAAGATGCTGCAGGTAGACCCGCAGCTGATGCCACCGATTGTGGCTTCTACCGATATTGTGGGCTCTCTGCGTCCGGAGCAAGCCCGCGAGCTCGGCCTGAAAGCAGGGGTGCCGGTCTTTTCGGGAGGAGGGGACGCCTCCCTGATCCCGGTAGGGGCGGGGGCTGCTAGGAAGGGCGACACCCACGTATATATGGGTACTTCCGGTTGGGTGGAAACCGTAACCGACAAGATCACGATTGATACTTCTGCCATGATTGCCACCGTGGTAGGAGCTATCAGCGGAAACTATAACTATTTCGCCGAGATGGAAACCGCCGGAAAATGCCTCGAGTGGGTACGTGATCACCTAGCTAAAGATGAAATCCATATTTACCTGGACCAGAGAGATGTAGCAGACGACCCCGAAAGCGAGTTCCATTCCCTCTACGAATACATGTCAAAAGTAATTGACTCTGCACCTGCCGGAGCCGGGGGAGTGCTATTTGCTCCCTGGCTGCACGGCAATCGCTGCCCCTTTGAAGACCCGAATGCTCGCGGCGCTTTTATCGGGATTGGCTTAGAAACTGGGAAAACCGAGCTGCTACGCGCAGTGGCAGAGGGCGTGTGTTATCACGTGCGCTGGTTCCTGGAAACTCAAGAAAAGAAAATCAAGACTGCTCCCCGGTTGCGGTTTGTTGGTGGCGGGGCGCTGAGCCCGGTTACCTGCCAGATTCTGGCGGATATTACCGGAAAACCCGTGGACACCGTAGCCAATCCGCAAGATGTGGGAGCAGTAGGAGCTGCGTTGGTGATAGCCGCCGGACTAGGGGAAATCCCTTCATTGGCGGAGGCGTCTTCCCTGGTTCCGGTGACTGCCTCCTATCAGCCGAATCCCGAACATAAAGACCGCTATGACCAAATGTTTGCGGCTTTTAAAGATATTTATCCGGCAAATAAAAAGATTTTCGCGCAATTGGAGGCGATTCGATGAAATCGGAAGGAAATCTTCCCTCGGAGACAGAGGGCGAACCCGCAGCTACCGCAAAAGCACCCCTGCCCGGCGAGGCCGCTAAGGGTAAAGACGCTGCCATTCAAGCCCTAAAGTTCACTTTACTATCTATCTCCGCCGGGTTGGTGGAGGCGGCCAGCTTCGCCCTTTTAGAGTGGTTAACTCCCCTGCCCTACGCCTGGACCCACTTTATTTCCATTACTTTGTCGGTGATCTATAACTTCACCCTCAACCGGCGCTACACCTTTAAGTCCGCCAATAACGTGCCAATCGCAATGGTCAAGGTCGCGGTTTTCTACGCCTTCTTTATCCCCATCACTATGTGGCTGGGGGCGTTGGCTGCCAACGCCGGTGTCAACGACTTCATCATCAAAGGCGTAACCATGATCCTTAACTTCATCGGCGAGTTCGCCTGGTGGAAGTGGGTAGTGTTCCGCGGTACCGAAAACACCAACGACCTGGCACGTAAGTAGCTGGACCATGCCAGGGCTGGGTACCGCTGGGGGCTGAAAAGCGCTCGGGGGACCCCGGTGAGCCTTTCTTCGCTCGGCTCAAGCCCCCTCTCGCATCTTTTCAGCTCCCAGCTCAGTAATATCGGAGGTTATTGGCATTCAGAACTTTAACCTGTCACCCGACTTACATCGCGCGCGCCGCCTTGGTCGGCGCTGAGGGCGCAGGCAGCGTAGAGTTTCAGGGCGTCAGAAACTGTGCGTTTACGGCTGCGCGGAGTGTAAGGATGGGGACGCTGCTCCATCTGTTCGCGGCGGCGAGCCAGTTCTGCCTCGGAAACCTCTAGGGTCAAGGATTCAGTATTGATGTCAATCGTGATTTCATCGCCGTCCTCAATCAGGGCAATCAACCCCCCATCGGCGGCCTCGGGAGATATATGCCCCACCGAGATCCCAGAAGTGCCACCCGAAAAACGCCCATCGGTTATCAGGGCGCATTTTTTGCCTAGACCCCGCCCCTTTAGGAAGGAGGTCGGATAGAGCATTTCTTGCATTCCCGGTCCGCCCGCCGGCCCTTCATAGCGAATCACTACTACGTGACCAGGTTTAACGCTGTGGTCTAGGATTTTTTCGATGGCTTCTTCTTGGGATTCCATCACGATGGCTTTACCGCGGAAATGGTACAGGTCGCTGTCGATGCCGGCGGCTTTAATAATGGCGCCTTTTTCTGCGAAATTCCCCCGCAAAACCGTCAGTCCCCCGTTTGCCGAATAGGCGTGGGCGGTATCGCGGATGCAACCGCTGACCGTATCGGTATCTAGCTCTTTCCACTGGTTAGCAGTGGAGAACGGCTCGGTGGTGCGCACTCCTCCGGGCGCTGCCTTAAACAATTCTTTAGCCTGCTCGCTAGCAGAACCGCCGCGTACGTCCCAATCGGCTAGCCATTTTTCTAACGAGGGAGCATGGATCGAAGTGACCTCACGGTTCAATAGCCCGGCGCGGTCAAGTTCTCCCAGCAATGCCGGAATCCCCCCGGCGCGATGCACGTCCTCCATATGGTAATCATTGTGGTTGGGTGCAGCTTTACACAGACAAGGGACGCTGCGCCCCAGACTCGAAATATCCTCCAGGTCAAAGTGCACCCCGGCTTCCCGGGCAATCGCCAGCAGGTGCAACACCGTATTTGAGGAACCCCCCATCGCCATATCTAGACTCATGGCGTTCAAGAATGCCTCCCGAGAAGCGATTTGCCGCGGCAAAACCGCGTCCTCCTCCTGGCCATAGTAACGCTCACATAGCTGCACGATTACCTTGCCTGCCTGGGTAAATAGTTCCCGGCGCGCCACATGCGTCGCCAGGGTGGAACCATTTCCCGGCAGCGCCAACCCCAGTGCCTCGGTCAGGCAGTTCATCGAATTCGCGGTGAACATTCCCGAACAGGAACCGCAGGTGGGGCAGACTGCTTTTTCAATCTCGGTCAGCTGTTGATCCGAAATATCCTGGTCAGCGGTGGCGTTCATTACGGTAATCAGGTTGCCGTGCCCGCTTTGGGATGGTCCCACGATCATTTTGGGGTCGATACCGCGCCCAGCCTCCATGGGGCCACCAGAGACAAACACTGTGGGAATATTCAGCCGCATGGCGGCAATCATCATTCCTGGAGTGATTTTGTCGCAGTTAGAGATACAAACCAGGGCGTCCGCACAATGGGCATTCACCATATATTCCACGCTGTCAGCGATGATTTCTCGGCTGGGCAAAGAGTAGAGCATCCCCTGGTGCCCCATAGCGATTCCGTCATCAATGGCGATAGTGTTGAACTCTTTCGCCACCCCACCCGCAGCTTTAATAGCCTCCGCCACCAGCGGGGATACCTGATTTAGGTGTACGTGACCGGGCACAAATTGGGTGAAGGAGTTAGCAATGGCAATAATCGGTTTCCCAAAATCACTGTCACTCATGCCGGTTGCCCGCCACAGCGAGCGCGCGCCTGCCATATTGCGGCCGGCAGTCGAAGTTCTTGAACGAAGTGGATAAGCCATTTTTTCTCCCAAACTAATTGTCTATGGTTGCGGAAGTGCGGTTACGAGGACGAGGGCGCACGCGCTAGAATCCCAGCCCGCGCACCCTCAAACGCAAGCGTTGAAATTTACTCACCCGCGTCCTCAGCGCTGTTAGTCACACAGGTGATAAGTCCAACCGTAAGGATCGGGCGCTTCCCCATTTTGGATGTCTACTAGCCGTTTATGAATGCTGGCGGTGACCGGTCCGCAAGGCACTTCCACCTCGAAATCATCGGAACCCAGCCGCCCAATCGGGGTTACTACCGCCGCGGTCCCGCAGGCAAACACTTCGCTTACTTCACCCGAGCGAATATCTGCTACCAGCGACTCTAGAGAAATATCGCGTTCGAACACCGGGGTGCCACTATCGCGCAGCAGGCGGCAAATCGCCGAGCGAGTCCCGCCCTCCAAGATTACGCCGGTAAGGCGCGGAGTATGTACTGAGCCGTCTTTACGCACCACGAACACGTTCATACCGCCCAGTTCTTCCAGGTTGGTGTGGGTGGTATCCAAGAAACACACCTGCTCATAACCCTTTTCAGCCGCCATATTTTGGGGCATGAGCGAGGCCGCATAGTTGCCTCCGCATTTAGCTTCCCCGGTACCACCCGGACCTGCCCGGTGGTAGTGGCGGTCAACCCAAATGGAGACTCCTTTGGCTTCTCCACCCGAGAAATAGGCGCCAGACGGAGATCCAATCACCAGGTATTTCGCTTCATTGGCGGAATGAACTCCCAGGTAGGGCTCAGTTGCAATCATAAAGGGACGAATATAGAGGGAAGTGTTAGGGGCAGTCGGCACCCAACGTTTATCGGCACGCACCAGATCAACTACCGAAGCCACGAAGTCTTCTTCCGGGATTTCCGGTAGGGCTAGACGCCGCGCCGAGGCATTCAGGCGGGCAGCATTGTAGCGAGGACGGAAAGCCCAGATAGACCCGTCTTTATGGCGATAGGCTTTTAGACCCTCAAAAACTTCTTGACCGTAATGGAACACCACGGCTCCCGGCGAGAGGCTCAAGTTTTCGAAGGCCTGGACGCGGTGCCCGCTCCAACCCGAACCTGCTTTCCAATCAGCAACCGCCATATGGTCGCCGAACTTTCTGCCAAAAGACAAAGAATCCATAATCTCGCGATATTCTTTGTCGCTAGCTGGATGCTGGTTGGGCTGCAAAGTAAAGCGCCCCGCCAATTCATCCGCGGAAGGTAGCGGAACCTGCGATGCCGCCTCTAACTGGGTTGGCACATGGGTTAAACCATTCTCGCTCATCATCATGTTCTTTCCGGCTCCGGGGAGCCTATTCTGGGGTTTAAACTTTTTCAAGGTCACCGCGTGACCAGTTTTTCTCAACAGAGTACGGATTTTCGTCCCACCCTAGAGGAGGGCAGCAATCGCATCTCCAATCTGGCTGGTACTGCGCTGCAAGGGCTGGCCTTGCTCGGCGGCGAGGGCGCGCTCCTCCATATCGGCAGCTATCGCAGCGCGGATATTATCTGCTGCCTGCCCTACGCCCTCGTTTTCTAGCAGCATCGCTACTGAAGAAATCGTGGCCGTAGGATCGGCGATTCCTTTACCGGCGATATCGGGAGCCGAACCGTGTACCGGCTCAAACATAGAGGGGAAGGTACGATCCGGGTTGATATTTCCCGAGGCCGCCAGGCCAATTCCCCCGGTGATCGCGCCTGCTTCGTCAGTCAAAATATCGCCAAACAGGTTGTCGGTGACGATAACATCAAACCGTCCCGGGTCTTGTACCAGGTAGATAGTGGCGGCATCTACATGCGTATAATCCCAGGTAACCTCGGGGTATTCTTGGGCTACCCGCTCTACCGTTCGCCGCCACAGATGTCCGGCATGAACCAGCACATTGTGCTTATGCACTAGGGTTACGTGCTGGCGCCGTTTGGCAGCCTGGGCAAACGCAAAACGCACCACCCGTTCGACTCCAAAAGCAGTGTTGACGGAAACTTCGGTGGCGATTTCTTGATCAGTCCCCACCCGAATCGCCCCACCGTTTCCGCAGTACAAACCTTCGGTGCCCTCTCGAACTACCACGAAGTCAATCTCGCCGGGATTCGCCAGCGGAGTAGGGACTCCCCGGTAGTAGTGGGCGGGGCGCAGATTCACATAGTGATCCAGACTGAAACGCAGCTTGAGCAGCAGGCCGCGCTCTAACACCCCAGAGGGAACTGCGGGATCTCCGACCGCCCCCAGCAAAATCACATCGTGCTTTTTTATGCTGTCTAGCTCGGCCTCGGGCAGGATCTCTCCGGTCTCCCGGTAGCGAGCAGCCCCTAGGTTGAACTCGGTTTTATCGACGCTAATCCCGCTACCCGCCAAGGCAGCGTCCATGACCTTTAGCCCTTCGGCCACTACCTCTTTACCAATCCCGTCCCCGGGAATAACCGCGAGTTTAATGGTTTTGTCCATACTTGTTATTGTCCTTTCCTGCCGCTACCTGGGCGGATAATAGACCTACCTAACTGCGACTGCAGTGACTTCGTCGCTCTGAAATAAACATTGACAACGTTGACGCTGGCCTGTGAAAAGATGCGAGAGGGGACACGCTACCAATCATTAACTTTTGAATCGGATACGTTTCCCTCTAGATAGATTCCAATTTTGCCCTTGTCTTAACTTTTGCAAGGCTCACCGGGGTCCCCCGAACACTTTTCTGGAACCGGCCACAACAGCAGCTAAGGTCATCATGCGAAGTCCGCCCTTAGCGCTGGGCGTGACCTTCCTGGTAGTCATCGTCAGTTTGGTTCCACGAGAACATAGCACGTAGTTCGCGCCCTACTTTCTCGATGGGGTGGGCTTCTTCTGCTGCACGCATCTGTTTAAACTCCTGTGCTCCGTTGTTTTGATCATTGATGAAACGTCTGGCGAAAGAACCATCGCGAATATCGGACAAAATTCCGCGCATGGCCTCGCGAGTTTGTTCGGTGATCACCCGCGGGCCGGACACGTAGTCGCCGTATTCGGCGGTATCCGAACAGGACCAGCGCTGCTTGGTGATTCCGCCCTCGTTGATCAAATCCACGATCTGTTTCATTTCGTGGCAAACCTCGAAATAGGCGATCTCCGGTTGGTAGCCAGCCTCGGTCAAAGTATCAAAACCCGCTTGGATCAGGTGTGATACCCCGCCACAGAGTACTGCCTGTTCCCCGAAAAGATCGGTTTCGGTTTCCTCGGTAAAGCTAGTTTTAATTACGCCCGCGCGGGTCGCTCCCAGAGCCTTCGCATAGGCTTTCGTAACCTGCCAGGCGTTGCCGGATTCGTCCTGTTCCACCGCGATAACCGCCGGGGTTCCGTAGCCGGACTCATAGGAGGCACGTACCTTGTGCCCGGGGCCTTTCGGCGCCACCATACACACGTCGTGACCCGCGCCCGGCTGAATGTAACCGAAACGGATATTGAAACCGTGGGCGAAGAAAATCGCGGCATCCGGTTTCAGATTCGGGGCAATTTTTTCGGCATAAACCATCCGCTGTACCTGATCAGGGGCCAGCACCATTACGATGTCACCATCTGCGGTAGCCTGCTCAATCGATTTGACCTCTAGCCCCTGCTCTTTAGCTTTAGCTACCGAGGACGAGCCTTCCCGTAGCCCTACGACTACCTCCACCCCGCTATCGCGCAGGTTTAGGGCGTGGGCGTGACCTTGCGAGCCGTAACCGATAATGGCAACTTTCTTACCCGCAAGTGCGGCCATATCCGCGTCAGTGTCGTAAAAGATTTCAGCCATTGTTACTTCTCCTTTAGTTGATCTGTGATTGAACGCGGGCCACGGCCAATGGCGACCGCCCCCGATTGCACGATTTCGTTGATACCGTAAGGCGCTAACGTTTCCATCAGTGCCTCCAGTTTGGATTGCACCCCGGCAGCTTGGATAACCAGGGATTCGCGGTGAACATCTACTACCGAAGCGCGGAATAGATCCACAATCTGTAGCACCTGGGAACGGTTTTGCGCATTTGCCTGCACTTTAAATAGCACAAACTTGCGGGTGACCGCGTCCTGCGGATGTAGCTCCACCACTTTCAACACGTTTATCAGTTTATTTAACTGTTTAGTTACCTGCTCAAAAGGTAAATCTTCCGCATCTACTTGAACAGTTATTCGAGAAATCGATGGTTCTTCGGTTTCTCCGACTGCTAGGGAATGAATGTTGAAAGCTCGCCTAGTGAACAGGGCAGCTACCCGCGCGAGCACGCCGGGCTGGTTTTCTACCAAGATGGAAAGGGTGTGGCGATTGCCCATCACGATCAGTCCTCACTTTCCCAGACCGGCCCCTGCCCGCCTGCATAGATAACATTGCTATTTGATTCCCCGGCTGGCACCATCGGCCAGACTTGGGAATCGGTAGAGACTCGAAAATCAATCACCACCGGGCGATCATTGGTTTCCATTGCCTGAGAAATTACCTGGTCAACCTGTTCTTTAGTGCGAGCCCGCAACCCCAAGGCGCCATAGGCTTCCGCCAGTTTCACAAAGTCGGGAATATCTTTACCGCCCTCGCCGTCCTGCAACAAGGTACCCGAAAAACGCGAGTCAAAGAATAATTCCTGCCACTGATGCACCATCCCCAGTACCGAGTTGTTAATAATCGCCACTTTGATCGGTAGGTTCTCTAAGGTGGCGACCGCGAGCTCTTGATTGGTCATTTGAAAACAACCGTCCCCGTCAATCGCCCAGACTTGTGCCCCGGGGTTAGCTACTTGCGCCCCGAGCGCCTCGGGAATTGCTACCCCCATAGTGCCCAGGCCAGCAGAAGTGAGGAAGCCGCGTGGGTTTTCGTGCGGCAAGAATTGCTGCGACCACATTTGATGCTGTCCCACGCCAGTGCAATAAATGGCGTCCTTACCCACCATTTCCCCGATCCGTTTGACCACATATTGAGCGGGGAGGAGACCGTCATCTGGTTCATCATAGGCAAGCGGGTAACGCTCGCAGATGTAATCCAGATGGTGCTTCCAACCGGAAATGTCCCGCGGGTTACGCTGCATTTCCTCTTTAACTTTCGGTAGTAGTCCCTGTAGGGTCTGCCGCAGATCTCCCACGATCGGTATGTCCACTACCCGGTTTTTCGAGATTTCGGCGGGATCAATATCAGCGTGAATTACTTTGGCGTCAGGGGCGAAAGCATCCAGACGGCCAGTCACCCGGTCATCGAAACGCGTCCCTAGCGCCACCATCACGTCTGCACGCTGCAAGGCAGTCACTGCCGGCACCGAACCGTGCATTCCCGGCATTCCCAGGCAATGGGGATCCGAGGACGGGAACGCGCCTTGTGCGGTCAAGGTAAGTACCACCGGAAAATCGGTAATTTCTACCAGTTCCCTTAGTTCTGCCGTTGCCTCGGCAGCCAGCGCTCCCCCACCCACATAGAGGACGGGGCGCTCTGCCTGCGCCATCAATTTCGCGGCCGCTTTTATTTGCTTGGCGTGTGGTTTACTCGGCACCTTATATCCGGGCAAATCCACTTTCACCGGCCAAGAAAAATCGAGCTCGCCGACTTGGGCGTTTTTGGCGATATCTACCAACACCGGCCCTTTACGCCCGGTAGAGGCCAAATGGAAGGCTTTAGCCAAAGTGACTGGAATCTCTTCCGGCTCGGTTACCAAAAAATTGTGTTTGGTAATCGGCATTGACACTCCCACCACGTCAGATTCTTGGAAAGCGTCAGTACCGATCGCGCTGGCAGCCACCTGCCCCGAGATTGCCACCAACGGCACCGAATCCATATGGGCATCCGCCAAAGCAGTCATCAAATTGGTTGCCCCTGGGCCCGAAGTTACGATGGCTACTCCAGTTTTCCCACTCGACAGTGCGTAACCTTCCGCCGCATGTCCCGCGGCTTGTTCGTGACGCACGATGATCTGGTTGATCTGCGAGTCATAGAGCGCGTCGAAAACCGGCATGATTGCCCCGCCGGGTAAACCAAACACATCGGTCACCCCCAGGTGCTCCAGGGTAGCGACCACGGCCTCAGCTCCACTCATCCTTTTGGGAGGAGGAGCTTCGCCTGGTGATTGCTCCTTGTTACTCATCGTTATCCCCGTTCTGGTAGATGTTTCCTCGATTTTTATAAAGAAAAAAGCCCTAGGTGCTGTTACCTAGGGCTTGCTACGTCTCGAAACGATTTTAGACGCGTCTAGCCCTCCCTGGTACCAGCAGTACTAGGGCGACTAGCTCAATAATTCGTTTCGTCATAACAAGCTAAACCCTACGCAGTGTGGCTCTCGCGAGTGGCGCCGTCTCACTTTTTGATACAAGCGGTAAGCTCCCGGATCGGGCAAGCTGCAACTTTTACAAACTCCTCGCTATTTTCACCTCTTAAATGGACTTTAGTCTGACAGTCCCGGGAGAGGCTATGACAAGATAGGTATTGTCGTATGGCTTTACAAGGAGGCATCGTGCAGACAGTCTTCCAATACCTGGCAGAACAACCGGTACTGGTACTTTTTGGGTTAATCGGCGTCGGGATGTACCTGGGACATTTCCGGATTAAAGGAATCGGATTGGGGGCGGCCGCCGTCCTCTTCCTAGCGATCGGAATCTCCGCCTGGGGTACTTCCTATGGCGTAGATATGGTTTCGGAATTCCCCCATGCTTTCGGCAAACTGGGTCTCGCCCTCTTCGCCTTCGCCATTGGGATAAACTCTGGAAACTCGTTCTTTGCTTCCCTAAAGAAATCCTTGGGGATCATGGCCGCTACCTTCGCAGTCCTGGCCGGAGGCGGCGTAGTAGCCTGCCTGCTAGGCAAGATTGCGGGTATGGATGCGGCCACTATCGGTGGTACTTTCGCCGGCGCCATCACTAACACCCCCGCACTAGCTGCGGCGGGTGCCGCCTCGGGCGACGACCAGTCGGCTACCGTCGCCTATTCGATTGCCTACCTCTTCGGGGTATTTGGGATGCTGATTGTAGCCACCCTGGCGCTTAACTACGGCAAGAACGATAAAGACCGGCCGGTTGCTTTGGTTTCGCGCACCGTACGGATCGAACGCGACGATATGCCTTCGGTACGCGATATTCGGGCTCACGTGGATGGGAACGTTCGTTTCTCTCGTCTCCGGGAAACTGAGGACGGGCCGATCGTACGCCCCACTGCCGATACTAAGCTGGGTAAAGGCTTCCTAGTAACGGTAGTTGGTCCTCAAAACCTAGTAGTGGAGGTAGTCTCCGAGCTAGGTCATGACTCTTCAGTATCCCTGGCGGCAGACCGCACCGATTGGGACTACCGCCGGATCACTATTTCTGACCCCAAACTGTCCGGTCGTACTCTGGGTGAACTCGGCTTGGAAGAACGTTACCAAGCAACCGTCTCCCGCGTACGCCGGGGCGATACCGATATGCTGGGGCGCCCTGACCTGGTATTACAGATGGGTGACCGGGTGCGGGTAGTTGCTCCTACAAAGAAACTAAAGGAACTTTCAAAGTACTTCGGTGACTCCTCAACCGGCCTCACCTCGATCAACCCGGTAGCTCTGGGTATTGGCATGGTGCTCGGACTGTTGATCGGCGAGTTCCCGATCCTTACCCCCAGCGGTGAATACTTCACCATCGGTTCTGCAGCCGGCACTCTGCTGGTAGGACTGGTATTCGGTAAAATTGGACGCATTGGCCCCTTCCCCACTGCTTTGCCCTACACCGCCTGCCAGGTGTTATCAGAGTTTGGTTTGCTGGTGTTCTTGGCACAGGCGGGATACAACGCCGGCAGCCAGATCGAAAAAGCGTTTACTTCCGGCGCCTGGCTCGGGATTTTACTGGTGGGTATGGCAGTTACCCTCACCGTAGGCTTCGGTTTGTACTTTGTAATGCGCTACGGCTTCAAGATGGGTGGGACTCGTTTGTCCGGCCTGTTGGCAGGCGCACAAACCCAGCCGGCCGTCCTCGCCTATGCGAATAACCGCACCAACTTTGATCCGCGAGTCGCATTGGGTTATTCCCTGGTATACCCCTTAGCAATGGTGGGGAAGATTCTAATCGCCCAAATAATCGGTGGCCTGTAGGCCTTTCGATACTTAGGTTTTACAATGCGTCAGTCCTAAAGGGGCTGGCGCATTGTAATAATTATCGCCCCTAGTTTGTTTCCTTCGTCCTGGATGAATGTGGACGTAAGAGAGATAATTATTTTATGAAGCAAGGATCCACCCAAAATAACATCGGCGCAGAAAAAAGTGAATCGTCCGCAGAAGACGCTTTACCCGAGTCCAAAGGGGATACTCTTAATCCGCACGGTGATGAACATGACCAGTTACGCCTCTTACGTGACCGTCTGGCTGCCCAATCTGGAGTAGTAACCCACCTGGGACGCACTCTGTTAGCGGCGGGTGCTAGTGCCTATCTGGTTAAATTTTCGATGGCCAGGCTAGCCAACGCTGTCGGGATTGAAGCGCAACACTCGCAAGTAACTTTTTCCGAGATAGTCACCTCGGTTTATGCGCATGGAACTTTCCGAACTGAGTCTCATGAGCAACGTGCATTCGGGACTAACGCTGCCCGACTAGACGATTTACGCCTGTTTGTGCGCTCTTTAAAACCGGGGCTGCTAGTGGAGGACGCCCAACAGCGTATCGACGAAATTATCCACCGCAAACCTCCTTATCCTGCCGTTATTAACTGCCTAGCCTCCGGGGTTGCCTGCGCAGGCTTTTGTTTTCTAAACCGAGGCGGACTCGTCGAATGCTCCGTGGTGGCAATTGCGGCTCTTTGCGGACAGATATTGCGCCGCGCGATGCTAAAACGCCACGCCAACCATTTTGGAGTGTGGATGCTGTGTGGACTACTTGCTTCTCTAATCTACATGGGAATTAGTCAAGCATTATTGCTGAGCGGGTTGGTTTCGGTCGGTCACCCACAGGGAATTATTTCCGCAGTATTGTTCCTGGTTCCCGGATTCCCGCTGGTAACCGCAATATTAGACCTGGTAAGGATGGATTTCCTTGCCGGGATTTCCCGCATGACCTACGTTCTAATGCTGGTTATCTCAGCCGGGATTTCGGTGTGGATGGTTGCCACCTTATTTCAGTGGCATATTGATCCGCCCGCAGCTTTCCCGGTCGCCGGAATAGCTCTTTACCTACTGCAATTTATCTGTTCGGTGGTGGCTTCCTTCGGTTTCGCCGTGCTGTTTTCGATCCGCCCCCAAGTGGCGATGTGCGCTGCCCTAGTTGCGGGATTTGCCAATGTAGGACGACTGTTTCTGGTGGCACAGGGGATGCTGCCGCAAGCAGCGGTGGGTCTGGCAGCTTTAACCATTGGAATTGTGGCACACTTTATTTCTCGCCTCAGCAGTTTCCGCTTCTCGCGCACTTCGCTGACAGTACCCGCAGTAGTCATCATGATTCCGGGAGTACCTCTTTATGCCGCGATTACCCACCTTTCCAATGGTGATATTCCCCAAGCCACCGCCGCTTTAGTACAAGTTTTCTTTGTGGTTTTGTCCATCGGGGTGGGACTGTCGATTTCCCGCATGCTCACTGATCCCGGCTGGCGGATTGACCGTGATACCGCGCAGCCCCGGCTGTTGGAAAAAACCGGATGGAATGACGGCAATCGCCATTTCCATATGCGCTAACTAAAAGTTGGAGGGGCTTGTGCATAGCCCGCACGCTGATTAAGATGAACCTTCTCAGAAAAAAATAGCT
>OKIM01000029.1_pt1 | contig 59674 bp, 51 predicted proteins | sample 1612191 | NCBI WGS metagenome assembly OKIM01 (sample SAMN04436781, study PRJEB24849) | human gut metagenome | biome: human gut; feature: NICU; material: stool | host: Homo sapiens | place: USA: Saint Louis, MO | collected 2011-03-31 | reverse complement strand
TGTTGCGCCGGCCTAATCTTCCCAGAAATCCTCGGCAATCTGCAGGAGCCAGGAAACAGGTTGCGCATACCCAAACGGGGAAAACCGATAAACCGGCCAGAAATATTCCCCGGGAAAGCTCAAAGCAACGCCCTGGGGTAGCTAAACAAGCAGCTTTTAAAGGAAAGAAACGGCCTGACACTAGTGTGAAGAAAGCTGCGGGTCGCGGATTATTGGGGAAGCTACGGTTACCGCGCAAGAAAACCCTAACTCGCGGCAAAACCACCGCTAATGCGGGTGGCTCTAAGTCTAAAACTAGCTCCCAAAAAGGGCGGCGCACCCTCACGGTGAGAGTTCCTCGCGGAATCACCCGGATGGTGGCCGCCGCCCTCCTTAACTGCATAATTCCCTGGTTTATTTTCTTGGGCATCAGTGCCGGAGTATATTTTTCTACCTCGGCCAACCCCTGGATGGCTGACACTGTATGGACGGATTCCTTAGCCGTAGGCGCCAGTATCTGGGCTCTCGGATTCGCGGTTCCTCTCCACGCTGGTCTCGGGCAAGCCGCCACCTTATCGGTGATCCCCTTGGGATTGTGGATAGCTTATCTCTGGCTAGGAGGGCACCTAGCGCGCACTTTCGTCTTCGAAAGTAGAGCTGTACTGTGGGTTTACCCCTTTGCGCAAGCAATAGTCGCCTCCCTGGTGGGGCTAGTTGTGCGCGGATCCTACAGCCTGGGAGCACTATTCTTTTGGGCGTTACTCCACGGTTTCGCCACGGTTATCTACGCTTTTTATCTCTTTGATCGCGATCAGCGTCCCGATACGGAGAAACCTTCCCTACGGCATCCCAAAGCGCGCTTAAAAGTTGACTTCGAACGTGTTACCAGCTGGAACCAGCAGTTTATTCTCCGCGTGCGTAAACCGGATAATGCCTACAACCGGGATCTAGAAAACCGACGCCTCGGTATTGACCGTGATGAACGCAGCTGGGACGGTACTAATAGCACTTGGACCGTACCCGGCTGGGTTATTTCCGGGGTGCGCGCGGGCTGGCAAATGTTCAAGCTATTCGGGATCGCAACCTTGATCCTGGTAATAGCCCAAGTGTGCACCCAATTCCCGGCAGTAAAGAATATCTATGACCTGTACGGTCTTTCCCTAGGGGCAGGGATTTTAATTTGGCTGGGACAACTGCTCTACCTGCCTTCTGTGCAAACCTGGGCGCTAGCCTGGATTTTAGGGCCGGGATTTCACCAAGGAACCGGCACTATCCGTTCGCTGACTGAGGTGAAAACCGGCCCCATTCCGGCAGTCCCCATTTTGGGGGCATTACCTACCCAAACTCCCGGGTACTGGATACCAGCAGTGATCGTAGGGCTCAGTTTACTGTGCGGATACCTGTTTTACACTTCCATGGCGCGGGTAGATTTCTTTTCCCACGTGGCTTCTTTCCTGGTCGCTACCCTTTCGTTTACGGTTTTAACTACTTGGTTCTGCTTCTTAGCTTCTGGCTCCATTGGCACGGGACGCATGTCCTCCTGGGGGGTAGACCCGCTGACCACCGCGGCGATGGGGTTCATATTGGTGTGGATGCCGATCCTGCTGGTAGCAACGGTTGCCCATCCGCGCGCTCGCGCTTACCTGGCAGATAATTTCTTTAAACTCAAGAGGGCGAGCGAGCAGGCTGGACGTCAGGGCTTTGTAGCCGCAAAAGAAAAAGCCAAAGAATTCCAATCCCGAAATCGCGTTAGCGCCGACTCTACTGCGCAGGACGAGGATGTGGAAGCTGGCTCCCCGGAAGCAACCGGAAGGGACGAAAAACAGGCAGAAGCAGCCGGGGAAGGTAATTCACTGGAGGCGTCCCCAGCTGCGAAAGAAGCTACGGAAACAAACCAAGTAGCGCAACCCTCAGAACTTCCGGTAACAGATTCGCAACCTGTCCCCGCTGGTGAAGACAGCGGCATTGAGGACGAGACGGAAACAAATCCTGAAAATGCTCCCGAAGATACCGAAGACGGCCGCGAAACCACCGAAAAATCGCAAGCTGAGCAGGGGAGTAAGTCGGTTGACCCTCCGCAGACTCCGGAAGAAAAGTTTGCGCGTTCGCGGGGAGCTCTCCCGGTTGACACTGAGGAAATAAAAGATCTGGCCACTGATTGGGCAGAACGCAAAACCGATGAAGTTATCGCCAAAGAACGCCAGGAACTGGAAAAAATAAAATCTTCTGCTAAGCGGCTCCCGACAGCAGAGCTCAGGCGGCCAGCAATCAAACGCTCACTTTTTAAACGAGGACGGCTAAAAGCTGGCAAACCGCACCACGATGCGGACGACACCTCCACCCAAGCCATTGAAATCCCCGACCAAGACTAACTTTCGCCGTCGAGGCCAGCAGGGTAGACTGGCGTTAACGTGACTGGCGAAAAAAGTGGATTACCACTGGGGAACGCAAAAGGACAGTCGCTCGCCTGGGCTGGACAAAGAATGCAAGAGAAGGATCCCGCGTCATGAGCGAAATTAAACCCATCAAACGTGCCCTGGTCAGCGTATATGATAAGACTGGCCTGGATAAACTGGCAAAAAGCCTGCAGGCAGCTGGGGTAGAGATTATTTCCACCGGCTCCACCGCCCGCCAGATTGCCGCTGCCGGGGTAGAAGTAACCGAAGTTTCCCAGGTAACTGGGTTTCCCGAATGCCTCGACGGGAGGGTAAAAACCCTGCACCCGCTGATTCATGCGGGGATTTTGGCTAATCGGGAGCTGCCTACTCACGTTGCGCAACTCAAGGAACTAAAAGTAACCCCAATTGACCTGGTGGTTTGTAATCTTTATCCTTTCGCGGACACCGTAGCTTCCGGCGCGGGGTTTGCGGATTGCATCGAAAAAATCGATATCGGGGGACCGTCGATGATTCGGGCGGCCGCCAAGAATCACGCCGATGTGGCAGTGATTGTTGATCCCAGTTCCTATGATGATCTAGTGGCTGCTTTGCGGCGCGGGGGCTTCACTGCCGCGGAGCGCCGGGAACTTGCAGCTAAGGCTTTTAACCACACCGCTATTTACGACACCCAGATTTCTTCCTGGTTCGCCAAGCAACTCCAAGGCGAGGACGAGGCTAGCAGCAGCGCTCTACCAAACCTGGAGCAGTGGAAACCGCAGCTAAAGGAACTTCACAGCTTGCGTTATGGGGAAAATCCCCATCAGGAGGCCGCGGTTTACCGCTTCACCGATGAAGAGGGTGGCCTGGCGCAGGCGGAACAACTGGGCGGCAAACCCATGAGTTACAACAACTACACTGACGCCGATGCGGCTTGGCGCGCAGCTACCGACCATAGCGAGCCTTGCGTGGCGGTAATCAAACACGCCAACCCCTGCGGGATTGCAATTGCCGAGGACGTCGCAAAGGCACACTTGCTGGCGCACGGCTGCGATCCGCTGTCGGCCTATGGCGGGGTGATTGCCTGTAACCGTGAGGTGACCTTAAAGATGGCGCAGCAGGTGAAACCGATTTTCACCGAAGTGATTATTGCCCCCGAATATGAAGCAGAAGCCTTAGAGCTGCTGCAAACCAAGAAGAATCTGCGGATTTTGCAGATTGATGCGGACGCTCCGGTGGAATGGGAGTTCCGCCAGATCAGCGGGGGAGTGCTGGCGCAAACTCGTGACCGGTTGCAGGCCGAGGGTGATAATCCGGAAAACTGGACTTTGGCCGCCGGACAGGCAGCAGATGAACAAACCCTGGCTGACCTAGCCTTTGCTTGGAAGACCGTGCGGGCAGTGAAATCGAATGCTATTTTGCTGGCGAAGAATCAGGCCACGGTAGGCATTGGCATGGGGCAAGTGAACCGCGTTGATTCTTGCGCCCTGGCGGTTCAGCGCGCCAATACCTTGGGGCAGGCGCCGGAAGGCGAGGCCGCTCCCGAGCGGGCACGCGGCTCGGTGGCCGCCTCCGATGCTTTCTTCCCCTTCGCTGATGGTCCGCAAACTCTAATCGATGCGGGCGTAAAAGCCATTGTGCAGCCAGGTGGTTCTATTCGCGATGAAGAAACCATCAAAGCCTGCCAGGACGCAGGCGTAACCCTCTACCTGACCGGTACCCGCCATTTCTGGCACTAGGCGGTTAATCACGGCTGGCAGCAAGTTAGTCACTGATTTTAAAGCCGCCAGCTAATCGCCAGGCTAGACGCACAAATCTATTGCCTGAGCGACAGGTCTGATACTGATAACCTGGGGACGCCGGCCGGCGTCCCCAGGTTATTTTGATTCGCCAGGTGTGCAGTAAGGAGAGCACAGATGATTATCGCAGCAACAGATGGTTCCTCTCTCGGCAATCCCGGTGCCGGCGGCTGGTGTTGGTATCTGTCACCTGAATGTTGGCGAGCCGGCGGTTTTAAGCGGGGAACTAATAACCAGGCAGAGCTGATGGCAGTAGCCGATCTACTCACCGAAACTGCCGGAATAGCCGATGATTTATTGATCCAGGCGGACTCCCAATACGTGATTAACATTTTGACCAAATGGCGGTTCGGCTGGAAGAAAAAAGGCTGGAAAACCGGGGGAGGCAAACCGGTAGCCAACCTGGAACTGGTTAAACGCCTCGACCAGTTGCTGTCTGACCCTTCAAGGAGGGGGAAAGTCAGATTCGAATGGGTAAAGGGACACGCCGGTCACCCGCTTAACGAACAGGCGGACAGCCATGCGCAGGCGATTGCTCGGGCATACCAGTCGGGGACTCCCCGGGAGGCGGATTTCGGGCCAGGCTGGAAATCCGAGAAGGAGGAAGCCGGTGAGCTAACTTCCGATACGCCTAGTGATAACGGTGCCAGTTCTATAAAAGACTGGGAGCCAGAAGAACGCCGCGAAACTCCCGGTCAGCAAAAACCGGCCGCTCCCGCAGCACCGCCAGCGCGCCCTCTTTACCCACTTTTAGAACAAAACCCTAACCCCAAAGACTATCGCCAAGGACGTTACCTAATCCGCGAACACGTCCTGACTGTACCCCTCTACCACCCAGAAGTGGCACTAAACCTGTACCCGGACTCGGCAAAAAATCCGGTAGTAAACCTGGCGCGAGGGGCATACAGTCAGGACAGCGGGGTACAAAGCGAGCTTTTTGCGGTTACTCCCAGTGCGGACACCTCGGCGAAGTCGCAGGGGGAACCCGATTCTCCGGCACCGGGCAACCAGTTCCTACCCTCTTGGGTAGACGCCGAAATCCAGAAAACCAATATCCAGATTTATGCTCGGGAAATCGCCCGCGACGATGATGAAAACCGTCCCTACCTGATCTTTTTCCAAGGCGGCCCGGGATGTAAGGGGTCTCGCCCGGCCGATTGGTCTTCCCCCTGGTTCGGCGCTGTGCTGGAAAAATACCGAATCATCATGCTTGACCAGCGGGGAACTGGGCGTTCCACCCCGCTCGATAACGTAACTATTCCCGCTTTGGGTAACCGCGCCGGAGCCTGGCTGCGGCTAATGCGCGCCGACCAGATTGTAGGGGATGCGGAAGCGCTGCGCCGCGCCCTAGGCATAAAAAAGTGGACAGTCATGGGGCAAAGTTTCGGTGGGTTTATTATTACCGCCTATCTGTCTCGTTTTCCCGAGGCTATCGAAAAAGCCTATATCACCGGAGGACTACCGGGACTAACCAAGGTAAACCGGATTTACGAGCGCACGTTTGAGGCTACCGCCCGGCGCTGCCAAGAGTTCTATGCTCTGCCCGGTATGGAAGAAGCAGTCCGGCAAACCTGTGCGCACGTGCTAGAACACGATGAATACCTGCCTAATGGAGAAAAACTTACCCCCAATCGGATTCGGCAGGTAGGTCTGGAGCTGGGACGCAGCTATGGCCTCGAGAACCTGCGTTACCTTTTTGAGGCGCCGTTTGTGGAGCTGGGAGGCCGGCGCCACCTCACCCAAGAATTTTTAGGACAGGTAGGAAGCCGGGTCAGTTTCGCCCTAGATCCCCTCTACGCCCTCCTGCATGAAACTATTTACGGGAATGCGGTACCGCAAAGCGAAGTGGAGCCCACCGCCTGGGCGGCAGATCGGATTCGCGAAAAAGCTCCCGGGTTCGCGCAAAACGCCGATCCCCTGGACAAGAGCCAACCCTATTACCTGACCGGGGAACACTTCGGGAGCTGGGCATTCGCGAACGATCCCGCGCTGCAGCCCCTGGCGGAACTAGCGGACGAGCTGGCGGCGGAAACCGACTGGCCGGTACTCTATGATCCCCAGAAATTGGCGGAAAATCAGGTTCCGGTGCATGCGGTGGTTTATCGGGATGATATTTTCGTTCCTCGTGCGCTATCGCTAAACACTGGCCGGGTTATGGGAGCCAATATCCGAGAAAAACCAGACTGGCATCACGATGGGTTGCGTGCCTCCGGCGACCTGATTATTTCCTGGCTGCTATCGCATTAGGAAACCCGGGGCTACCGGCAGCCGATACGGGGCAGCAGCCGGTAGAGCCTAGAAGCCGGGGTGGAGGAGCTGGTGAGATTCCCACCTAGCGGTGCACGATTACCGGGGTACCAATAGGCGCCCACGCATAGAGAGATTTCGCGTCCTCAGGAAGCATATTTACACAGCCGTGCGAAATTCGTTTTCCGGGTACTCCAAAGAACCATTGTCCGTGGTTCGTGCTGTAAGCCCCATGCAGGGCGTATCCGCCGTGAAAATACATCGCATAAGGGATGCCGTACTCAACATAGTCGGCGCCGCGCATGGTCTTAGATTCGTACTTGCGTTCAATAGCAAATTTGCCTTGAATCGTGGGCGTAGAGGGCTTCCCGATGCCTACTGTGAACTTGCCCTTTGCAGGGGTGGCTCCCTCATAGCCAATGACGGAGTAATTAGACAGGTTTACATCAATCCATTTTTCGCCGGGAGCCGCCATATACACCAGATTCTCAGCCCCTTCGGCGAGAGTTTTGTCCTCAGTAGAGGCCTTGTCTACCTGGGTTTCATAGGCAAGGGAAGAATCTTTTCCGGCGTCCAGGTTAGCGGTAATTTCTTTAGTGAGTTCCTCACTATTAGTGACCTTGACTCCGTCTTTCGGCTCCACCTCGGTCTTTAGAACCTTTCCGGCGCTAGTAACATAGCGTTTCCCGTCAACTTTCTGTACTTCTACCGCGTCTTTATTCTCGTTGACCCAATCGGCAATAACTTTATTATCAGCGGTGGGTTTGGCGGTTTTAGTAACCGCGGGAATAGCTACGAAACCGACTTTTGTCGCCTGATCGGCGACAATTTCCTTATCTCCAGCTTTTATCTTCACCTGGGGCTGAGTAAACTTCTGGGCTGCATCTGCCAAGTTTTGTGCCAACTTGATATCTACCAGGGGCTTTACCGGCCCCACAGCCAATTTGAGGTTCTGATTCTTCTGTGTGGATACCACCTTATCGGCAGCTTTAATTAGCGCCTCGGTGTCTGCCCCGAACCCGTCCTTGCCAGGAACTACTTCAAATCCGTTACCTTGAGCATTGGGCTTGACTGTAGGCTCGGTTGCCGGCTTAGCGCTGGAAATTCCCTGGGAGATTTCCTGCGACAGTTTATTGGTAACTGTCGGATCAAACTCATGTGAAACCGGAACTTTGCGGGAAACAACCAGGCTGGTCAGATAGTTAAAAGCCCCGGTGCGAGCAGTTGCTTGCTGCGCAGTTTCCTGTGAATTAACCCGGTAGCCGATTTCTTGGGGAGTAAAAGATACCTGTTTGATTCCCTGGCCTGAGAAAGTTGCTTTATAGCCGGTTTGGGCAGCTTCCAGTTGCTTTTGAATCTGGGAGCTGGTCATCCCGGATACTTTGACTTCCCCGACTGTGGTTCCCGGCAGTGCCTTTTTGCCCATCACGTAGTAGGTCACATAAATAGCGAATGCCGCTACCAGCGCCACCAGCACGCCAATAATCACGGTAACGGTAATTTTTGTTTTCTTTGACATTGCTATCGGTGCTTTCGAAATCGGTGGACGGGGTAGTTACTTAATGCTATGCCTAACTGTGGGATACAACCGGGGTTCCGATTGGTGCCCAATCGTAGAAATCGCGCGCTCCGCCCACGGGCATATTCACGCAACCATGCGAACCTCCGGGGCCGCCCCAGCCGAAGGATCCCCGCCAGGGTGCTCCGTGTAGCGCGTAACCTCCGGAAAAGAACATTGCGTAGGGGACGTTCGGAGATACATAGCGGCTGCCGTCAGCGTTGGATCCCCGCATGGTTTTAGAGCGATATTTTCGCTCGATAGCGAAGTTGCCCTTAATGGTCGGGGTAGCAGGGGCACCCGGCACCATAGCGACCGGACCTTTGACGACGGTGGCGCCCTCATACCCGGTTACGGAGTAGTTAGACAGGTTGATATCAATCCATTTTTCTCCCGGCGCAGCCATATAGGCTAGATTTTCCGCACCATCCGCAATGGTTTTGTCTTTGATACTCGCTTTTTCCACCTGGGTTTCGTAGCTGACGGCGCTATCTTTCCCAGCTGCAAAGTTCTTACTGATCTCTTGAGTAAGTTCTTTGCCGTTGCTGACCGTTACGCCATCTTTAGGTTCGGTCTCGGTTTTTAGAACTTTGCCGGCACTATTGACATAGCGTTTCCCGTCAACCTTCTTAACTTCAACTGCCTCTTTATTCTTATTCACCCAGTCTCCGACAGCCTGCTGATTTGCTTCAGGTTTAGCGGTTTTGCTGATGGTAGGGATCTTTACAAAACTAACCTTTGCTTTTTGATCAGCGGTAAGGGTTTTTTCTCCCGCCGCAATAGCCACTTTATTTTCCGTTAGTTTAGCGGCTGCATTTGCCATTTGTTGCGCCATATCTTGGCTGGCCAGCGGTTTAACTGCGCTCACCTTTAACGAGGATTTTTGATCCTGTTGAGTTTCCATAACTTTGTTGGCTGCCGCTATCAGAGTCTGAGTATCAGCCCCGAATCCATCTTTGCCGGGAACTACCTCAAATCCGGTTCCTTCGGCATTAGCTTTGACTACCGGCTCGGTGGCAGGTTTGGAACCGGGAATATCTTTAGAAAGATCTTGCGATAGTTTGTTGGTCACTGCCGGATCGATGTCGTGAACGATATCCACTTGGCGAGAACTAAAGAGGCTACTGACATAGCTAAAAGTATTGTCGCGTTCGGTGGCGTTCTTTGCAGTAGCTTTCGCATCTAACCGGTAGCCGATTTCTTGGGGAGTAAATGATTCCTCTGTGATTCCCTGGCCTGAGAAAGTTGCTTTATAGCCGGTTTGGGCAGCTTCCAGTTGCTTTTGAATCTGGGAGCTGGTCATCCCGGATACTTTGACTTCCCCGACTGTGGTTCCCGGCAGTGCCTTTTTTCCTATTGCGTAGTAGGTCACATAAATAGCGAATGCCGCTACCAGCGCCACCAGCGCGGTAACTATCACGGCAATGGTAATTTTTGCTTTCTTAGACATTGATATCTGTGCTTCCAAACGGCTCGATCAAATAACATCTTCATCCTAACGGCCTTCAATGACTTCCAACATGGCCAGGTTGGGTAAGTCTGCTCACAGTGCAGGTAGAGCCGGTTTTTATCTTCCTTGACCAGCAGTAATAGCCTGACAATCCTCCTGCTGTTATGAGATTGTTATCAGAATTATTATTCGGATGGTGAACCCGGCCGGGGAGCAGCAGGAGCAAAAGGTCACCCCCACCACATTTTGCCTGAGAACTGGCGTTAGTAACGCGCAAAGTGGCATAATCAAATCCGGTTCCGGTTCACCTTATGTAACCTGCATTTGGACCCGGCGCCCTGAGAACCTCAAGGAGAAACCATGAAGCAGGGAATTCATCCCGAATATGTCCCCACCACGGTTACTTGCACCTGTGGGAACACTTTTGAAACTCGTTCTACCATTACCTCCGGCACTATGCGGGTAGATGTGTGCTCCGCTTGCCACCCCTTCTACACCGGCAAGCAGAAGATTATGGATACCGGAGGGCGGGTTGCTCGCTTCGAAGCCCGTTACGGCAAGCGCAAGCGCGAAAAGTAAGCTTTGTATTAAGTGTGGCCGACCCCCGGGTCGGCCACACTTTTTATTTTATTTAGTTATTTCCCAGCCCGAAGAGACGAAAACCCTTACCAATCGAAAGTCTTGGTTTTCTAGCCGCGGGCAGGCAACGTAGAGTAGAAGTCAGTTCGCGAAGAGTTATAAGGAGCAACTGTGGGATCGCCGATTGACGAGGAAGCCGTAAAGGCCCTCATCGCAGAAAAAACTGAACTGGAAATGAAGATGGGCGATCCGCAAGTGCAAAAGGATCAGCAACAGGCGCGTAAAATCGGTCGCCGTCACACCCAGTTGGCGCAGATAGCGAAAGCCTATGAGGCGTGGAAGGGTGCCGAGGGCGATTTGCAGGCCGCAAAAGAGCTAGCTAAAGAAGATCCGGACTTTGCCGCCGAGATTCCCCAGATGGAGCAGGCTGAAAGTCAGGCGCTAGATAAGCTGCGCAAAGTATTGGCTCCCCGCGACCCCGATGATGCTCGCGACGTCATTATGGAGATTAAAGCAGGTGCGGGCGGGGATGAATCCGCCCTCTTCGCTGGGGATTTGCTGCGCATGTATGAACGTTACGCCGAAGCCAAAGGCTGGAGTCTGCAGGTTCTGGACTCTACCGTCAATGACCTCGGGGGAATAAAAGATGCCCAGATCGCGATAAAAGCCAAAGGAAACGTAGCCCCTGAAGACGGGGTTTGGGCACACCTCAAGTACGAGGGCGGAGTGCACCGGGTGCAGCGAGTACCGGTAACCGAGTCGCAGGGACGCATTCACACTTCTGCTGCGGGGGTGCTAGTGATGCCGGAGGTAGAAGACGCGGGGGAGGTAGAGATCGACCCCAACGAGGTGCGGGTAGATGTATTCCGTTCCTCCGGACCGGGTGGACAGTCGGTTAATACCACCGATTCCGCGGTGCGCCTCACCCATATTCCCACCGGAATCGTGGTGAGTATGCAAAATGAGAAGTCACAGATCCAAAACCGCGAGGCAGCTTTCCGGGTATTGCGGGCACGCTTAAAAGCAGAACAAGATGCAAAACGGGAGGCCGAGGCAGCAGAGCAACGCCACTCCCAGGTGCGGACGGTAGATCGCTCCGAACGCATCCGTACCTATAACTTCCCGGAGAACCGGATTGCTGATCACCGTACCGGTTACAAGGCCTACAACCTCGACCAAGTTCTTGATGGGCAATTGGAGCCGGTGATCGACTCGGCAATCAAACTTGATGAGGAACACCGTCTGGAACAACTTTCCGGACAGTCGACTAAATAGGCGCTGCACGGATCATCCGATGAGCGAGGCCGGTTTCTCCCGCCAACAGGCATTTAGTTGGGCACGCCAGCGCTATGCGGAAGCTGACATTGTGCCGGCGCGAGAAATCATGGCACTTTATTGCGCTGCCTGCGGAGCTGACGAATTTTTGTTTGCTCCCCAGGTGTTGACTCCCGCCCAGACGCAGGCTTTTCAGGAACTGGTGGAATGCCGCTGCACTCACCAGCCGCTCCAACATCTACTAAAAGAAATGTTTTTTGGTTCCTTTCGCTTGTTTTCTAGTCCCGATGCCTTCATTGTGCGCCCGGAAACCGAGTATCTAGTAGAACTAGCGCTACGCCCGCAGGGGGCGCGGAAAGCCAGGTTAGCTGCGGATTTATGTGCCGGATCGGGCGCCATCGCCCTTGCCCTTGCCCGCGAATTGCCTTCGGCTGAGATCTTTATGGTGGAGATTAGTGAAAAAGCCTTGGGGGTCGCGCGGAAAAATTTGGAGCGTTATCCAGATCTAGCGCAGCGTATTACCGTGAGTTGCGCAGATGTGGCGGAACCTGACCTTTGGGAAGAGCAGGCGGGCAGTTTCGATCTGATAGTTAGTAACCCGCCCTATGTGCCACCCGGTACAATTACGCAACCAGAAGCCTTAAAAGATCCGCCGCTCGCGCTTTGGGGTGGGGGAGAAGACGGTCTCCATATCCCGAAACAAACCGTGAAACAGGCTTTTCGACTGCTGAATAAAGACGGAATTTTGGCAATGGAACATGACCCTACTCAAGGGGAAAAGCTCCGTGAATATGCTGGTGAAATCGGATTTTATCAGATGAGGACGCAGCGGGATCTCAGCGGGCGCCCTCGTTATCTATTAGCACGAAAGTAAAGATCAGATTAACGCCCCCCATAAATGATGCTAACGTTGAGGTAAAATGGCTGGAAGATAGCGGAAAAGGGGGAGGCAATGGCGGCTTGGTTTCGCGCGGTAGTGGCAGTAACTTCCGTAGCGTTGCTGCCCATATTTTTCACCACTACCGCCTTCGCTGAGGATCCGTCCCCCCAAGCAACTCTGCACTATGTGGAAGCCCCTCTTGATCGTCCCCCTAACGCTGCCTCTAAAGATGTAACTGCCGCAGCCGGGGCGCAGCCGACCACATCAGCGTCCTCCCCGAACTCTAGCGAGCCTACCCCTTCCGGGCAGACGGATACTCCTTCCCCGCAAATAAGTGACCTGGCTGCCCCCAAGCAGTTAGCCAAAACCGGAGGTCAGCGCGATATTTGGTTGACTGGATTTTCGCTGCTCTGCATTTGGGTGGGAAGTGCAGTGGTGACCTATGGGCGTAAACAGAGCCGAAAACGCTAGTATGCAAGTATGCGAACTCCGCTAAGTAAACAAGATATCGCCACTCTAAAAAGCTTGATCACGGCCGGAAAACTACTGGTAGTTCCGACAGATACTGTCTATGGGATCGCGGCAGACCCTTTCTCGGCTTCCGCAGTAGATCGGCTGCTTACTGCTAAGGGTAGGGGGCGAGAATTTCCCTCTCCGGTGCTAGTGAGCAGTATTTCACAAGCGGCTGCGTTGGTGCCTGAAATTCCTCCTTTGGCCAGATCGTTTATGGAGAAGTTTTGGCCGGGCGCTCTGACCGTGGTGCTTCCCGCGCGAAAAGATTTACCTCTTGACCTGGGGGTAACGGGAGGAACCGTAGCGGTGCGTCAACCTGATCAAAGTGATCTTTTGCAGTTATTGCAGGAAAACGGACCGCTGGCAGTAACCTCTGCGAATCTTCATGGGTTACCGCCTGCGCAAACGGTGACGCAAGCGCAAGAATATTTCGGAAATAAGGTTTCCGAATACCTTGACGCGGGACGTAGCCAGATCGGGGAACCCTCCACCATAGTTAAGGTAGAGGAAGCAGAATACTCGGTGCTGCGCAGCGGGGCAATCCCGCCCCGGCAGCTGCAAGCAGTGGCCGGGAAAGCAGCGAAACAATAGGGAGAGACCGTGAAAGCCTATCTGTTACTAGGGGTAATCGCCTGCGCGATTACTTTCTTAGTGACCCCGATAGTGCGTCGGATATCCCTGGCACTTCATGTTTTGACCCCCGTGCGGGAGCGCGATGTTCACCAGGTACCTACTCCGCGACTAGGTGGGGTCGCGATGCTTTGCGGACTAATAGGGGCATTTTTGATTTCCCGGGAAATGCCTTATTTTTCCCAGTTTTATGCCGACCCCCAAGTATGGGCGTTAATTTTTGGTTCGATCGCGATCACACTACTAGGAGTCGTAGACGACATCTACGACTTGAACTGGTGGACAAAGCTCTCTGGCCAGGTGTTGATCGCAGCTGCGGTCGCTTGGCAGGGCATTCAAGTGGTTTCGTTCCCCATCTTTGGAATGACTATACCTTCGACCAAGATGTCGATTCTGATAACCGTGCTGATCATAGTGTTTTCTACTAATGCGGTTAACTTTGTTGATGGTCTCGATGGCTTAGCGGCCGGGATCACTTTGATCGGAGCCGGAGCATTCTTTATCTATTCGTATCTTTTGATTCGCCTCACGAATGCCCAAAGTTACGCCTCCTTTGCTGCCATGATCGGAATTGTAATCGTGGGCGTTTGCCTAGGTTTCCTGGCCTCTAACTTTCATCCCGCCACTATTTTCATGGGAGACTCGGGATCGATGCTGCTAGGACTCACTATTTCCTGCATGTTTATCGTGGTCACCGGGCAGATAGACCCGGTATCCCTGGGTACCTCGCAATTCCTGCCGGCAGCGATTCCGCTGCTTTTGCCGCTGGCGGTGATGGCTCTGCCCTTTGCTGACATGATCATGGCGGTGATTCGTCGTCTGGCAAATGGACACAGCCCCTTCAAACCCGATCGCCTTCATCTTCACCATCGGCTATTGAAAATGGGACATTCACATCGGCGGGCGGTCTTGGTGATGTATCTGTGGGCTTTTTACTTTTCGGTGCTGGCAGTGTGCCTATTAAAGCTGACCTGGCTACCAGAGCTCATACTGGCTCTGGCGGGAGGGGTGCTATGCCTGATAGTGACTGTTTCTTATTTGCCCGGCCTGCGTAACTACTATTGGATGGGCTCCAATCCTTATCCCCGACACGCACGTGAAAAGGAGGATCAATGAACGAGGACGCCGAGAGGTTCTCCGCGGAAACACCGGGCAGTGGTGATACCGCCGTGCGCAGTGGCGCTAGCAGGCGGGAATCGCAGCGGCCGGAAGTCTGTGCAGTCTCCGATCGACATGGGGCACGTATGGCTATTCGAAAAGGAAACCGCGTTGTCATGGTGATATTGGCGATTATGACCCTGGTTTCCGTACCGGCGGCAGGAATAATTCGTTCTTGGCCAGGAGCATTAGGAGCACTAGCTGCCATGATAATCATGTGGGTGGTGGCGGCAGTGGGGATCGGGGCTAACCGGCTGGTATTGCGTAACCCCCTGCGCACCAGCGGCTATGTTTTTGGAGCCTATTTAGTGAAACTGGTCATAGTTATTGTGGCGGTAGCGTTACTGCGTCCTTTGCCGCAGGTAGATAGCAAAGTGATTTTTCTGGTGTTAGTAATCGCGATTTTACTAACTACCATCGGAGAGGCGCGGGTGGTAGCAAAAACCAATAAAATTACTATTGGAAAGGTCTAGACCAGATATAACTACAGTAAAGTCCCGTCTAGTTCCCGGGGATGCAGGTCCTATGCTAAGTTATTTTAGAGATATTTGGGAGTCCGTTCCAGAGACCAAAATTAAGCGGTAAGATGGAGTCCAGATCACAGTTTTCGGCCAGATTGGCAGAAATGAAGGGAACAGATAGTGTCACCGATGCTTAGTGGGCTAACCACCCTGATACCGCAAGGCGGTTTCGAGGCACCTACCATTGACGAATTTTTTCCAAAAGTAATAGCTTTCGCCGGTACCCCCTTCGAGATGAACCGCATTACCTTGGTGCGGATAGTGCTGCTAGTGGCTTTCCTAATTTGCGCAGTCCTATACACGCGCCGAGCCAAAATGGTTCCCGGGGCGGCACAATCTACTATGGAATACCTGCTGGATTTTTGTCGCACCAACATTTCTGAACAAGTGATGGGGAAAGAATACGCCAAGAAATACAATGGTTTTGTGACCGCAATCTTCTTTACCGTCCTCTTTATGAATATCGGGGGAGTTATCCCGGGGCTAAATATCGCCGGCAGCGCGGTGGCGGGGATCCCGTTGCTACTAGCTATCTTCGTCTGGTTCCTATTTATCATCGCCGGAATCCGGGCTCAGGGCGCGGGCGGTTTCTTTAAGTCCTCGCTATTTCCCCCCAATGTCCCTAAGGTGCTCTACATATTGCTGACTCCGATCGAGTTTTTCTCGACCTTCATCGTGCGTCCCTTTACCTTGTTCGTCCGTCTTTTGGCCAATATGATCGCCGGACATATGTTGTTGGCGCTGACCATCTTGTCCACTAACTATTTCCTGCTGTTTGCAGCAGGGGGAATGAAGGTACTCTCCCTGGTTACCTTCATTGCTGCGATTGCGGTAACCGCTTTCGAACTTTTCGTTGCCTTCCTACAGGCCTACGTATTCGCAGTCCTCACTGCGGTCTATGTAGACCAGTCAGTGCACGCCCACTAAAGACTTCCGCTTCCGGCGGGAAAACCCACAAATAAAGAAAGAAAGAGAAGAAAATAATGACTGGATCTCTAGCTACTCTCGGATATGGCCTGGCTTGTATTGGTCCCGGTATCGGACTTGGTCTCTTAATCGGTAAGACCCAGGAATCTCTCGCGCGTCAGCCCGAGCTTGGGGGTCGTCTGACCACCAATATGTTCATTGGTATCGCCTTCGTAGAGGCGTTGGCACTAATCGGTTTGGTTGCCGGCTTCCTGTTCTAATCGCAAAAGGGAAACTTAATGTTATACATGATTCAGCAGGCAGGCGGGGCAGGTGAACACAATGTTTTACTGCCCGCGCTGCCAGAGTTGATTTGGTCTGCGATAGTCATATTGATCTTTTTCTTCGTGATACTGAAGTTCATGTATCCGAAGTACAAAGAGATCACCGAAAAACGTGCCACGACCATTAAAGATGGTTTGGAAAAGGCGGCGCAGGCGAAGAAAGAAATCGCCGATGCCAACACCCAATCGGAACAGGCGTTGCGGCAGGCTCATGAGGAGGCTGCCCGGATCCGCTCTGAGGCACAGGATAGCGCGAAGCGGATCGTGGCAGAAGCCAAGGAGCAAGCAGTCGAGGAAGCTGACCGCATCAGTTCCAATGCGCAGCGACAGGTGGAAGCTAACCGGCAGGCCGCAGAAATTTCTCTGAAAACTGAAGTCGGAATGTTGGCCGCAGAACTGGCAGAGAACATTGTGGGCGAGCAGCTGACTGACCGGGAACTATCCGCGAGGGTAATTGAGCGTTTCCTGGATCAGCTGGAGGCGTCCTCGCAAAAGGAAAGTGTTAGTAAATAATGCGCGTATCCAGTAGGCAAGCCCTAGAGCGGGGCAAAGGGGTTCTAGCCGAGCAAACCGGTACCGATGCCGAAACTTGCTACGACTGGGCAGATGACCTTTTTGTTCTCTCTGACCTGGTGCAAGGCTCTTCTCGGGTTGCTTTGGCGCTTACCGATTCTGCTCGTAGCCTTGGGGATCGGGTCACGTTGCTAGACGCCTTGGCAGAAAAGCTGTCAGCAGTGGCGAGGCAAGCGGTGACGGCTGCCATAAGCGAGGTGCCCAGCGAGTGGGAACTGGCCACTGTCATTGAACGCCTAGGCGAATATGCGGTGCAAAGTGGTGCGCAGGTGCAGGGGAAAGCGATCGAGGTTGCCGACGAAATGTTCTTATTGGAACAATTCGTGCTATCTAATCCGCACGTTCGCTCAGCGCTTTCGGATCGTAACCGCGACAGTAAATATCGGATCCGGCTGCTAAAGGAACTAGTCGGTTCGGAGCTTTCGCGTCCGGCAGCTACCCTAGCGGCACGGGCGATCAGTGCGGTCAGCCGCGACGCCAAAATAGAGGGTTCGGTTTCCCTGACGGGGACGCTGCGCCATATGCGCCGCGATTTGGCAGCCGCTGGTGACAGCCTGGTGGCAACCGTCCAAGTGGCTATGCCACTAGCGGACGCGCAAGCTGAGCGTTTGCGGGATATCTTGTCCCGCCGCTATCAGAGAAACATTCATCTACAGGTGAGCGTAGAACCTTCGGTGCTAGGGGGCATGAAAGTTCGGGTGGGTTCCCAAATTTTCGACGGCTCTCTCGCCACCATAATTCAAGAAACTAAGCAGAAACTGGCCGGGTAGTACCGGAACGTTAGGAAAAGGCAATTTCATGGCTGAACTTCAAATCCAACCGGAGAAGATTCGTGACGCCCTCGCGGACTTCGTAAGCTCCTATGAGCCCACTCGTTCGACCGAGGACGAGATCGGGCACGTAGTGATGGCGGCTGATGGTATCGCTCGGATCGAGGGCTTACCGGGGGTGATGGCGAACGAACTTCTCAAATTCGCCGACGGAACCACCGGATTGGCAATGAACTTGGAAGATCGCATGATCGGGGCGATTGTACTGGGGGACTTTTCTGGTATTGAAGAGGGACAACCGGTGCGCCGTACCGGAGAGGTGTTATCCGTTCCTGTGGGTGACGGGTATCTGGGGCGCGTAGTTGATCCCATGGGTCAGCCCCTAGACGGTCTGGGCGAGATCCAAGATATCGAGGGGCGCCGCGTCCTGGAGCTACAGGCTCCCGGGGTAATGATGCGTAAGTCCGTGCATGAGTCCCTGCAGACCGGGCTAAAAGCAATCGACTCGATGATCCCGATCGGGCGGGGACAGCGTCAGTTGATTATTGGGGATCGCCAGACCGGCAAGACCGCGATTGCGATTGATACGGTGCTTAACCAGCGTAAGAACTGGGAAAGCGGGGATCCCAATAAACAGGTACGTTGCATTTACGTGGCAGTCGGACAGAAGGGCTCGACCATTGCCAGTGTGCGCGGTCAGTTAGAGGCCGCCGGTGCCATGGAATACACCACTATCGTGGCGGCTCCCGCCTCCGATTCGGCTGGTTTTAAGTATCTGGCTCCCTATACCGGCTCGGCTATCGGTCAGCACTGGATGTACCAGGGTAAACACGTTCTGATCATATTTGATGATCTTTCTAAGCAGGCAGAAGCCTACCGCAGCGTTTCCCTATTGCTACGTCGCCCGCCGGGGCGCGAAGCCTACCCGGGCGATGTATTCTACTTACACTCCCGGTTGTTAGAGCGCTGTGCGAAGCTTTCTGACGAGCTGGGCGGAGGCTCGATGACCGGATTGCCTTTGATTGAGACTAAAGACAACGACGTGTCGGCCTACATTCCTACGAACGTTATTTCCATTACCGATGGACAGATTTTCTTGCAGTCGGACCTATTTAACTCCAACCAACGCCCCGCGGTAGACGTAGGTATTTCTGTTTCCCGTGTTGGTGGAGACGCCCAGGTCAAAGCAATGAAGAAAGTCTCTGGTACCCTGAAGATTACTTTGGCGCAGTACCGGGATATGCAGGCATTCGCTATGTTTGCTTCCGACCTGGATGCCACCACTAAGCGGCAGCTAACTCGGGGTGCCCGGCTGATGGAATTGCTGCGGCAGCCCCAGGCTACCCCCTACGAGGTCGAGGATCAGGTTTGCTCGATTTGGGCAGGCACTAGCGGATATCTGGACGATATTGAGGTTTCTGATGTGCACCGCTTCGAGTCAGAGATGTTGGCTTATCTGCATGCCAACTCAGACGTACCCGCCAAGATCAAAGAAACCGGGCAATTTGATTCCGATACGGAACAAGACTTAAAAGCGGCGATTGAAAAGTTCCGCGGCGGTTTCGTTTCTTCCCAGGGAGTGCTGGAATCGGAAGTTCAGATCCCCGAAGAGGTTGTCGAAGCCGAGCATGACAGCGAACAACTGGTGGTAGACCGTCAGAAGAAAGATAAAAAGGATTAACCTTGAGCGGAAAGCAGCGGATATATAAGCAGAAGATCCGAGCCACGGAAACGCTGGGCAAGGTCTTTCATGCTATGGAGCTGATCGCGGCCTCGCGGATCGGGAAGGCTCGCGAAGCTGCCACTCAGTCCACGCCCTTTGATTTGGCGATTACCCAGGCTTTGGCGGCTTTATCAGCTCACTCTTCGTTCGATCACCCGATAACACGAGAGCGTACGGATACTGACCGGGTAGCAGTCATGTGCGTGACTTCCGATCGTGGTCTGGCCGGAGCCTATTCGGCATCTATCTTGCGGGAAACCGAAAAACTGGTGGATCAGCTAAAAGAACGGGGTAAAGAGCCGGTGCTGTACGCCTATGGGCGCAAGGCAGAAAGTTACTTTCGCTTCCGCGGGGTTCCGGTGGAACGGTCCTGGAGCGGTAACTCGGATTCTCCCACTATCGAGCAATCCTACGAGATCGCCGATGTTCTTACCGACGCCTTCTTGGCGGATGTGATTCACCAGGGGGTCTGCGAGGTCTACCTGGTGTTTACCCGTTACGTGAATATGGTCAAACAGGTTCCGCTAGTGCGCAAAATGTTGCCACTGGAGGTCATCTCGGAAGAAGAAGCAGAAGAGATGGATATTAACCTGGATAAACCCCAGGGTAAGGTACCTCCGCTATACGAGTTCGAGCCCAGCCCGGAGGCAGTTCTAGATCAGATCTTGCCAATGTATGTGCGCTCGCGGATTCGCTCGGCGCTGCTGCAGGCAGCTGCCAGTGAGCTAGCCAGCAGGCAAACCGCGATGCACACTGCCAACGATAACGCCCAGGACATGATCGAGCGTTACACCCGCCTGGCTAATAACGCACGTCAGGCAGAAATTACTACTGAAATAACGGAGATCGTCGGCGGGGCAGAAGCCTTGGCCGCTGGTCGCTAGAGGAAACAAAGGAATAAGGAGACTCTAATGAGTGATACCGAACGGACTACGGGCGTGGGACGGGTTTCCCAGGTGATCGGCTCGATCGTGGATGTGGAGTTCCCGCCGGATCATCTGCCGGAAATGTACAACGCGCTGGAGACAATGATCCAGATCGAGGGCGAAGCCGCCCCACATAAGCTCACCTTGGAGGTGGCACAGTTCCTAGGGGACGATGTGGTGCGCTGCCTAGCGCTCAAACCCACCGATGGATTGGTGCGCGGGCAAGAGGTAATCGATACCGGAGCCCCTATATCGGTTCCAGTAGGCGACGTTACCAAGGGCCATGTATTTAACGTGACCGGTGACTGCCTCAACCTGGAAGAGGGCGAGACCCTCGATATTAAAGAGCGTTGGCCTATCCACCGCGACCCGCCCTCGTTCGATCAGCTGGAATCTAAGACCCAGATGTTCGAAACCGGGATTAAGGTTATCGATCTGCTCACCCCCTATGTACTAGGCGGTAAGATCGGCCTCTTCGGTGGGGCGGGCGTAGGCAAGACCGTGTTGATTCAAGAAATGATTCAGCGCGTAGCCCAAGATCACGGCGGCGTGTCGGTCTTCGCGGGCGTGGGCGAGCGTACTCGTGAGGGTAACGACCTAATCCACGAAATGGATGAAGCGGGAGTCTTTGATAAGACCGCACTGGTCTTCGGGCAGATGGATGAGCCTCCGGGGACGCGTCTGCGCATTCCGCTAACCGGTCTGACCATGGCGGAATACTTCCGGGATGTGCAGCATCAGGATGTGTTGCTGTTTATCGACAACATTTTCCGTTTCACCCAGGCCGGCTCAGAGGTATCGACCCTGCTCGGACACATGCCTTCGGCAGTGGGATATCAGCCAAACCTGGCCGATGAAATGGGTCTGCTCCAAGAACGGATTACTTCGGTGGCGGGACACTCGATTACCTCTCTGCAGGCCATTTATGTGCCGGCTGACGACTACACCGACCCGGCTCCGGCAACCACCTTCGCGCACCTAGACGCCACTACCGAGCTATCGCGTGACATTGCTTCGCGCGGTCTCTATCCGGCAGTTGACCCCTTGTCTTCGACTTCGCGGATTTTGGATCCCACCTATGTGGGTGAAGAGCACTACCAGGTGGCCACCAAGGTAAAGTCGATTCTGCAAAAGAACAAAGAACTGCAAGATATTATCGCGATCCTAGGTATGGATGAGCTCTCCGAAGAGGACAAGCTCACCGTCAACCGGGCGCGCCGGATCCAGCAGTTCCTGTCGCAGAACACCTATATGGCGGAGAAATTTACCGGGGTAGAAGGCTCTACCGTTCCGCTGGCGGAAACCATTGAAGCGTTCAAGCGGATATGCGAAGGTCAATATGACCACATTCCGGAGCAGGCGTTCTTCAATATTGGCGGCATCGAAGATCTCGAACGCAATTGGGCGAAGCTGCAAAAGGAAGCGGCCCAATGAGTTCGCTTTCGGTTAAAGTAGTTACCCGCTCTGGGGAGCTGTTTAGTGGGCAGGCGGGATTTGTCTCCCTGCCCACTACCGAAGGCTCACTGGGGATTTTGCCTGGTCACCTCCCTTTTTTGGGTACTATTACCGCGGGAAAAGTTAAAGTCGGGATGAAAGAGAACGACCCAGATGCCCGGGTTTTTGAAGTAGTTCCGGGATTTGTTTCCGTTGATGATGATCGGGTGACCGTCGTAGTCGATGGGCTGTAAATCGAAAAAGATTTGTCTGTAGGCGATATAGTTAGGCCATGACGGCGCTCAAAGTTCTTCTGCTCATCATTTTGGTGATTGCCGCCCTAGTGGCATTAATAGCGGCATATTTTCTGTGGCGCATGAACCGGCTCTATCGTCAAGGCGCGTTTTTGTGCTCCTACCGACCGGACGTAACTTCCGGATGGACCGAGGGATGCGCAGTCTATGAGGCCGAGTCATTAAGCTGGTACAAGGCGGCAGGTCTTTCTTTCCATCCCGATAAAACCTGGCCGCGCCGGCAAATTGAGCTAGGGAAAGTCCACAACTACCTGTCCAAAAAAGGGGTGCGCAACGTAGCGGTACCGGTAACGGTAGATACGCATCGTTTTTGGCTTTTTCTTTCCGAGGACGACCACGCCGGCCTCGTATCCTGGGCGGAGGCGGCTCCTCCCCGGGAAATTCCCCAGTCCTGGGGTTAAAGCCGCTTGCTACAGTCCCAGAAATAACCGGGTGAACCAGATTTCCCGATGATCTAGAATAGATTCCCATGCGTGTACTTTTCGCTAGTTGTTCCGTCGAATACAGCGGACGTCTGAACTCTTTTCTACCGATGGCGCCCCGCATGATTATGGTGAAGGCCGATTCTTCGGTGCTTATTCACTGCGATGGGGGCTCCTATAAGCCCCTTAACTGGATGGCGGGGCCAGCTACTATCAAAGAACTACCGGTACCGCCCGAGGACGAGGCTGCCGGAGTAGAGCAAATCTGGTTAGTAGAGTCAGCAAAAACTGGTGATCAGCTAAAACTACGGATCGGAGAAATCTTCTCGGAAACCAGTTGCGATCTAGGAGTAGATCCCGGACTACAAAAAGACGGGGTAGAGGCGCACTTACAAGAGCTGCTAGCTGCCCAGGTTCCCGAAATTCTGGGTTCGGGATGGGAATTAATCCGGCGGGAATATCCCACTCCGGTCGGCCCGGTGGATTTGCTGGTTTTTGATCCGGAGCTGAACCATGTTGCTATCGAAGTTAAGCGGCGCGGGGAAATCGACGGCGTTGAACAACTTACCCGCTACCTAGATTTGCTTGCTCGCGATCCGATTATGCCGGAAGTGAGGGGAATTTTTGCGGCGCAAGTAATCAAACCGCAGGCCAGAACACTTGCCGAAGATCGGGGAATTCGCTGTCTAACCTTGGATTACGATAGCATGCGAGGAGTAGACGACGCCGAATCGCGCCTGTTTTAAGCAATGGAAAAACAACTTATCGGGCAGGAGCATTGCAGCTATGAATGAAGTATTCGCCATCCGCGGACGAGTAGTAACCACCAATCGCATCATTACCGATGGGGCAGTGGTAGTTTCCGGAGATGCCATTGTGTGGATTGGGGAATCAACTGCGGCTAAGGAAGCTGGTTTTGGTGACGAAATCTTGGCAGCCACCGCTCCTAGCGACGATCGTTACGTGCTGCCCGGGTTGATCGACGTGCACTGCCACGGAGGTGGAGGGGTTTCGTTCCCAGATGCGCAAACTGAAGACCAGGCGTTGGCAGCGGTGGCTGAACATCTACGTTGGGGTACAACTTCTCTGGTAGCCTCCCTGGTTACCCAATCCCCGATGGTATTGCGAGAAAAAGCAGAGCTACTAGCCGGAATGTGCGAGGCGGGCAAACTGGCGGGTATCCATTTTGAAGGCCCGTTCATCGCTCAAGGTCATTGCGGCGCCCAAGACCCCGCCCATATTCAAGCCCCAAATGCACCCTTAGCGCGCGAACTTTTGATTGTCTCGCGCGGTTACGCGGTGTCGATGACTTTCGCGCCCGAAAAACCCTATGCGATGGGGCCTTCCGGAGTGTCCGAAACGTTGATCGCGGGCGGAGCGGTGCCTTCCTTCGGCCATACCGACACCAGTTCCCCAAAAATGCGGGACGCCTTGGTAGAAGTCCGGCAAACCTTGCAACATGCGGCACATGCCCGCTGCGCGCATGCCACGGTAACCCACCTATTTAACGGGATGGCGCCGATGCATCATCGCGATCCCGGACCGGTTCCGGAGATCCTGGCGGATGCAGCCGGCGGCGGAGTAATCGTAGAGTTAATCGCTGATGGCACCCATGTAGCTCCCTCTTTAGTACGCAATGTTTACGAACTGATCGGGCGCGAACAGATGGTATTTGTTACCGACGCTATGGCGGCGACCGGTATGGGCGACGGTGACTATGTCCTGGGCGGACAAGCGGTAACCGTCAAAGAAGGGGTAGCGAGATTGAGTCAGCGCGGGGGAGGGCTCGCGGGGGGAACTTCCCATCTGATCAACCAGGTTAAAATCGCCCATCAGGCAGGAATCCCACTGGTAGATGCGGTGTATTGCGCTTCTACGCAGGGGGCAAAAATCTTAGGTAACCCCCAGTTAGGGGAAGTGGCTCCCGGGAAATTCGCTGATCTGCTGGTAACCGATGCAGATTTGAATCCCATGGAAGTTTACAAACGCGGATCCCGGGTATTTTAAGTGGCTAGGCGCTCTCGTAAGCGTCCCTGGGGGGAGCATCGTCCGCTACGGCTGGATTCTTTAGCTTCCATGCCGCGGGCAGTTTCCCGTCCGGACGGCGAATTTAAGGTGCAATACCTATCCCAGGCGCGTAAGACCTATCTGTGCCCCGGGTGCAGCCAAGAGATCCAGGTTGGTCAGGCACATGTGGTGGCGTGGCGAACCGACTCTCTGTTCGGTACCCAAGCTGGCCTAGACCAGCGTCGCCACTGGCACCGCTCGTGTTGGGAGCGCGGCCTCTAGATTTTTACCCGTTTGGGATTTCCTTAACAACCGGAAAATATAATTCCGCAACTATCACGCCAGTTTATGCGCCCCTGTTCGCCGAGCTGTGCGAAGATGGGGAATATGAACGTGGCTATCTTTACGCGTGATGCGCATAGAATGGCGGGTACTCCCGCAGTGGTTTTATTAGCAGCTTTCCCCTATGACCATCGAATGTGGGAAGGAGTAGCCCGTCGTTTCGAGGGCGTACCGGTGATCGCAATTGATCCTCCCGGGTTTGGCCATTCCCCAATTCCGCTAGATCCGCCCTCTTTAGAAATCTATGCTGATTATGTAGCCCAGGCAGTTCGCGCAGAAGGGGCTGAAAAAATACTGGTGTGCGGGAACTCTATGGGGGGATATACCGCGCAGGCGATGATTGAACGGCATCCGCGCCTAGTGGGTGGGGTGGTGCTAGTGGGCACCAAAGCTGATATCGATACTCCGCAGGCGCGGGCTGCCCGCACGGAAATGGCAGTCGGCGCCCTGGTAGGCAGGGCACAGGAACAACTAGTGAAGTCCATTCCCACTATGCTCGCCAAAGAGACTCTCACGGATTTCCCTAAGATCCCGGAGCTGATGGAAAAATGGATTAAGGAGGCGCCCGGGGCGGCCATCTCTTGGGCGCAGCGCGCTTTGGCAGCGCGTCCCGGGCGTCTGGAGACCCTAGGACGGGCACAAATACCGGCAATGGTGGTTCGGGGGGAGCAAGATCAAAACTCTACTGCTGCTCAAGCCGAGGCGATGGCCAAGGCGCTCGGCACCCGGGTGGTTTCGGTGCCCCGTGCGGGGCATCTGGTGCCTTTAGAGGCGCCCTCGGCGGTGGCGCGGGCAGTGATGAGTGTTTATCGACGGATGTCCTAACTTTGGCGCCGGGATTTAACTTAGAGCGCCGGGCGGAAACTAATTTTGCCGTGGTCGGATTTATGGGATCGTAGTTTAAAACAAGTTGCTGAACGCTGCCTGAGAGTTTTGGTATTTACCTGCTGAAACCGGGAAATGTCGACCGCAGTGTGAGACTAGAAAGCACGGGCAGGGCTTAGCCCCCTAACTTAAAACTATGAGTTCGTATTCTGACTTTGACCTAGCATTGTCTAAGCTGCATCCCCATATGTATGGCAAGTATGTGTTCTTGTCAGAGCGGGATGGCCTGCCCGCGGGGTTAGAGCCGTTTGCGCAGATAAAGGAGGAAGAAGGACTCACCTCAATCGTGCCCTTAGAACAGGCAAAAGCTGCAGGTTTGGCCGCGGGGAAAAAGATCTATCGTCGAATTACTTTGGACTGCGACGTTTCCCTCGAAGAAACCGGGCTGACGTTTACCGTAGCTTCCCAGCTGGCCAGCCAATCTATTCCCTGCAATGTTTTATCCGGCCTGCATCACGATCACCTGATGGTGCCAGCAGCGCGGGCGCAAGAGGCAATATCTTTGTTAGAGCAGCTCTCCCAGCAAGCTAAAGGCTGGCTCCAGTACTAATAACTGCTAACTGCCGAACAGTTTAGGGGATTAAAGCCGCGCTGATTTGGGACAGGGTTTCGGCGCTGCCGCCTACAAACACATTTTCGGTATTACGATCCGCTCCCGGTTTCCCCACTTTTTTGCCTTGGGGATCATAGATCCCGATTTTTGCCCCCACATAGCGGCGCTGCGAAAATCCAAACTTTTTTACCTGGGGGAATCCGGCCTCCAAAATGGCGTTAATCATCTCGTCCTCGCCAATCCAAGCTTCATCGTTATAGGAAACCACGATGGTTTTGGCTCGTACCCGGCCAAGCAGAGAAAAGAAACTTTGCGCCATAGTGCGCTTGGAGTTAAACGCTGAGCGGTGCTCTTCGCCGCGGGCATCTACTCGCTTGCGCGCTACTCCGTAGGCCTCCGGGGCGTCCCAGCGCACCAGGGTTTCCCATATATGGTAGTTCGTGAAGTAACGATGCTGGTTATAGGGGGGATCTAGGTAGGCGAGATCCACTGCCGGTATCTGGTCAACCAGTTTGAGGGCGTCGCCTTGCAGCGCCTGCCCCTTTCCCGGCAGTAGCTGTGGCAAACGTAGTTCTAACTGGTTATAGGAACGCGGCGCCCACTTCTTCAGATAGGCCATCTGGACTCCGGTGGTGGAATCTACCCGGTCGGCGGCTTCCATCAGGGAGGTTAGTAATATCGGGAATAACTGATCATCTTGCAGGTTAACCAGGTAATCCCGGCAAGCGTCGATGCGCTTTCCATTGTGGGGCTGGAAAAACCGCGCCTGGCGGCAAAAAGTCTCGGTGAAATAACCCTCTTTACCTTCCAAAGCGCTCATGGCGGCTAGATGCGCACACAAGGTGGCGATATCAACGGTGTCCTCATCGGTTTCAATATAGGTGCGCGCCAGTTGATAACTATAGGAGGCCAGGTCGCAGGCAGTGGTGAAGATCCCGCGACGCTTAAACTCTTGGGCAACCCGGGTGGTACCGGAAAAAAGATCGAGGGCGGTGCGGGCACCGGAAGCGGTAGCAATAGTTCCTAAGGCCGGCACCAGGTTCCGTTTTGACCCCAGATATTTAATCAACTTCCCTCCTTCCCTTCCGCTCACTATAAACCAGACCCCCAGTATTTAACGCATCTGACTTACACGCGCTGGGAGTGGGCGAAAAAGTGGCCGGAGGTAACTAGGGTGGGAGTATGGCAAAAGAGGAAGCAGCAGCCGCACGGGCGTTAGTTAAACTGGCAGATGGAACCGTTAAGCAACGAAATCAGTTAACTGGAACCGAGGTGTGGACTGTCCCGGGGCGGGGGCATCGCCCGCTTTCTAAGCCACAGGTTAACCCGAAGCCTATTAGCGACAAAGACCATACTTCTACTTGTGCGTTTTGCTCTGACCGCTATTTAGAGACCCCGCCAGAAAAGTCTCGGATTGTCTTAGGCGATCAGGAGCTTCCGGAAGGTAAGACTACTAGCTGTGGTAATTTCCGGATGGTTGCGGGATTAGCCGCGGATCAGCTCAGTAAATATCCGGCAGATTTTCGCCGGATTCCCAACCTATTTGAAATTGTTTCCTACCAGTACTGGCACCTTAATCATGGCCATGAACCTTCCGATAAGGAACGCCAGCACATGGCGGAATACCTGTCTACCCCTACCGGGTATGACCATGTGTTGCGAGTCGTGCGCGCTAAACTGCACCAATACGGGATGAAGGATGAGGAAATAAATAGCCTCAGCGAACCGGAAATGTTGGGGCAAGCGAATTCTTTCTTCTCGGGCGGGCATGATCTGATTGTGGCTAATCGGCATTTTGTTCCGGGAGCGACTGATTCCTCTCAGCTGGCTTCGGCCGGTACCCTCACTCCGGAGGAACATCATGCCTATATTGCTTTCACAGCCAGGGCGCTGCGGGACCTGTATGACCTGGATCCGGCAGTCAAATATGTGGCGACTTTCCAGAACTGGCTAAAACCGGCGGGCGCCAGTTTCGATCACCTCCATAAACAGCTGGTAGCGATTGATGAATTTCCGGTTCAGACCGCGCAGGAACGCGAGCGGCTGCGTAAAGACCCCGATATTTACCACACGATTTTAAAGATTCGGGCGACTCGCGGGCTGATTTTGGCGCAAAACGAGGACGCGATTGCGATGGCCGGGGTGGGACACCGCTATCCCACGATTGCAGTCTGGCCCTTGGGTAAACCCTGTAATCCCTGGGATGCCGGAGAAAAGAAGACGCGGGCGGTTTCTGATATTTTGCATGCGATCCATGCTGCTACCGGTGCCGATGTGCCTTGCAATGAAGAGTGGTACCACCGTCCCTTATCGGTTTCGACTCCGATGCGCTGGCGGATCTTACTTAAATGGCGCATTTCTACCCTGGCGGGTTTCGAGGGTGGCACCCGGATTTATCTAAACACGATTGATCCTTGGGGGATTTCTCGGCGAGTAATTCCGCGCTTAAAAGAGCTACGCGCAGCCGGCAAGATTGCGGATATGCGCATTGGTGACGAAACTAAAGTTTTGCCCTCCCAACTGGATTAGCCGAAGCTATAACGCCGAACACGCGGATATCAGAGCCGGGTGGGATCTGGGGAGCGCCGTTAGGGAAGTTAAGCATAAAAGGATCGGGAGGCCAGCGCCTCCCGATCCTTAAAATAGCTATTCTAAAGCTTAGTTTTCTCTAGATTTACTTATCGTCAGAGAAACCTTCCTTGATTTTTTCGGCAGCAGCCTTCAGGTTGGCGCCGGCTTCTTCGGCTACATCTTTGGCTTTGTCGGTAAACTCAGACACCTTGTCTTTGATCTCGGCGCCGACCTGGTCAGCTTTGCCTTCGGCTTCTACGTCCTTGTCTCCGCTAACTTTGCCGGCAGCTTCTTTAGCTTTGCCACCGAGATCTTCAGCGGTGTTCTTAATCTTGTCGTCCAGTCCCATTTTCTTCTCCTTTTATTTTTGTTATTTTTCGGAATCTACGCGATCCGCAGACCCTAAGCTACTTCGCCAATTCGTGGTGATCCGCACCAGAATCGGCATTTTTATTCCTAAAACTTGATCAAGCCTAGCGATTGCCCGGTCAAGCTCTGCTTTTATCTCTCGAGGGTTCGCCCCCTTAAAAACTGCGGCACTAAGCAATAGTCCGGGGCGTTTCTTCACGTCCCAAGAAGCCACCTTTAAAGACGAGATCCAGCGGCTGTCACTAATTTCTTCCTCGACAAGGTCTCGGATTAACCCCAGTTCCGCGGTAATCTCGCCCTCTTTTCCGGAATCTTTTCCAGCCTTATTTAAAGCCAGCGAGCGGATCTTGCCCCCTCCCTGGGAAAAAATCCAGCTGATGAGTAAAAGAGCAACAATAATCGCGATTGCAATCAATCCCACCTGTACCCAGGAATACTCTTTCCCGGATACGTGAAAAGTTGCTTGCTGAGCTAGGGAAGTATATTCCCCATCCAAACGTGAGCGATATTTAAGCGCCTGGTCACGCAGCGGCGCATCGGTTGCCGCCGCTATCAGCGCTATTCCAGTGGCTAAGAAAAGTAAACCAAAAACAAAAAGCAGAATCCGGTTCAACGCTCGCGGTAGTTTTTTCACTTTTCCAGCCTCCCCTCACTGTTGACCTTAACTGCGGTCTTTAACCGCGGTCGCAGCTGCCAGGAAGCAATTTCTGCGATAGCTACCTGCTGCATTTGCTCTTGGTCTAGAGGACGCCCAGTAGTTGGAGTGATTGTACTTAGCGAACGCCGTTTACTAACTGCGGTAGACACCGTTCCTTGGGGGAGTTCGGCCTCTTCGCGCACTAAACGGGAAATACCGGCGGCGATCACCGCGTCATCGGCAACGTAGGCAGCGCGCTCGTCCTGCAGAGCATGTTTACTTAAAGATCCGGGAAGAATCGCTTTGGCTAGTAATCCCAGGCCGAAAAGTCCCAATATTACCCCCACGATTATTACTAGGGGGCGATATTTGTCCTGTAAAGCTGTGGGAGCCTGCTCCCACAAATCTTGGGGTGCAGCCAGCAGGGGAGGACGTCCTGACGCGGACAGCACCCCCTCGGTAGCTAAATATCCTAGTCCCGCAATCAAGAGTAGCCCCACGATGACACTGATTAGCGCCCGCGAGGAATGAGTTTCCCGCCGGACTAGATACGACACATAAGGTCCGGATTTGCTGGATTGTTCACTCATTGCAGCTGCCTCCGTTCCTGGTGCTTGTAGAGTCCGGTTAGTCGCAGGTTTACTCGTCCCACTTTTACCCCGGCGATTTCGCTGACGCGGGTAACGATTTCTTGGCGTGCCTCACCTGCTAGTGAAAACACCGAAGCGTCCGGGGTCTGCCTGATGGTGTCCAGGGCGCGATAATCTAAGGGGCAGGAAATATCTATCCCCAATAATCCCTGATCATCATGGGTGCTAACTTTAATTAGCTCATTGGGAACCCTGATTCGCTCTCCGGTAGTGGCGGCCACAATGGTTTGGATCGCGCGTGCCGAGACCGTAGTGATTCCCGCAAGCTCTGATGGTTCCTTATCGGAATGCATGAGCCTCCTCCTTCTTAATCGGAGGTGGTAGTGTGCTTGCCGATTAGGGCTTCACCCACGCCTTTCAGATCAAGCTTTCCCGAAGCTGCCCTGCCCAATACTGCCCCGATGGCCATAAACAAAACGGCGACTAAGAATCCGAAAAATCCGTGAGCTACGGCCATATATGCCAGAAAAGCACCACAAAAAATACCGGCGATGGTGGTCATCTTATTTTCCTTTCCGGCGAGGGTTACTTCAGATCCTTTTTGTCCTTCTCGTCCTCATCTGCTTCTTCGTCTTCATTGCCAGGTACGTGCACATCCGTAACCTTAATGTTTACCTCGGTAACTTCCAGACCCACGAGCCCTTCGACAGCCGAGAAAATAGCTTCGCGTACTTTGTCGGCTACTTGGTGTACCGGATGGGGATATTCCACAATCAGCACCACGTCCAGCGCAGTTTGGGTTTGCCCGATTTCTACCGAGATCCCTTGGGTGATGCTCTCCGAGGCGCCGACTTTGGAACGCAAAGCCCCTAGGGCGCGGGCGGCGGAGTTACCCAGATCGTAAACTCCGGGGATTTCTTTTATGGCGAGACCGGCAACTTTGGCCACTACCTGGTCAGCAACGGTGGTTAGCCCCTGGCCTTGATCTTCGGCGACGTTATTTGCAGGGATTAATTCTTTGGCTTCTTCGGTGGTGGGTACTACGGTCGGGTTCTTCTTATTATCTTTTTGGCTATTTGCCATGATTTCTATCCCTACTTCATTGGGTAACATTATGCTTTCAAAGGCCTATAACCAGCTATTTCTATAATTCTGATTTTTAATGGCCTAACTTCAGAGTATCGCTACTTGCTCCTGCAAGCGAGCGCTGGGGTGATTCTAATGCGCATCTAGCGGGGTTTTCTCGATAGGATCGCCCTATGGTTAAGAGACAAGATGAAGAAGAAACCGCTGGGCATAGCGCTGATGCCTCAGATATCAGTTCCTTAAGTAAGGGAACCCTTTCACCCTCAGAGAACGCGGCGGACAATACCGCTGTTGAGGCAGCCGACAAGGACGATAACTCCTTGCCAGATACCGCCGGCGAGGACGAGCCGGTAGGCAAGCAGGAACCACGGGAGGAAACCGCTAAGAGCGTGGAGGACAGCGCCGCGGACGATCCGGCAGCGACCGCCGCTGATCTAGCGAGTGACGATGATGAAGAGAAAACTGACGACCAGTTTGAGATTCCGGAAATTTTGCCTTTAGCGGGCGGTAGGGAAGCTGCTCATCAGGCAGATCCGGAAGCTGAAGACGAAGAAAGTGACCGAGTTTGGGGTAATCAAGCCGGCGGACGGGTTGACCGGGAGGAGGTAGCGGACACTCGCTCTGGCTCGGCTTTCGATGTTGATCAGATTGCTTTGAAGAAAACTGAGCAAGTTAAAAAAACTCATTCCCGTTCGCGCACCGTGATCTCCTGGATCTTAGGGATAGCGGCCATAGTGGCAGCTATCGGGCTAGCGCTTTACGCTAGCGGGATTTGGCAAAAGATTTTCACGCCGACCGGTGCCTCTTCTCCCCAGGAGGGAGCGCAGTCCTATTATGGGGCGCTACTAGATAAGGATGCGGCAACTATTTGTGCTTTAAGTTCGAAGGAAGCGCGAGGCGAACTGGTGCAAGCGGTCAACCAAAAAACTGATGAAAATAGCGTGGAGCAGTGCACGCAGGCAGTTGAAAAAGCGTTTGCGGAGTCTGAACAGTCGCCTACCGTGAAGTTAGACGATCTGGTGTTTACCCCCGAGAGTAAGGCCGATGTCGGTGGGGCGAAAGCAATATTGATTAAGGATAAGCAGGGTACCCCGCTGCAAATCATGGCTTGGCAGGAAGCGGACGGAAGTTGGTTCTTGGCGGGGCAGCAAACCCAGCAAAAGGTGATGATGAAATATCAGCAATCCCTGGTAGCGGGCGCTAAAGGAAAGAAGTAGGCTTTAGCGGTCTAGTTCGTCCTCGTCCTCGTCGTCGGCGAAACGCTCATCAATGTTGGGGTCTTGCGTGTCTTCGAGGGCGGGGGAGAGCTCTTCCCATTCCTCCTCGTGGTTTTCCCAATCACCGCTGGGGGAGAGCACTAGTTCGTCGCGGTGATCGCGGAAGGAATCCGCGTTAGCCATATAGACATAGGCCTGCACGTCTTGGGTGGGGCCTTCCCAGGTGCTGTCTTCATCCGGGAATACCTCTACCCGCACGATTTGCCGGGTGTACATATTATTGGGGTCGCCTTCCCCTAGGTAGCCTTCGTATTCGTCGAGTTCTTCTAGGGTTTCTTCAAATAGGCGCTGTTCGACTAAGAGGATCTGCCCCACGATTCCGGTACCGCCGATAGAGCGGATTGCCATCGGGTAGGACGCCCCGATATACAGGGAGGCTTCCCGCAGATAAGCCGGGGCGAATTCGGTCACCGCGGCTTTCAGACTGGAGCCAAAGCCGCGCGAACCGAGTTTCAAGGTGCCGTAGACGAATAAAGGTAGGTATCGCGTGCTCATGCTCTTATTTTCTCAGTAACTAGTGGATTTAGGGCGTCTTTGGGTCGGCGTTTTGGTCTGAGATTTACCCTAATCCTCAAAGGGGAGCGATATTTGCTGGTAAAAGGATTTTCTTTGTTTTTTACGAGGCTAGAAGCAGTAAAAAAGTAAAGTTGAGTCTATAAGACTTAACTTTTCGCCTCCAGAATAATTTACTAGCACTAAGGGGTTTAGAGTGCCAAAATAATAGACGTGAGGCCGAGAAACTCTCGGCGAGAAGATTTCCCGCTTTGCGGGGGTAAGGAGTAATCATGGTTCGCAGGTATGATCCCTTCCGCCAGATGGAAGCAATTTTTGATGACGCCATGCGTCAAGGTCCCTCCCGGGCAGCGATGCCCCTGGATCTTTATCGCGATGGGGAAAAGTTCATCGCCCTCTTTGATCTGCCGGGGGTAGATCCGAATAGCGTAGATATCGATATCGAGGATCGCACCCTCACTATTCGTGCCGAGCGCAAATCTCCTGAAATCGCGGGGGCTCAATGGCTCACCCACGAACGCCCCTTCGGTACTTTTGCCCGCCAGCTCACCTTGGGTAATGGGGTAGCTCTTGACCAGGTAGAGGCGGAGTATGTGGACGGAGTCCTCAAGCTGGTTATCCCGGTGGCCGAAGAAGCTAAGCCCCGTAAAATTGCGGTGCAGCGCGGCAGCCGCCAGATCGAGGGTAGCGGCGAAATCCTAAATGATGCCGAATAGTAGGGGACTACGACCCCAAGGGTAATAGCCCCTGGTAGCATCAAATAATTTTTTTGAGGGTGGGGACGCAGCTAAGCTGCGTCCCCACCCTCATTGGGTTTTACCCCCAGGGGTGCTTGCCGGCTATGCCCGCTGCGCTTTCCTCCTGGTTCTACTGATTACCAGCGCGGTGCCAGCGGCGGTGAACAAAGCTGCCGCGTACAGGTAGAGTAGCGCATTAGCACCAGTCACCGGGCCGGGAGACACCACCGGCTTATTTTCCTTCTTTTCCGGTACCGGGGTCACTACTTTATCTACAAATACCGGGGTGATCACCGTGTCCTCACTGAACTTATGCCGCTTATTGAAGTCATAAACTCCCAGCTTAGCTAGCCCCTCATTTTGGGCAGCTTTATTAGCAGACCAATGCTTAAACCCGGAGGAGGCCTTTTCTTTATCAGTTACCTCGATTTCGGGGATTTCTACCCAAGCTTTGGGGTTCACCCAATAGCTCTTAATGGTCTGATTACCCAGTCGGCTGGTGGGATTCACCGTTACCTTTACATAAGGCTTGCCATCCAGTAGTTTCACTAAATCACCATTACCGGTGGTTGCTGCCTTCAAGAAGTCAGGCATCGCGCCAGCGGCAAGACCGTCGTACCGGTTCTTATAAACTTTTATTGGTAGATCGATCTCTTCAATCTTTTCTCTGTCTGCAAACTTAACTTTCGCTTTCAGGTTTACTTTGCGGACGAGTTCCTCCGCATCAGTCTTTCCCTTCTCACTTACCAGCTTGTAGAGATCATCCCGGGTGGCTACCGGGTTACCGTTTTCATCTACAAATTCTACGGTGGCGTCCTCCGGAAGCTTAGTTATCTGGGTTTTATCTTTACTCTGCAGTTGAATAGCTGCTCGCAGCTCAGTAAAGCTAGGCACGAAATCATTGGTCCAGGTGCCAGCCGGGTCATCAAAGGACTCGGTAGTTACTACGTCCTTGGCTATCAGATCCGCCCAATCGAACTGAGCAGTGAAGGTATGGTCTTTGGTGATCGGGGTACCCCGCGCTAACAGCGGTTCTTCAGCCCAGTTTTTAAAGCTCTTACCCCCTTCTGGGGTTATGTAGTACTTATTTTCATCTGGCTTCTTTCCATTTCCCAATTCCTGGGGAACTGGAAGCAGGTCAGACTTAATGCCCTTAAGTACCACGTAATGGATTTCCTTGATGGGTTTTCCTTCACTGTCAGTACCAAAGGAGCCGCCTTTACTGGCCTTGAAGGTTACCCGGACGTATCCGTCCGGAGTCGGGTCATTTTGGGGTACTTTGATGATTCTTACATCCTGATAGTAGAAGGTAATCTCATCGGAACCGGTACCATTGATTCCTTTAAATTCATTGGTATCTTCATCTACATCGTAGAAAAGCTGCTGTTGTCGCGCAGACGTCAGCCGCCACCCGGTTATCGGCTTGTAGTTGCGAGCATCGTAATGCCGTGCCCCACTGGTGACCGCTTCTTGATCCAAGATGCGGTATTTATTTATGATCTCTTTCTTTTCCGCAGCGGTAGTGGCTTTCGCTAGCTCCGCCTTAGCTCTTTGATCCACATAGTTGACCTTGTAATTACGGATCCGGAAAGGACGATAGAAGAAGTGGAACTGGTTGTCCTTGAATTTTGGATTATCAACTAAATTGCCGTTTTCTAAAATCTTTTCTGGCTCTACTTTAAAGGTTTGAAAGTAGGTGTTATTAAATCCCGTACGCTGGTTATATTCCTGGTAAATATCTTTTATTCCTTGATCTTCCGATTTTTCTAGCTCCTCACCAGTAGCTAGAATCCACTTGTCGCTTTGCTGAGAGCCGATAGCGGCCGTATATTGACCGGCGCGTTGGCCATTCAGGGTATCTTCCGCAGGATTAGGATTTACTTTAGTATCCTTTGCAAAATCTTTATCCAAGAAGTGGTGGGAAACCTTTACATCCACCATGTCATTTTCTACCCAAATTGCTTTCAGGTAAATGGGACTTACTACGTCGTTACCGTATGAATAAAGTTCCGGAACCCCATAGATGTCGTGATAAGAGGTATCGACTTCCTGGGTGTAGTTACCTTTAGCGTCTTTCCTATAGCGCAGTACCTCCCAACCCATGAAGCTATAGCCTTTCCGGGTTGGTTTTTTCGGTTCTACCAGTTTTTGCCGCTGGACGAGGGTAAATACTTGCTTGTCTCCCTCATTTTTTCCCTTTACTGGGTAGGTAATATCTTTTCCTTCACCGGCATCACCCTCGGTAATAGTTTTTTGCTCTTTAGCCAAGGTACTGGGGTCAATATCAGCTAAGGTACCTCCAGCGGGATCAAAGGTTACCTTCCACTTGAAGTCTGGCTCCCCCCACTTGGCGTAGAGGACAAGGGCATGGGCAGGCATGGTTTCATCGCTAGTCGAAACCATTTTCAGCCCGGCAGGGTCTAAAGCCCAGCCCTTGAACACCATATTGGGCGCAAGCCCCGCTGGCCTTTTGATGCGAGATTTTCCATTGCCATCCGATTCTAAGAGACCGTCTAGACCCATGCTGGACAAAGTATCAACATTATTTAGGTTCAGATCCTTTAAAGGTTTTTTATAAAAGATATCTGTTTGTTCGTTCTCGGCATAATCACTGTCAGCCTTAATTGTCGCGGGGTCGTTATTGAAACGTAATTTATACTTATTGCGTTTGTAATAGAAACGAATATAACCATTTGTTTTAAATGGGTCGGTGCCTTCTAGTGGGTCACCCCATTCATCGGCACGATTAAAGAAAGTATACATAAATTGCATTTCACCCTTGGGGTGTGGTTCTCCCCCTTCATAGGGATCCTCTACCGTTTCAGTCGGAAATTCTTTTATGTCTGCCCGCTCGTCGTTCATTGCTGCGAGCTCATCTGCGTCCAGCGGTATCGATTTCACACGACCCTCGTAAGGGGTAAAGCCTTGGACTATTGGAGCCGGATGATTATAGTCGGGACTACCCGTATCAGCCTTGTTTCTATAAAGGTCGTAGTCTATAATCTTCTCATATTTTTCTTTCGGATCCCTGCCATCCCAGTCCGGGTTTTCTTCGAAGCCATCCATCCAAAAATCCATGTGGTGAGGAACAGCCTGCCAGCTTGGGTCTCGTGAACCCGATTCCCAGATACCAAAGGAAAGCGTAGTGAAAGTTGGTGGTGTAGCCTTGATAGTGACACCGGCGCCAGCATCAATTTCACTGGTGTAGCCGCCCAGATTATTGTAGCCAGGCACATCTACGAACTCTTGTGCCGTTAGCCGGTAAGGAGGAGTGTCGCGGTACTCGAATCTTGGAGAAGCGTAGTTCGGTGTCCACCCAAAACTTTGCTTACCATCAGAAAATCCCTTGGTTTCTAAGGCGTCATTCGGCCAGTCTAACAGTCGCTGGTTAAATCTGGCTTTGAAGTGGTAGGGGTGTCCTGGCCACCCTATTTTTTTGTGATGTCGCCAAATTTCAGGATAGAAAGTATCGTTTGTAGAATTTGATTTTGTAAAGTACAGGTCATAGACTTGTCGGTCGAAATAGATGTTATAGACGGTCTTGCCGGTAGCGGAAACAGGCTTTACGCTACCTGGAGCATTCGGATCAGCGTTTTCGCTATTCGTTAAATCCTTATTGTAGGTGTAGAACTTATTGAGATATGGTAACCGACCATAATAGAATTTTTCACCCCTCCAAATTTTATCTAAACGAGCTTGATCCAAATCGGGGAATACCACGTCCTTTACTGGCTCTGCTGCTAAATCCGGGCGGTGACCCGTGTTCTGGTTCTTATACACACGAGTGCCCACGAATTCGTACTTGTCTAAAAGGGAAGCGTCCTTAGCATGGTCAGCCTTTTCCGTCCAGAATTGAATCGCATAATCCGCTTTAGGTCTATCCTCCCAGACAGCGGTAAATTTTACATTGGTAGCTGGCATTATGAGTTTAGCGTCCAGATCCGTGATTGCGTTTCCGGAGCCATCTTTCATGAGTTGCCCCGCCGGAAAAGTAGTTTTTGTTCCGTTCACGGTGCCTTCAAGATTCACTGACGGCTTCCAGCCAACAAACGTCGCCCCAATTTTGGTGGGGATATCAGATTCCGCGATAGGAGGAATAACTTGTCCGTAGTAGAGGGTGCGGGAAGGAACTTCCGTACCCCCATCGCTGTCGAAAGTAACGTCAAAGTGGTTACGGTTGTAACGGTATTCAACGAAAAAAGTCTCAGTATTCTGGGGAACCTGGACGGGAATCGAATCTGCTTCGGGGATAAAGCCCTTAATCTCAGAGTCAGGTAAAGGTTTGACTGCCAGCGTGGAGCCGACCTTACCTGGTTGAGTTTTCTCAATTATCTTTGTTTCCCCGGGCTTTGGGCCGTATTTATCGAAATCATTAAGTTCTTGGAAAACATGCTTGATTTTGATGTGGCTTTCTTTGGCTTTGTAGTTGAAGTCTCGGGATTTTTCATAGGTGTTTTCCGTCTTGGTGCCGGTTTGGCTTTCTGCCACTACGGTCTGGTAGTTGATCAGAAAATCGTTAATAGGGGTGCCGTCATCCTGCTGAGGCTTGGCGTATCCCGGGAAATCCGGCAGCTTAATAGTCTTCTTGACCTTGGCTTTTTCCCCATCGGTAGCGTCCGCCCCGACGGTGGCGACATAGGGCTGGTAGTTGACGACATAGTCTCCGTCTCGTTCAACTTTATAGTCGCTACGGAGAGTGTAGATATCGGGTTGCGCCGGGTTCGCAACGAAATCCTTTGCGTTGGTGCCGGCGGGTAGCTTTACTGGCTCCGCTTTTAGATTATCCGCGTATTTGCCGGGTTCGGCGGCTCCCGCTTCCAGCGGTCGGGATAGAATCATGGCTCCTGGAAGTATTAATGCTAGCGCTAGCATTAGGGTCAGGGTTTGCCTTAGCGAAACTTTCACGGGGACTTCCTACCTCCGAAACCGACATTCCTTTTTGAGGGCGAATATCGGTGTTTTATATATGGATTTTCGGTAATTAGAACACTATAAATTTAATATAAGGTAGCAGTATAAAGCAACTGTTCAGGGGGGTCTCATAGTGTTAAAGTCCCCTCTTAGGGGTACCTAAGTTATTTCCCATGCAGAGGTTTTCCCCGGGGTGCTGCAAATTTTTTAACGCTTAAAACCCCCTATGTTCAAGTTGCTCGCGTGTGCGAGCAGTGAACTCAATAATCTGACTAGCGACGGTTACCGGATCAAAAACTTGCAAGAGGTGGCGGGAAGAGTCGGCGCGCACTAAGCGGGCATCTATTGCGCGAGCAAAAGAAGTAAGCCCTTGCCAGGTTTTACTGTTGCGGCGGTGAGCTGCGGAAATCACCAGCTGGGGGAGCTGGCGATCCAACAGGTCAATCTCTTGTAGGTCTTGCCAGGCCATATAAAAGGAAGGTTGTTCGCGGGCGGCGCCGCGGTAAATCCAAGCGAGGAGCTTTTGCTCTATTTCCTGATAGAGGGGGCCCGCGCCCTCGCAATTTCCTTCAAAAGAGGGGTCTATTTGTACGATTCCTACCGGGCGTACCCGGGAAAGCGTGCGGGATTTTAGTAGCTGCGCCGCCCAAACTCGCACCAGCATCGCCCCATAAGAGTGTCCTACCAACACTATAGGCAGAGGATTATCAAAGGTAGCTCCCAGGTGGCGTGCAGTTTTTTCTCCGCCCGCTCGCATCTCGGTTGCTAGGCTTTGCCAAGTTACCTCCCCGTCCTCGTCGGGGCGTAAAATCGGGGAGCGAGTGGAGCGGGCGCAGTAAAAAGCGCGACAAAGAATCGGGAACGTCAAGTTCCAGCTGCGCATAGACCCGCCCAGTCCGGCCTCTAGCCAGATAAGTGGCTCCGGCTTGGCCGCACAAGTTTTTCCAATCTGCACCCGCATGTAACCAATTTAAGGTAGGAAGCTACTCTGGGCGAAGCGTTTATCGCTGCGCAATGGTAACGGAGTAGGAGCGTCCGGTGCGATCGGCAAAATCGCCTGCCAGTTCACAACGCTAGCCATTGCTAATTTATCTCGATGTCGAGTAAAGTTGATAGTGAGGACTTAAAACTACAGCTTTTGGAGTTATTCATGGCAAAGATCAAAGTAGTCGGCCCGATCGTCGAACTAGACGGCGATGAAATGACCCGCATTATTTGGCAAAAAATCCGTAACGAACTGATCCTTCCCTACCTGGACGTGGATCTTCGTTACTACGACCTCAGCGTCGAAAACCGTGATGCCACCGGTGATCAGGTCACTATTGATGCCGCTAACGCGATTAAAGAGCACGGCGTAGGGGTTAAATGCGCGACCATTACCCCCGATGAGGCGCGAGTGGAAGAGTTCGGGCTAAAGAAAATGTGGAAATCCCCCAATGGCACTATCCGCAATATCCTGGGCGGGGTGATTTTTCGCGAACCCATTATTATGAGCAATGTACCGCGCCTGGTGGGCGGGTGGACAAAGCCGATCGTGGTCGCCCGCCACGCCTTCGGTGATCAATACAAGGCTACTGATTTCAAGATTCCCGGCGCGGGCAGCCTGACTATTACTTTCCATCCCAAAGATGACTCCCAGCCCATCGAACACACCGTGGTGGAATACCCCGAAGGTGGGGGAGTTGCCATGGGAATGTACAACTTCAACGATTCCATTAAAGATTTTGCCCGCGCCTGCTTCCGCTACGGCCTGCTGCGTGGTTACCCGGTTTACCTGTCCACCAAGAACACTATTTTGAAAGCCTATGACGGGCAGTTCAAAGATATTTTTGCCGACATTTATGACGCCGAGTTTAAGGCACAATACGAGGAAGCCGGCCTGCACTATGAACATCGATTGATTGATGACATGGTGGCTTCTTCCCTTAAATGGGAAGGTGGATATGTTTGGGCCTGTAAGAACTATGACGGTGATGTGCAATCCGATACGGTAGCCCAAGGCTTTGGCTCTCTGGGGCTGATGACCTCGGTACTTATGACTCCTGATGGGCGCACTGTCGAGGCCGAGGCCGCGCATGGTACGGTAACCCGGCACTATCGCCGCTGGCAGCGCGGAGAAAAGACCTCCACCAACCCGATTGCCTCTATCTTTGCTTGGACTCGCGGTCTGGCGCATCGCGGCAACCTGGACAACACCCCGGAAGTTTCTCATTTCGCACACACTCTGGAAAAGGTCATTATTGACACCGTGGAAGGTGGGCAAATGACCAAAGACCTAGCGCGCCTGATTGACGAGGATCATCCCTGGCTAGACACCGATGGGTTTATGAATGTGCTCATTGAGAACCTGGCTAAGCAGCTAAAGCAAGATGCTTAACCTAAATCCCAGTTGACCTTGGGGTTTTAACGGGTGACTTCCGCCTGGAAATCCCCGAGCCTGCAGGCTTCTTCGGGGCGGACGCAAAGAAGAAGCGTCCGCCCCGATTTTTTACGCTGGTCGCATCGTTGAAATAGGCTAGTATTGACTTTAGAACTGACCGTTCAAAAATAGGGTTGCTAGCTATCAAGGCAGGGAGGGGAACAGTGGCAAAGAATTCGCAGACAGAAGTGAAGTGCTATCTGTTGGTACTGCCTCCGATGCCACACAATTCCCCGATGCTGAGCACCGTTATGCGAGTTACCTTCGAAGCTGCCAAGATGGGGATTGATTTAATCCCGGTGCAGTTAAACAGTGATCAACTCGATGTTGACGCGCTGGCTGACAACGCAAAACTTATCGGCCCTATTTTGCCACTGGTGTCCTTTAGTGCAGAGCAAAATAAGCAGTTACAAAGCCTGGGAGTATCGGTCGAGCCGGCAATTTTTGCCACTGATTCCCCCATCTATCCGGTAGTGGCAGCCCTCTATGGCGCCTCTGGCCGGGCGATGGCCTCCCGAATGGTTTCTTCTGGGCACCGCAACCTGGTGTACTTGTGTTCTTCCAGCCCGATGCTAGAAAACTTAAACCAGTTGCGTTATGCCGGGGTACTGCAAGGGTGTATTTTCGGCGGTTGCCCCACGCCCACCATGTTGACCACCGAATATAACTCTCCTAATCTTTCTGGAGAGCTAGTGCAACTGTTTTCAAAGAATCCCGGGGTTGACGGGTTTATCTGCCATAACGATTTCCTGGCGATGGAGGTTATCCAGGCGCTTAGGATGTGTGGACGCATGGTTCCCAATGACTGTGCCGTTATCGGGGTGGGCAATGCCCCCGAAGGGCAACTATTCAACCCGCCGCTCACCTCTATCGATTTCAATCCCGAAGTTAGCGGGCAGATCTATGCCCAGGCGCTCGCTAAATTCTTATCCGGAGAAAAGATCGATGCGCCAGATCCCAAAGAAGTTGACAAAATGATGACGCTGGTTGCCAGGGGAAGCGCCTAGGTACCAGCCTTCCAGAGGAGGAACAATGGGGCTACCCACGCAACCGGAACCGAAACGGATAGGAGTCTTAACCTCGGGCGGGGATGCCCAGGGCATGAACGCCGCGGTGCGGGCAGTCGTGCGCACGGCATTAAAAATGGGTGCGCAGCCGTATGCAATCCTGGAGGGTTGGCAGGGAGCAGTTACCGGCGGTGACATGATCAAACCGATGGGATGGTCAGATGTTTCTAGCGTGCTCAATAAAGGGGGCACCGTAATCGGCACTGCCCGCTGCAAGGAGTTTCGGGAACGCTCCGGGCTGCGTAAAGCTGCTAAAAACTTGGTTCTAAAAGGGATTGATCGCCTGATTTCGATTGGCGGTGACGGCTCCCTAGCCGGTACTAATGAGTTTCAAGAAGAATGGTCCAGCCTGCTGGAAGAATTAGTACAGGCGGGAGAACTAACCCCCGAGCAGGTAGCCGGACACGAAAAGTTGCGAGTAGCCGGCCTGGTTGGTTCTATCGACAATGATTTAGTTGGTTTTGATATGACCATCGGCACCGACTCGGCTCTACAGCGAATCCTGGCGGCTCTGGATGAACTCTCCTCGACTGCCGCCTCCCATCGCCGTACTTTCGTAGTAGAGGTTATGGGGCGTCATTGCGGGTATCTCCCGCTGATGAGCGCGGTTGCCCGCGGGTGTGACTATGTGTTTATCCCCGAAGCTCCTCCGGAAGAAGGCTGGCAGAAAACCCTGGCCAACAAACTGCAAGCTGGACGCGAGGCCGGCAGGCGCGAATCCATCGTCTTGGTAGCCGAAGGCGCTATCGATCATGAAGGTAATCCCATTACCGCCAATGATGTATGCGATGCCCTCGAACAAGAAACCGGTCAGCGCCCGCATCTGACTATTTTGGGGCACGTACAGCGCGGGGGTACGCCCTCGGCGTATGATCGCTGGATGCCCACTGCCCTGGGATATGCAGCAGTGTATGAAGTGCTACATCAGGATCAAAGCTCTGAGCCGGTGATTATTGGTGCACGTAATAACCGAGTCGCTCGCCTGCCCTTGATGAAAGCAGTAAACGATACTCGCGCGGTTGCCAAGTTCACCAAGGCGAAAGAATATGAAAAAGCAGTGCAGGCACGGGGACGTTCCTTCGGTGAGATGCTGGCACTTAATGAAGTAATGTCGACTCCACCCCAGCAGGACGAACTACCGGAAGATGCTCGGCGGGTAGCAATTATGCACGTAGGGGGACTGGCTCCCGGGATGAATACCGCCGCTAGAGCGGCAGTGCGGCAAGGTATTGACCGGGGATTTGAAATGCTAGGAATCTACGGTTCCTTTGAAGGTCTCATGTCCGGAAACGTCAGGCAGCTGGCTTGGGAAGACGTTGAAGGTTGGGGTTTTGATGGAGGCGCGGAGCTCGGAACCTTGCGTCCGATTCCCCGGGTGGAAGAATATTATGCGATTGGACGAGCTCTCGAAGAACAACGCATCGACGCCCTAATCGTAATCGGTGGCTACAACGCCTATTTGTCGATTAATCAGATGCGCCAGGAAACCTCGCGTTACCCGGCGTTTAACATTCCCATGATCTGCATTCCGGCATCAATCGACAACAATTTGCCGGGATCCGAGCTTTCTATCGGAGCTGATTCTGCCCTCAATAATGCTGTCTGGGCGCTAGATCGTATCCGAGAATCTGCGGCTGCCTCTCGGCGCTGCTTCGTAGCCGATGCCATGGGACGGCACTGCGGATACCTCTCCTTAATGTCGGGTATCGCGGCAGGAGCCGAGCTGGTTTACCTAGATGAAAATCCATATGACCTGCAAGATCTAGCGGGCGACGTGAAAATGATGCGGGACTCTTTCCGTGATGGTCGTCGCCTTTGCCTGGTTCTACATAACGAAGAAGCCGGGGGTGAATATGACCGAGAATTCATTGCCTCCGTGTTTGCGCAAGAATCACAGGGGCTATTCGATGTGCGTCACTCGGCTCTGGGACATTTACAGCAGGGGGGAGAACCCTCGCCCTTTGACCGCATTTTAGCTACTCGCCTGGTGCGGGCAGCGATTCAAGAGCTCAGCGAACAATTCGCGCAAAATAGAAGCGAGCCCTTAGGGGTGGGACTGTCAGCTCAAGGAATAGAAACCTTCCCCTTACTGCAAATGCAACAAAAGGTTGACCCCAAGGTGCGTCGCCCCCTCAACCAATGGTGGTTGCCGCTGGTTGATATAATTTCGGTGGTTTCCCGCGACGAATGGGACATTGAAGTCCGTCCGTTGCCAATTACCAACCTATAACCAAAACCAATTCGAACAGGAGAAAACATGAGCGCCCCGATTGACCCCAGCACCACCCAGGCCTGGCAAGAGCTAACTAATCTTGCCGAATCGTTCCAGGCGGATCTCGCCGGTTGGTTTGAACAACAACCCGAGCGCGCCGAACAGCTCAGTTTTACTGCCGCTGGGTTGCGGGTTGATCTGTCAAAGAACTTGGTAACCGCCCCCGTATTGGAGGCACTGGCTCGCTTGGCCGCGCAAACCAAAGTCGAAGCTCACCGCGATGCTATGTTCGCGGGGGAACATATTAATACCACCGAGGATCGCGCGGTACTCCATACCGCGCTGCGGCGTCCGCGGGAAGATAAACTCGAAGTTGATGGGCAGGATGTTTCTGCCGATGTAGCTGGCGTTTTAGAGCAAGTTTACGATTTTGCTGAAAGAATACGGGCAGGCAAATGGCTCGGGGTTACCGGAAAACCGATTAGCACGGTAGTAAATATCGGGATCGGAGGCTCAGATTTGGGTCCCGCCATGGCCTACGAAGCGCTACTTCCCTATGTGAAACCGGGACTGCAGTGCCGTTTCGTATCGAATATTGATCCCACGGATCTTTGCGAAAAAGTGAAGGATCTAGATCCGGAAACCACCTTGTTTATCGTGGCTTCCAAAACTTTCACTACCCTGGAAACTCTCACCAATGCCCGGGCGGCTCGCACCTGGCTGCTAGACCAGCTGGCTGCTCGCGGAATCTGGGAAGGCAAAGATAGCGCTGCGCAGCTGAGTGAACCGGACTCCCGCCAGGCAGTGTCTAAGCATTTCGTGGCAGTGTCTACCAATCTTAAGGCAGTAGCCGAATTCGGTATTGATCCGGATAATGCCTTTGGTTTTTGGAATTGGGTAGGAGGACGCTACTCGGTAGATTCCGCAGTCGGCACTGCGCTGGCCGTGGCCATTGGGAAAGAAGGATTCTCTGATTTCTTGGCCGGTATGCACGCTATGGATGAACATTTCCGGACGGCTCCACTCAGTGAGAACGTTCCCCTGCTGATGGGGCTAATCAACGTGTGGTACCGCAACTTCTTGCAGGCGCCCACCCACGCGGTCTTACCCTACTCCCAGTACCTGCATCGTTTCCCCGCCTACCTTCAGCAATTAACCATGGAATCCAATGGTAAAGCCGTGCGCTGGGACGGGGCAGCAGTAACCTACGATACCGGCGAAATTTTCTGGGGAGAGCCCGGCACTAACGGTCAGCATGCCTTCTATCAGCTGATTCACCAAGGCACCCAAATGATTCCTGCCGACTTTATTGCCTTCGCTAATCCTACTTGGCCGCTTAAAGATGGTGACAGCGATCAGCACGAGCTGTTCTTGGGTAATTTCTTTGCTCAAACTCAGGCGCTTGCCTTTGGGAAGACCGCTGATCAGGTACGTGCCGAGGGTACCCCGGAACCCATCGTACCGGCTCGGGTTTTCCCCGGAAATAAGCCATCGACCTCAATCATGGCGTCGCGGCTAACCCCCTCGGTATTGGGACAGTTGATCGCCCTCTATGAACACATCACTTTCGTGCAAGGGGTCGTGTGGGGGATTAACAGCTTCGACCAATGGGGCGTGGAACTGGGCAAACAGCTCGCCAAAGCCCTAACGCCGGCAATCGCCGGTGACAAAGAGGTCTTGGAGCAGCAAGATCCTTCCACCAAAGCATTGATCAACTACTACCACGCCCATCGCGAAAACTAGCCTGTATTAACGCGGGGGCTAGATTTTGTCCGAGTCGGCTAGGCGGGCGCAAAATTTGGAAAACGTCGCTACGTTTTCCAAATTTTTGGGCAGGAGGAAAAATCTAGCCCCCGCATTTACCGCCGCACCAACCTATTCCTGGGAACGGCGATATATGTTTTCAAGCGGGAGGAAAAAACTAGCCCTTGCGCCAACCGTGAAGATCAGCCCCCGAGCGCTTTTACCGCACCAACTCTTGTTTAGAGGCTGGCGATGTAGCTTTGTAGGCTCTGCTCGCCGCTGACTCGTACCCGGGGATATTGGCGGAAATCGGCGCCGGGCTTTACTTTTCCGTATTTGGTGGTGAAGGCGGCTTTGATGTCTAGCTCTTTAACTGCTGCCAAGCCTTCCTCGGTAACATCTCCGAAAGGATAGGCGAAGGCATCTCGGCTTTTTACCAGATCAATGGCTTTTGTGAGATCCGCCTTGATCTGATCCTTATTCAGCGCACTAATCAGTCCGCCGTGCCCAATATGTCCTCCCGGTTTATGCATATCCCAAGAGTGGGACTGGTAGTCAACATAGCGGCTGGGATTATTGCGGATCGTCTGCTGGCTGGCAGCAAGAGTTCCAATCAAAAAGGAAGTAGCCGGGATCTGATACTTGTCTAATAGCGCTCGCCCATGTTGCAAGAACCCGGGATCTCCATCATCAAAGGTGAGGATCACGCTTTTTGCTGGGAGGGCAATCTGGTTATCAGCCCAGGCCCTTAACTCAGAAAAGCTGGGGTGGTAAAAGTTATTAGTTTTTAGCCAGTTAAGTTGTTCTTCGAGTTTCGGGATCGAAATAAAATTATTATTCAGCTGGTTGGGCGGATTTTGGGGGTCATAGACGTTGTGATACATCATCACCGGAACGCCGGTTTTAGCCCAGTCTCGGGAGTCGGGGTTAACTACTGCGATCTTCCGTTTCGTAGTTGCCTGAGCATTATTACTGGTACAGAGATACTCGATGGTGTATTCCCCAATTTTTTGGGTATCTACTTTGCCCGTTGCCTCCACTTTGTCTACCATCCCGGAACGGTCATCAATACAGTAGGCTCCGGATTCAATATAGGGATCGCCGCGCCGGACAATGGTATTCGCGTCCCCATGTAATCCCACCGTCAGATGCGGGGAATCTACCGGTGACGAAGTAGGCGACTTGAAGCGTGGGAGTTCCTTTGTCGCGGTACTTTTTGCGGGTGCCCCCGCTTTCGGGGTACCCGAAAAGAAGGTAAACGCTAAAGCAGAAACGATGGCTACCGCCAGGAGTGATAGCAGAAATATTCCCACTCGTGTCCCCAGAGATCGTCGGGGACGGGTGGTCGCGTGGCGAGGGCGAGGCATGGCCGGGGTGCTTAGAGGCGATCCATGGTGTCGGGGTGAGAACCGGAGCGCCCGGCCTCGCCCATATCCAGGGAATCTAAATCCGCTTTAGCCTGTGCATCTAGCTGGAAATCAAAAATATCCAGGTTTTCTTTAATGCGTTCTGGGTGAACCGACTTGGGGAAGAGGACGTCTCCGCGCTCAATACCCCAACGCAGTACTACCTGGGCAGGAGTTTTCCCTAGGCGCTTGGCCGCCGCCACTACTTTTTCTTCCCCTAAAACATTTCCACGTGCCAGGGGCGACCAAGCTTCGGTCACAATGTGGTGGCGGTTATGGAATGCGCGCAGCTCATTATTGGAGAATTGGGGATGAATCTCTACCTGGTTGACTGCCGGGGTGACCCCTGTCTCCGCAATTAATCGCTCCAGGTGATTGATCTGAAAGTTCGAGACCCCCACGGTACGTGCGGTTTTGTCATACTGGAACTCCAGGAGAGTGCGCCAGGTCTGCACGAAATCGCCACCGTAGAGAGTGGGAAGCGGCCAGTGAATCAAAAATAGATCCACATAGTCGGTGCGTAAATCTTCCAGGCTTTGCCGGAAAGATTTCCGGGCGTCCTCGGGGAGGTGCTTGTCGTTATTGAGTTTGGTGGTCAAGAAAATTTCGTCGCGGGGAATCCCGGACTCTTCAATGGCGCGTCCCACTTCCGCCTCGTTGTGGTACATTTGCGCGGTATCGATATGGCGAATCCCTAGATCCAGGGCATATTTCACCGCATCTACGCAATCTTCCGGGGCGATTTTGTAGGTTCCAAAACCGAATTGCGGAATCTGGTAACCGGTGGAAAGTCCCACACTGGGAATGGACAGGGCGCTCATGTAATCATTCCTTAATTCTCGACTGCATTTGCCCCTATTGTTACCTGAGCGCCGCCCTCTTTGGGTAACATTGCTAGCTAACTCACGCTTTTGCCCGCACAGCTCCCCGGGGAAACCGAAAATAAAATGGTTCTACCAGCTGATATACGCTTTTATTGCGATAGTGTGTTTTATATTGCACCAGGATGAAAACCGGCTGGCGTCCTCGCGCCTGCGCGTGGGGTAGCTATCAGCGGGGGCTGATTAGTCGGCGTAGCGGTAAACGTTAGTTTCGCGCTGTTTAAATCCGCAACGTCGATATAGGCGGTTGGCGGCTTCGCGCGAGGGGCGGGACGTGAGATCCACGGTTTTAGCCCCGACCTTTTTGGCGTGGCGTACTGCCGCCTCAACTAGTTTTTGTCCTGCTCCGTGTCCGCGGGCAGCTGAATCCACCACTACATCTTCGATCCAAGCCCGCTTTCCGGTGGGGATTTTGAAGGTTGCTAGAGAGAGCATCCCTAAAATTTTTCCCTCTTCGGAGCGGAAAACTAGCAGGTAAACTCCGTCTTGTTCGCAGAAGTCTTTGATCTGCTGGGGGGTTAGCTGCTTAGCGGACTGCGAAAGCTGGGGGATGAGGCGAGAAAATGCCTCTACAAGTTCCTCGCTGAACTCTTCAACCAGTTCGACTGCCATGATTTCTCCTTTATCTTTGGGAAGGATCCTACCTAGAAAAGATATACGCTGAAAGCGCAATTTGGGAAGTAGCTTAACCCTAGCAGGCTTAATCCCGAGGATGGTTTAGTTCTAAGGGCGTTTTCTCAAGATAAAAGCCCAGTTTGGTGCCATTTTTTGGTTTTTTTGAAATTTTTTTTGGGAATGAGGGAATAAAAGCCAATCATTAAGAGTTGAGTTAAGTAGACTCAGGTTTTCAGGTTACGGCTTGATAGTCCTTCAGGATTTGATAATCTTGAGTGTGTGAGGCTCAAGGCTGATTGAATCTTAGCGGACATCGTCAAGATTGAAGTATCGGGCGTCAGCCGGCAGAGCCGAGAGCTAAAAAGACTAACTAAATACATTCTTAGGAAGGAAAGATTATGGCACGTGCAGTAGGTATTGACTTGGGCACCACCAACTCCGCGATTGCGGTTCTAGAAGGCGGGCAGCCCACTATTATCGCCAATGCGGAAGGCCAGCGCACCACCCCCTCGGTAGTGGCGTTCTCCAAGGCCGGGGAAGTTCTGGTGGGCGAAGTTGCCAAGCGGCAGGCGGTGACCAATGTGGATCGCACCATCGCCTCGGTGAAGCGCCACATGGGAGATAGCTCCTGGAAAGTAAAAATCGACGATAAAGAATACAATCCCCAGCAGATCAGCGCCTTTATTTTGGGCAAACTTAAGAAAGACGCCGAAGAATACTTGGGGGATTCGGTACAGGACGCGGTAATCACCGTGCCGGCCTACTTTAACGATGCGCAGCGTCAGGCCACTAAAGATGCCGGTAAAATTGCGGGACTTAACGTGCTGCGCCTGGTAAACGAGCCGACTGCGGCCGCCCTGGCCTACGGCTTGGAAAAGAGTGAAAAGGACGAATCCATTCTGGTCTTCGACCTCGGCGGAGGTACTTTCGATGTTTCCTTGTTGGAGGTAATGAAGGATGAGGACGGCTTTTCTACTATCGAGGTGCGTGCCACTAACGGGGATAACCGCCTGGGTGGTGACGACTGGGATCAGCGGATTGTGGATTGGCTGATCGGTACGGTGAAAACTAATACCGGGGTGGATTTGTCGAACGACAAGATTGCGATCCAGCGTTTGCGTGATGCTGCGGAGCAGGCCAAGAAAGAACTGTCCTCGGCCACCTCCACTCAGATTTCCCTGCAGTACCTGTCAATGGCCGAGTCCGGTCCGGTCCACCTCGATGAGCGCCTCACTCGCGCCCACTTCGAAGAAATGACCCAGGATCTGCTAGAGCGCACCCGCAAGCCCTTCGAACAGGTAATCGCGGATGCCAAGATTCACGTATCCGATATTGATCACGTGGTACTGGTGGGTGGCTCTACCCGGATGCCGGCAGTAGCCGATATGGTAAAGACCCTGACCGGTGGAAAAGAAGCCAATAAGTCGGTTAACCCCGATGAAGTGGTGGCTACCGGCGCCGCGCTGCAAACCGGAATTATCCAGGGAGACCGCAGTGACGTCCTCCTGATTGACGTGACTCCTTTGTCGCTAGGAATTGAAACCAAGGGCGGAGTAATGACCACCCTGATCAAGCGCAATAGCGCGATTCCTACTAAGCATTCGGAGATCTTCTCCACTGCCGAAGATAACCAGGATTCGGTGCTAATCCAGGTGTTCCAAGGCGAACGTACCTTTACCCGCGATAACAAGTCGCTAGGTACCTTCCAACTAACCGGGATTTTGCCGGCGCCGATGGGGGTTCCCCGGATCGAGGTCACTTTCGATATCGACACCAACGGGATCGTGCACGTCTCGGCGAAGGATCAGAACACCAATAAGGAACAGTCAATGACTATTTCTGGGGGTTCGGCGCTTTCCAAGGAAGAGATCGACCGCATGGTTAAAGAGGCGGAAGCCCACGCCGAAGAGGACGAGAAGCGGCGCGAAGAAGCCGATTTGCGTAACGCGGCAGAACAGACGGTTTACTCGATCGAGAAACTGCTAAAAGATAACGCGGAGAAACTCCCTGAGGAGATCGCCAAAGAGGTACGCGAAGCCTCCGACAAGGTCAAGAAGGCTTTGGAGGGCGAGGATATCGAGGCCGTGAAGACTGCGATGGAAGAACTGAATACCAAGTCGCAGAAGATCGGGGAAACCCTCTATGCGCAAACCCAGGCCGAAGCGGCGCAAAGTGAGGCAGCCTCGGGTGCCTCCGCTGAGGATGCCGGTGCCGGGGCAGAAGACGACGTAATCGATGCGGAAGTTGTCGACGAAGAGGACGAAAAGAACTAGCTTTTCAGTTCCCAGCTGTCTGGGGCGCTCGCGAAAGTGAGCGCCCCACCGACAGGAGGTAAGAATTTGGACGAGCACAATGGGAAACGGAGGATAAAGATCAAGGTGAAAGATCCATTGCATCCCACTTCGGAACCAGAGCCAGAAAAACAAGCGGACTCTTCCGCCTCACCGGCAGACCAACCGCCCGCAACTGAGGCGTCGGAGGCCACCGCAGGTAGCCAAGAAAAAAAGGCGGAAGATTTCCCGGCGGATGCCACTGCGGATTCGGCTCTCGCGGACAGCGAGAAACCGGAGGAAGCTGCAAAGGATGAAAACGCTGCTTTCGCCGATCTCGCTGCACGCCTGGGGGAAGATATCGCTGACGCCTCCGCTCCTGCCGAAGAGGCGGATAGCATGGCGGAGGAAAAGAAACAGGATCCGGAATCGGCTGCGGAAATTGACCAGCTGAAGACCCAAGTAGCGGAGCTAAAAGACCAGTTAGCGCGGGCAAGGGCGGAAACCTATAACTTGCAGCAGGAATACTCCGCATATGTTAAGCGCAGTAAGAACGATATGTCTGCCCACCATAGTGAGGGGCAGAAAGCGGTATTGCAGGTACTGCTAGGTGTCCTCGATGATGTGCAAGCAGCTCGCGATGCCGGGGATCTGAAAGGTCCCTTCGAAGCTATCGCTAAGAAACTGGAAAATACCCTGGAAACCAACTTTGGGTTGACGCGCTATGGCAGTGCTGGGGAAGAATTCGACCCCAACGTGCATGAAGCGCTGATGGCGCAAAGTGGTGGGGAGGGTGACCCCAGTATTGCCCAGGTGCTGCAGCCCGGATACAAAGTGGGCGAAAACGTGTTACGGGCAACGAAAGTAATAGTAAATAACCCAGATTAGGGATTAAGGAGGTGAGCATTCATGGCCGGACAAGATTGGATAGGCAAAGATTTTTACGGCACTCTCGGGGTGTCCAAAAAAGCGGATCAGTCTGCCATTAAGAAGGCTTACCGGAAGCTGGCACGTAAATATCATCCCGATCAAAACCCGGGTGATAAAGCTGCCGAGGAAAAGTTTAAGGCGATCGGAGAGGCATACCAGGTACTGTCTGACCCGGAGCAAAAGCGACAATATGATGCTATTCGCGCGATGGCGGGCGGTGGTGCCCGTTTCAGCGCCGGCCCCGCTTCAGGTCGTGGTGGGGCCGGAGGCTTCGAAGACGTATTAGGCGCTATGTTTGGGGGCGGAACCGCTCCCGGGGCCGGCTCCGCTAGGATCAACCTGGGAGAAGGCGACCTCGGCTCCATGTTTGGATCTCTGTTTTCGTCAGGAGGGCGAGCCAGTTATGGGGCGCCCGGTTCCTTTGGAGCGGGGTCAGGCGGTTTCCCCGGTGGCGGGAAAGGTCAAGATTTGGCCGCGGAAGTCACCCTAGATTTTCCCACCGCTATTGCCGGCAGCACCATGAAGCTGACGGTGGATGGCAAGAGTATGACCGTGCGGATTCCCGGCAAGATCCGAGACGGTAAGAAACTGCGTCTGCGTGGTAAAGGACGCCCCGGACCAGCTGGAAATGGCGACCTGGTAGTGACGGTGCACGTTACCCCCGATCCGGTGTATTCCTTCGATGGTAAGGCTCTGCAAATGCAGCTGCCGGTGACTGCGGCGGAGGCGCTGGCAGGTGCCACGGTGAAAGTGCCATTGCTGGGAGGGAAAACTGCAACTATTAAGATTCCTGCCGGGGCTGATTCTGGTACTAAACTGCGCCTGCGTGGGAAAGGACTAAATGGCTTGGACGTGGTGGCTACAGTACGGATAGTCAACCCGCGCAAGCCTTCTAGTCGGGTAGTTGATATTGCCCACCAGTTAGGGGAAGCGATTCGGGCAGATCATCCCGGTTTCGATCCTCGTGCTGAGCTCGAGAGAAGCTAGTGGCGGGATCAATGGAAACGCTCTATGTGATCTCGGTGGCCGCAGAATTGGCGGGGATGCATCCGCAAACTCTGCGGCAATATGACCGCATCGGCCTGGTGATTCCGCAGCGCACCAAGGGGCGGGGGCGGCGTTATAGCACTGAAGATATCGCTGAACTGCGAGAAATCCAGCGTCTTTCTCAAGAAGAAGGAATCAATCTAGCGGGAATTAAACGGGTGCTGGAGTTGCGGCGCGAGGCCGCTCGCTTAACTGCAGAAAATCAGCGTCTACGGCAGCGATTAGCTGTTTATGAACGCGGGCGTGGACGGGTGTTTTCAGCCGCGCCCACCGGTGAGGTATCTCCGCTTACTAAGTTTCCAGGCTCGCGCGTGGTGCGGGGGCAGGAACTCGTTCCCTACTTACCCGGGCAAATGATTATTTGGGGCGAAAATCGGGGCTAACGCTTACAATGGGGCTCAGGTTAATCAACGGGAGGAACTATGGGCGAAACCCCTAATAAATACGGCGCGCACTCGAGCGAACAGGAACAATGGGTGTTGAATGGCGAGCTGCACTCTGGCAACCCGGCCTCACAAAGAGAATCCGCTAGGTCGGCATCCGCTCAGCCGGAGCCTTCTGCAGGGCAAATGCCGAGTTCAAATGCAGCTAACGGTGAAAATAGTGTCAGTTTTGAGTCGCCAAATACTTCTTCGCCGGACTTTGGGGGAGAAAATTCGCCGTCTCCCTCGTTCCCGGAACCACCCCGTAAGTTTCCCGTTCCTCCCGGTTACGGGGGGAATGGCTCTGACTCGTGGCATGCGCCCTCCGGAATGCCGAATGCAGGAGGACCGGGAAATGTCGGTCCGGGCAGCTTTTCGGGCCTCGGGGACAATCCGGTGACTCCCCCTAAGAATCCAAAATCTCGCGCCCTGCCGATCACAGTTTTGGTAGTAGGAATTGTGCTGATGCTGGTGGTAGCACCGATTGCTTTCGTCAGTATGGCAGTGGTTTCTGTTCTGCAATTAGATTCCAATAAGGAAACCCATTCTGGTGTCAATTCTATTACCCGAACTGCTGACTACCAGGGAACTTCGCTGCTGATTGTGGAAGCATCTAACGGTGGTGATGTACGGTGCGATGCAACTTTTAATGGGGAAGAGATTGAGTCCCTATCTGGGGATGATAGTTTTGTCGCCGGTTTTGCCTCCGACCCAGATGAAGGGGATCAACATACCTTTATCTACAATCTTAATTCTCACGGAACCTTGAAGGTTAAATGTGAGCCCATCGATGACAAAGACGCCACCATCACCTCGATTGGCATTCTCCCTAACCTTTCCTTCGGGCCTCTGATTGCCGCTTTTGTGGTGCCCACCATAATAGGGTTTACCGGTCTAGGACTACTTATTTGGGGGATTGTGTGGACGGTGAAACGCGGTCGGGATAACCGACAAGCATTAATAAATAACTCCTACTATCGGTAGTCGTAGGGCTGGAGCCTGGCTTTTCTGCTGAGTTAAGGGCTTTTTTGCTAGCTAAGTTAGCGTTCACTTAGCATTTTCCCCTGCTTATTTTGGGGGAGAACAAATACTGCTAGTGAGGTAGCTAACTCAGAATATAGAGTTGAGTGGAATAAACTCAACTTTAGGGGTGTTGGACTAAATAGCAACACCCCATCCCACCCGGATGGGAATATGGGAGGAAATATATGGAAACTAAACTTACTGTTAAATCGCAGGCTGCCTTAGGGGATGCGGTGCAAACCGCGCAAGCCAATAAAAACCCTCAGGTAGAGCCAGAACATCTTTTAAATGCCTTGCTGGGACAAACCGACTCGATCGCGTTTGCGCTCCTGGAGGCGGTAGTACCAAATCGTACCCAACAGATTAACGCGCCCCTGCATCATATGCTCGGAACACTGCCTAGCGTCACCGGCAGTTCCGTCGGGGAAGTGCAAACCTCCCTGGCTATGCGGCGGGTTATTAATAAAGCCGGTGATTTGGCACGAGAACTTACCGACGAATACGTATCCACCGAACACCTGCTAATCGCCCTCGCCGATGAATCTGAAGGGCAAACGGGCGTTAGCCGCCTGCTAAATGGTGCGGGCGCTAGCGTTAAAGCGCTGCGGGAAAAGCTGAAGGAAATTCGTAAAGATCCGGTGACTTCTGAAGACCCCGAAGCTTCTTTCGATGCCTTGAAAAAGTATGGTCGTGACCTGACGGAAGTGGCGCGCAGCGGAAAACTCGATCCGGTAATCGGACGGGATAAAGAAATCCGGCGGGTAATCCAAGTGCTCTCGCGGCGTACCAAAAACAACCCGGTACTAATTGGAGAGGCCGGGGTAGGTAAAACCGCAGTGGTAGAAGGACTAGCGCAGCGGATTGTAGCCGGTGACGTTCCCCAGTCTTTACAAAATAAGAAACTGATTAGCCTGGACTTAGGAGCGATGGTCGCGGGCGCCAAGTACCGCGGCGAGTTTGAAGAGCGTCTCAAGGCCGTCCTCGAAGAAATCAAGAACGCCGGCGGGGAAGTCATCACCTTTATCGACGAGCTGCATACGGTAGTAGGTGCCGGAGGCGGTTCCGAGGGTGCCATGGACGCCGGCAACATGATTAAACCCATGCTGGCACGCGGTGAGCTACGGATGGTGGGTGCCACCACCCTGGACGAATACCGGCAAAATATCGAGAAAGACCCGGCTCTAGAGCGCCGCTTCCAACAGGTGTTTGTAGCCGAACCCTCGGTAGAAGATACGGTAGCGATTCTGCGCGGGATCGCCCCCAAGTACGAGGCGCACCATAAGGTGACGATTACCGATGGGGCGCTGGTGGCGGCGGCGAAACTTTCGGATCGCTATATCACCGACCGCAACTTGCCGGATAAAGCTATTGACCTGATTGATGAGGCCGCTTCGCGGCTACGGATGGAGCTAGATTCCAGTCCGGTAGAGGTAGACGAAAAACGCCGTCAGGTTGACCGGCTGAAAATGGAAGAAGCCTATTTAGCTGATTCCGAGGGCGAAGGCCTAGATGAGCAGACCAAAGCCCGGCTGGAAGATTTGCGCGCGGAAATCGCCAAGGAACAACAAGTCTTGGATGACCTCAATGTGCGGTGGGAATCCGAAAAAGCCTCCCGCAATAAGGTCGGGGATTTGCGTGCCCAACTCGATAAGCTAAACACCCAGTTAGAGCGGGCAATGCGTAGTGGCGATTGGGAAAGTGCCGGACGACTGCAGAACGGAGAAATCCCGCAAATCCAGGCCGCGATCACCGCTGCTGAAAAGCAGGAGCAGCAAAGCGATGACTCCGATGCGATGGTGGTAGAAAAAGTCGGTCCTACCGAAGTTGCCGAAGTGGTGGAGTCCTGGACGGGGATCCCCACTGGGAAAATGCTGCAAACCGAAACTGACAAGCTGCTGCACATGGAAACCGAGATTGGTAAACGTCTAATCGGGCAGGAACAGGCAGTCCAAGCGGTATCAGATGCAGTCCGCCGCTCGCGGGCAGGAGTCTCTGACCCCAATCGTCCCACGGGATCCTTCCTCTTCCTTGGTCCTACCGGGGTGGGGAAGACCGAGCTTGCCAAGTCCTTAGCGGCATTTCTCTTTGATGACCCCGCCGCGATGGTGCGCATCGATATGAGCGAATACGGAGAAAAGCACTCGGTATCTCGCCTGATCGGAGCGCCTCCTGGCTATGTGGGTTATGAAGAAGGCGGACAGCTGACCGAGGCAGTGCGGCGGCGTCCCTACTCGGTGATTCTGCTGGATGAAGTGGAAAAGGCGCATCCGGAAATCTTCCACGTCCTATTGCAGGTACTAGATGACGGGAGACTCACTGACGGGCAAGGCCGGGTAGTGGATTTTCGTAACACTATTTTGGTGCTGACCTCTAACCTAGGTTCACAGTATCTGACCGAGAAAGATCTGGGCGAGGACGAGAAAGAACGATTGGTCAAGGAAGCGGTCAAGGCTAATTTCCGACCCGAGTTCTTGAATCGGCTGGACGAGATTTTGATCTTTAAGCCGCTCAGTCGGGCTCAGCTTGCCCAGATTGTGGATTTGCAGCTGTCTCAGGTTATGGAGCGCCTAGCTTCTCGGCGGTTGCAGCTAGAGGTTAGTGAGGATGCCAAGAGTTGGCTGGCTAACCGCGGTTACGACCCGGCGTTCGGGGCGCGCCCGCTGCGCCGTCTGATTCAAACCGAGATCGGCGACCAACTGGCCCAGGGACTGCTAGCCGGAAAGTGGGAGGATGGTTCCGTAATCAAGGTGACGGTACCGCAGGGACACTCGGCTCCGGCGGGAAGGTTCCATCTCCAGCTAAGTTAATGACATGATGTCAGAAAAGTGGCGCCACGGGACAATAGTCCCCGGCGCCACTTTTTACTATTTTTTTGCAAAGCAATGATGGTTTCGCAGGTTGTGTGGTAATTTTTACTATGAAAAGTAAATATATTCTTAATGCCATCTTTGTTTATGTAATTCAACTACGAAATGTCATCGATTTGTTAGGTGCTTTGCGGGGAAAAACTGTATCCTAGTTAGAGCTTGGGGTTTTTGTGCCCAGATATAAAAAAGATAATAGGCGGTAGGCAAAAGGGAGGGGGATGCCCAGGTGCCCAAACCAGCACACAAGAGCGGGGAGCGCGGGCCCTACGCCGGTGGCGTGGCTCGACGCGAAGCCATACTTGACGCAACCGTAGACATGATTGCGGAAGTTGGCTACCACGGCCTATCTATGCGCGATGTGGCTCGCCGTGTTGGTATTTCTCATCCCGGGGTTATCTATCACTTCCCTTCCAAAGAAGCCCTCCTGATGGCGGTTATCGAGCGCTACGAGGATCGCTCTAACTTCGACGTGCAGGCTATGCGGCATATGCAGCCTTTCGAAGTATTTAATGCCTTTACTGAACTGTCTACCGAGCTCAGCTCTAACCCCACGATCGTGGAAATGGAGTGCATACTTTCGGTGGAAGCCTCCAACGAGGTGCACCCCGCCCACGATCACTTTGCAGCCCGCTTTGAGGGATTGCAAAGCGTGCTGACTAGCGCATTTAGTCAGTTACAAGCAGACGACCTGATTAACAAGGATGCCGATCCGAAGACACTGGCGCATTCCCTTCTGGCCGAATGGTACGGCCTGCATATCCAGTGGCTCTACAACAGGGACGGGGTAGATGTGGTCGGTTCCTTGACTAACTTGATTATTAATCAGGTCGATCTTTCCAACCCCAAGGCACTTCGTGCCATCATGTCCAGCGGTTTTGCTTCCCCCTCGGCAATGGCTGCAATCGAACAGGTGGCTGGGTTTACCTTGGAAGATTTGTTGGAAAAGGGATACATCAGCCTTTCCTCCCAGGAAATGGAGAAATACGGACTTTCGGACGTGCCCGAGGACATCCTGGACAAGATTGTTCGTTCCGGCATCCTGACGGCCAGCGACCTCGAATACGCGCAAGAAAATCAGGCTCTCAGCATCGATTTGTTGGGGCGTTTGGTTATCAACGGCGTTCTCGAAACCGAGGAATACAACACCTTGGCGGATGTTGGCGTCGTGCCGCGTGAAGCGGTGGCGGCACTTACCGCAGTTATGGCAGCTCGCCCCTTCTAGGAACTCGTGGGGATGGTTTTTGACCCAGTAGCTGCGGTTTTAGAGCAGTTCTCTTTTCCGGTCTCTTGCGCGCTTTTTTCCTTTGAATCTTCCAGCGCGCCTGAAAGCTGTAAGCTGCTAGGTACCTGGGGTGACCAGGATAAAGTCTATCCTTGGATGTCGGTGACCAAACTGGTTACCTCCCGCACGATTTTGGGGGCGGTAGAAAACGGTGTCCTCGACCTAGAGCAGCCCTTAGAGCAGCTACCGGGGGTGAGCGAGCCCCGCCCGGTGAGTGTCGCCGACCTGCTGGCGCACCGGGCCGGCCTCGATCATGAAAAACGAGAGTTTACCCGCGACCCCCATAGCCGTAGGGTGTACTCCAATTCTGGCTATGAGATTCTCGGCGACCTCCTCAGCGAGCACAGCGGGGTTCCTTTTGCTACCTGGGTAGTGGAAATGGTGTTTTCACCCCTGGGGATAAAACGCGAACTGCGCGGGTCACCTGCCTGGGATATGCACGGAAGCTTGCGGGAACTTTTGGCTTTTGCTTTTGAGGCCGCCTGCCCGCGTTTCCTCTGCCCAAGGCTGTTTTCTGCCTGGTCAGGTAGTGATGGGATGCAGCTACCCGGAGTGGTGCCCGGGTATGGATTCTATCGCGACAATGCCTGGGGGCTCGGCTGCGAAGTCCGCGCCGACAAAGACCCGCACTGGACG